>Ga0209834_10001099_pt1 | contig 15449 bp, 28 predicted proteins | sample Mar14236cmmetaG_FD_184134 | JGI IMG/M metagenome (GOLD analysis project Ga0209834, IMG submission 184134) | Marine hydrothermal vent microbial communities from Guaymas Basin, Gulf of California to study Microbial Dark Matter (Phase II) - Marker... ...
GGCCAAAGCCGAAGGCCGTAAGCCGGAGAAAAAGGCGGAAGGCGCCAAGCCAAAAAAGGATTCCAGCGCTTCGGATGAGTCGAAGAGCTGAGGGTGATATTGAAGCCGGGAGAATAAGTTATGTTAATGCCGAGTAAAGTAAAGCATCGGAAACAGCAAAGGGGACGTATGCGCGGTAAAGCATATCGCGGCAGCACCGTTTCCTTTGGTGAGTATGGACTGAAGGCGCTTGAGCCGGCCTGGATTACCGACCGTCAGATTGAGGCGGCCCGTATCGCCCTCACCAGATATATCAAAAGAGGCGGCAAAGTCTGGATTCGAGTTTTCCCCGACAAGCCGATTACCAAAAAGCCGGCAGAAACGAGAATGGGGAAAGGTAAAGGTGCTCCTGAATATTGGGTAGCGGTTGTGAAATCGGGAAGAATTCTTTTCGAGGTCGAGGGTGTTGCCGAGACTATGGCCCGAGAGGCATTTCGCCTGGCCGGGAATAAGCTCCCCATCAAGACTAAATTCGTTACCAGATCGGAAACAGAAGGGGCCTAATTATGAAGATAGTATCACTCAGAGATATGACGCGTGATGAGCTCCTTCAGAAACGGCATGAGCTCAAAGACGAGTATTTTAATTTGAAGATGCGTAAATCGCTGAAAGAACTGGATAATCCTCTTAAGCTTCGCACTCTGAGGAGAGATATAGCCCGCATCGAAACGATTCTTACCGAGGACAAGAAAGATATCAGAAAGATAGTTGATTCCAAGGTCTCGATTCTTGACCGGAAGACCGATGCTAAGGCCGAATCCTCAAGTGAAGAAGGTAAGTAAGGGAATTAGAAGAGTATGAAAAGAAATATGCGAAAAGTCAGGCAGGGCAGGGTCGTCTCAAATAAAATGGATAAGACCATTGTTGTCAGCATCAAGCGGACCATGAAACACCCGATGTATGAGCGAATCATCCGGACGTCTTCAAAGCTGTATGCTCATGATGAATCCAATGAGGCCGGGATCGGTGATCTGGTCCGGGTTATGGAGACAAGACCTTTATCGGCTCAGAAGCGTTGGCGCCTGGTGGAAATTGTCGAGCGGGCCAAATAGCCGTAACGACCGTGATGATTCAGGAGTAAGAAGATGATACAGGAAGAAACAGATTTAATTGTCGCCGATAACTCCGGAGCGCGAAGAGTGCGGTGCTTTCGTATCCTTGGAGGTACAAAGCGAAAATATGCCCGCCTGGGAGACGTCGTTGTCGTTGCCGTGAAGGATGCCATTCCCGGCGGGACAGTGAAGAAATCGGAGATTTGTAAGGCGGTCGTCGTGAGGACCCGTGCCGAGACAAGACGGCGCGACGGATCTATTATAAGATTTTCCGACAATGCCGCCGTTATAATCAACGATCAGAAAGAACCGCGGGGCACGCGTATTTTTGGCCCGGTGGCAAGGGAACTCAGAGAGAAGCAGTTCATGAAGATCATTTCTCTGGCCCCTGAAGTCCTATAGAGGTATGGAAGATGAATATAAGAAAAGGTGATACAGTCGTTATTCGCCGGGGCAAGTATCGTAGCCGCGAGACAGGGAAGTATAAGACCGCCAAAGTGTTGCACGTATTCCCCGAAAGCAATCGTCTGATTATCGAAGGCGTCAATATGATCTCGCGTCACACCCGCCCGTCTCAGAAAAATCCCAAGGGTGGTATTGTCAAGAAGGAAGCCCCGATCCGGCGGGATAACGTGGCTTTGTTCTGCAGGAGTTGCGCCGGGCCGACAAAGATAAGTTTCAAGATCCTCGAGGAAAGCGATGGATCAAAAAAGAAAATACGGATTTGCCGCAGGTGCGGTGAAGCGATTTCATAGGTGATTGCACATGGCTAGATTAAAAGAAAGATATATAGAAAGTGTAGTGCCCAAGTTGATGAAGGATAATAATTACTCCTCCGTCATGGAAGTACCCAAGCTGACCAAAATAACGGTCAACATTGGTATGGGCGAGGCGATCGCTAATCCAAAATCGCTCGACGCTGCCGCCGAGGATATGGCCAAGATCGTCGGCCAGAAGCCTGTTTTCACCAAGGCGCGGAAGTCGATCTCAAATTTTAAGCTTCGCCAGGGGGCCCGGATAGGTGTCATGGTGACCCTGCGCCGTGAGCGGATGTATGAATTTCTCGATCGCCTGATGAATGTTGCCATTCCCCGTATCCGTGATTTTCGCGGCATATCGGCCAAATCGTTCGATGGTCGCGGCAATTTCAACCTGGGCATTCGGGAGCAGATTATTTTTCCCGAAATAGATTATGATAAAATCGATAAGATTCGCGGGATGAATATATCGATAACTACGACGGCTAAGACAGATGAAGAATGCCGCCAGCTTCTGACCGAGCTGGGCATGCCGTTCAGAAAGTAGGAGTAACTGTGGCCAAGAAGTGTTTGGTAGAAAAACAAAAGCGCGAGCCTAAATTCAAGGTCAGGCGATATAATCGCTGCCGTCGCTGCGGGCGGCCCCGGGCGTACATGAGAAGATTTGGGCTGTGCCGAATTTGCTTTAGAGAAATGGCTCTGGCCGGGGAAATTCCTGGTGTTGTGAAAGCCAGTTGGTAAAGATATTGACAGGAGATATGGTATAATGTCGATGACCGATCCGATTGCTGATCTGCTTACCAGAATCAGGAATGCATCCAAAGCCAAGATGAAGGCTGTGAACGTTCCCGCTTCCAACGTCAAACGTGAGGTGGCCAGGATTCTTAAAGAAGAAAAATTCATTAAGGATGTCCTGGAGATTCCGGACAAGCGGCAGGGAATATTGAGACTGTATCTTAAATATAGCCGTGAGGATGAGCCCATTATCAAGGGATTGAAAAGAATTTCCCGCCCCGGCCTTAGAAGATACTACAACCTTGAGGATCTGCGCCGCGTTGGACGGACGCAGGTCGGTGTTACTATTATTTCGACCTCGCGGGGAATTATGACCGACGGCGAGGCGGTTAAAAAGAACGTGGGCGGCGAAGCTCTCTTCAATGTCTGGTAAGCGGAGTTTTTGATATGTCGAAGATAGGAAAAATGCCGGTTAAGATACCTGAAGGAGTGACGGTTAAGCTGGACGGTTCGAAGATCGATGTGTCCGGACCCAACGGCAAACTGAATCGGGTACTGCATGATGAAATCCAGGTGAAGGTGGAAGAAGACTCTGTTATAGTCACACGCCCCTCGGATCAAAAATTTCATCGCTCTCTGCATGGACTGACACGCGCCTTGATCCAGAATATGGTTACCGGCGTCTCCGAGGGATATAAAATAGAACTGGAAATGATCGGTGTCGGCTATCGCGCCGAGATGAAGGGTAAGCTGCTGGAACTTAATCTGGGATTTTCTCACCCGATTGTCCTGCGGGCGCCCGACGAAATAAAACTGGAAGTCTTTCCCAAGGAAAGTAAAATTGTTGTTACCGGAGCCGACAAACAGCTGGTCGGTCAGACAGCGGCTCAAATTCGTTCATTCCGGCCGCCGGAACCATATAAGGGTAAGGGCGTCAGATACGTCGGCGAGAAGATCCGTCGTAAGGCAGGAAAAGCGGCCGGTAAGTAAGGATTGTAGTCAATGAGCAGAATAGACAAATTAGCCAGAAAGGCAAAGAGAAAGGCCAGAGTCCGGGGCAAGATTTTCGGAACGTCTGAAAGGCCGCGGCTGACGGTCTCCAAAACGCTGAAAAACATATATGCCCAGATTATCGATGACGAAAAAATGGTCACCCTGGTCTCGACATCAACCATAGCCAAAGACGTGCGCGCTAAAGTGGGCGAAAAATCCAAGACCGAGAGGGCTCAGATTGTCGGTGAGGAAATCGCACGGGTGGCCCAGGATAAGGGTGTCAAGGCTGTCGCTTTCGACCGCAACGGCAATGTGTATCACGGCCGGGTCAAGGCGCTGGCGGAAGCGGCAAGAAAAGCAGGTTTGGATTTTTAATATATTAGAAGAGGTAGATTTTTGGCTAGAACCGAAATGGAAAACCTCGATTTCGAGGAAAAAGTAATCAACGTCAATCGCGTGGCTAAAGTGGTCAAGGGCGGGCGCCGTTTTAGTTTTACCGCCCTGGTTGCTGTTGGCAAGAAAAACGGGCGGGTCGGTATTGGAACCGGCAAAGCTAAAGAAGTCGCCGATGCCATAAGAAAGGCTACCGACGCGGCCCACAAGTCCATGGTGAAGGTGACGATTACGGCTGAGGGAACAATTCCGCATATGGTGCTTGGCAGGTACGGTGCATCGACAGTGGTATTGAAACCGGCCTCACCCGGTACCGGTGTAATCGCCGGAGGACCGGTGCGTGCGGTCATGGAATCGGCCGGCATTCAGGATATCCTGACAAAAGCCCTCGGCAGTCGTAATCCGCACAACGTTGTCAAGGCCACGATGAACGGGCTGTTGAGTCTTCGGTCGAAAGAAGAGCAGGAAAAATATCGTATCGAGGGTTAATCCTTCGGGTATAGAGGTTATTGAATATGGCTAAGTTGAAGATTACCCAGGTGCGTAGTGCTATCGATCGCAACGTCAGGCAGAAAAGGACCATTGAGGCCCTGGGCCTGGGGAAATTGCACCGGACTGTGATGCTGAATGATACACCACAGATCCGCGGCATGATCAAAGCGGTCAATCATCTGGTTGAATATGAAAAGGTGGATGAGTGATGACACCGTTAGATTTATCGAGTTTGAAACCGGCCTCGGGAGCGCGCGGGAAGCGCCGCCGGGTAGGACGCGGCCCCGGCAGCGGCAGGGGAAAAACCGCGGGGCGCGGCCATAAGGGGCAAAAATCCCGCTCCGGCGGCAACATTAAACCCTGGATGGAAGGCGGCCAGATGCCTATCCAGAGAAGAATCCCAAAGCGTGGATTTACCAACCAGTTCAGGGAAGAATATCAGGAAGTCAATATTTCGTCGTTGAATAAATGTCAACCCGGTGAAGTAACTCCTGACACCTTAAAGGAGTTGGGGGTCATCAAGTCAACGCGTCAGCCTGTCAAGATACTGGGCATGGGTAAGCTGGAAGCTGCATTGCATGTCAAAGCGGCGGCTTTTTCGAAGTCCGCTGCGGAGAAAATCAAAGAGGCCGGCGGTAAAACAGAGGTGGTATAGTGTTTGGTACTTTCCAGTCAATATTCAAGGTCGAGGAATTAAGAAAACGTATCCTGTTCACATTGGGTATCCTCGTCGTCTACCGGATTGGCGGGCATGTCCCCACTCCCGGTGTCGATGGTTCGATGCTTCAGGAACTGCTTTCGGGTGACACCATCTTTGGCCTTCTGGATATGTTTGCAGGGGGCGCCTTCAGAAAAGCGACTATTTTTGCGCTGGGCATTATGCCATACATTTCGGCCTCGATTATGCTCCAGCTCCTGGGTGCGGTCATCCCGTATCTGCAGAGACTGCAAAAAGAGGGTGAAGAAGGCCGGCGTAAGATTACACAGTACACCCGATACCTGACAGTCCTCATCTCTGCACTGCAGGCTTTTGGGACGGCACAGTTCCTTTATTCTCTTGAAGGACCGACCGGACAGGTGGTTTATATGCCTTACGCCCAGTTTATAGGCATCACCATGCTGACCTTCACCTGCGGAACGATATTTATTATGTGGCTGGGTGAGCAGATCACCGAACGAGGGATCGGTAACGGCATATCGCTGATTATCTTTATCGGCATTGTGGCCAGGTTCCCAGATGCGGTGATCGAAGAAATCCAGTATCTTTTTGCGGGCACCCGTTCGATCGTAACCGAAGTCATTCTGGTTATTCTCATGCTGGCGGTCATCGCCGCGGTCATCCTGGTGACGCGTGCTCAGAGAAAGGTTCCGGTCCAGTATCCAAAGCGTATTATCGGCCGCAAGGTTTACGGCGGCGCCACCACACACCTGCCGCTGTCAGTCAACTCGGCCGGTGTTATTCCGATTATTTTCGCGCAGTCGATCATGTTCCTGCCGGCGACCATACAGCAGTTGTTTCCCAATGCCGAGTGGATCTCGAATATCATTACCGACTGGCTGGCTCCGGGTGATCTGGTTTATTCGGTAGTCTATGCATTGATTATTATATTTTTCGCCTATTTTTACACCGCTATTGTCTTCAATCCGATTGACATTGCGGATAATATGCGCAAGAACGGCGGCTTTGTCCCCGGTATCCGTCCGGGTAAAAGGACAGCCGAACACATAGAGAGAATTTTGACACGGATTACACTTCCGGGCGCAATATTTTTTGCCGCGATTGCGGTTTTGCCGTGGGTCTTGATGTCGCGCGCCGGCGTCAACTTCTTCTTCGGCGGCACGGGACTGCTTATCGTAGTCGGTGTGGCCTTGGATACACTACAGCAAATCGAATCGCATTTGCTCATGCGCCATTATGAAGGATTTATGAAAAAAGGCAAAATTCGAGGGAGGTCATACTAGTGAATTTTATCTTTTTGGGCCCTCCAGGGTCCGGTAAAGGGACCCAGGCCAAGCAGGTGTGCCGCGAGCTGAATATTTTACATCTGTCAACCGGTGATGTCTTGAGGGAAAATGTGAAAAACGGTACCGAGCTCGGCAAAAAAGCACAGAAATTTATGGAAGCAGGCGATCTGGTCCCGGATAATGTTATTGTTGGGATGATCGAAGATAAATTGAAAAACGGCGAACTGGACAACGGGTTTATTCTTGACGGATTCCCCCGGACGGTCCCCCAGGCACAGGCCCTGAAAGAAATGTTCGCCAGCAACCACAAATCCATCGACCGGGCAATTCTTCTCGATGTTTCCGACGAGGAGGTAATAAAGCGTCTTTCGGGACGTTTTTACTGCCCGACCTGCAATGCCGGCTATAACTATCCGGCCAAGATGCCGAAGGTCGAAGGAATTTGCGATAAAGACGGCAGCAAATTATTGCGTCGTCCCGATGACGAAGAGGATGTCGTAAAAAACAGGCTTGATGTTTATAAGAAGCAGACCGAACCCATAGTCGAGTTTTACCGCAACGAGTCGATTTTAACCGAGGTCGGTGCGGAACGCAGCATCGAGGCTATTTTTGCAGATTTGCTTAAATTGACGCAAGAGTTTAAGTAAGAATGATAATTTTAAAGACAGATGCACAGATCGAAATCATGCGCAAGGCGGGAAAGATAGTGGCGGAGACTCTTGAAATGATCGGCGATAAAGTAAAGCCGGGTATCACCACCGCTGAAATCGACCGTGCGGCTGAAGAATTTATCCTGTCCCGGGGGGCCAAGCCGGCCTTCAAGGGATATCGTGGATTCCCGGCCACGACTTGTATTTCGATCAACGAGGAAGTGGTCCATGGTATTCCGGGGAACCGGATGCTTGTCGAAGGACAGATCGTTTCCGTCGATCTGGGATGCATTGTCAATGGATTTTATGGTGATTCGGCGGCGACCTTTCCAGTGGGTCAGATTTCCGAGGAAAAAAGGAAACTTATCGAGGTTACCAGACGTTCTTTAGAAGTCGGCCTTTCCCATGTCAAGGATGGAAATAAACTGGGTCAGGTTTCGGCGGCCATTCAGAAATGTGTGGAGGATGAGGGTTTTTCGGTTGTCAGAGATATGGTCGGACATGGTATCGGCAAAAATCTGCACGAAGATCCTCAAGTGCCGCATTTCGGCCCGGAGGAAGCCGGTCCCGTCCTGAAGAAGGGGATGGTTATAGCCATTGAGCCGATGGTCAATGCCGGCGGTTATCAGGTTGTCCAGAAGGCCGACGGTTGGACCATAGTCACTGCGGACGGATCCGATTCGGCTCATTTTGAGCATTCGGTGGCCGTGACTGATAACGGTCTGGATATTTTAACTAAATTATAGGGAGTAAATGCCTAAAGAAGACACGATTCAGGTGGAAGGTAAGGTTCTTGAACCATTGCCTAATGCGATGTTCAGGGTCGAACTGGACAACGGGCATGTGGTTCTGGCCCATATATCGGGCAAGATGCGAATGCACTTTATTAAGATTCTTCCCGGCGATCGGGTGACGCTTGAACTGTCGCCTTACGATTTGAACCGCGGCAGAATCATATATAGATATAAATGATTTAGGGATTGCCTGGAAGGTGGTTTATTATGAAGGTCCGCTCATCGATAAAGAAAAGATGCGAGCACTGCAAGATTATCCGACGCAAGGGTGTGTTACGCGTAATCTGCAGCAAAAACCCTAGTCATAAGCAGAGACAGGGCTAAGAAAGATTAAAGATTAGGAGGTTATTTTGGCGCGAATTGCCGGAGTAGATTTACCCAAGGACAAACGAGTTGAAATCGGTTTGACCTATATTTTCGGAATTGGCCGGACATCTTCCAAGAAAATACTTGAGACAACGGGCATAAATCCGGATACCCGCGTCCGTAAACTTTCTGAGGAGGAAGTTGCCAAACTCCGTAAAGCGATCGAAAATGAATATAAGGTTGAAGGTGCCTTACGAGGCGAAATCAACATGAATATAAAACGCCTGATCGACATCGGCAGTTATCGCGGACTGCGGCACCGTCGCGGATTGCCGTTGCGCGGACAGCGCACCAAGACAAATGCCAGAACGCGCAAGGGTCCCAAGAGAACAGTTGCCGGTAAAAAACGGGCACCGTCACCCAGGTAATAGATGAGGTAATACTGTGGCTGAACAGAAGAAGAAAGCTAAAACCAAGAAGAAAATCGGTAAGTTCGACAGCGCCGGAATCGCTCATATCAAGGCGACCTTCAATAATACTGTGGTGACAATAACCGATTCCACCGGACGTACCGTATCATGGGCCTCAGCCGGCACCGTCGGCTTCAAAGGCTCGAAAAAATCGACACCGTTCGCGGCCCAGCTGGCCGCCAAAGCAACGGCTGTCGAGGCGATGGACCTGGGTATCAGGAAGGTCGAGGTCTGGGTCAAGGGCCCGGGTTCCGGACGTGAAGCGGCGATTCGCTCGCTGTCCGCGGCCGGCCTGGAGGTTACCGCTCTTAAAGACGTGACGCCGATACCGCATAACGGCTGTCGGCCGCCTAAAAGGCGCCGGGTCTGATCGTTTTAACTTGGAAATGAATGTGAGATATTTATAGGAGAATCATGGCTCGATATCGTGACGCAAACTGTAAGTTATGCCGCCGCGAAGGCGAAAAGCTTTTTCTGAAGGGGCATCGCTGCGTGACGGATAAATGCGCGTTCGAAAGAAGATCATATGCGCCGGGGCAGCACGGACAGAGAATGCGCTATAAGGTTTCCGACTACGGAAAACAACTGCGGGAAAAGCAAAAAGTCAGGAGGGTCTACGGGATCCTCGAGAACCAGTTCCGTAATTATTTTGTCAAAGCCGCGGGAAAAACCGGCGTTACCGGCGAAAACCTGTTGCAGATGCTGGAATGCCGCATGGATAATATCGTCTACAGGCTGGGTTTCGCCCCATCCCGTAAGGCGGCGCGGCAGCTTGTTCGCCACCGCCATTTCTCCGTGAACGGCCGTATCGTTGATATACCGTCATTTCAGGTAAAACCGAATGACCTGATCAAGGTTCGCGATAAATCGAAAAACCTTGATATCATTCATTCATCGATAAAAGAATTTGCGCAGACCGACGAATTGGCCTGGCTGCGCCTTAACAAGGCGGCTCTTGAAGGGGAACTGCTGGAAGTTCCGTCACGGGAAAATATCCCGGTCGCCGCTAATGAACAGTTAATCGTCGAGCTCTACTCGAAGTAGTAACCTATCAGCCTAGTCGGGGAGGCTTTATTAATGAAGTGGAAACCACTACAGATGCCGAAAGAGATTGTGTCAGATCAGTCTTCGGCAACCGAAAATTACTCAAGGTTTATTATTGAACCTCTGGAAAGGGGTTTCGGCAATACTCTGGGCAATTCGCTTCGCCGGGTGCTGCTCTCGTCAATTCAGGGCGCGGCGGTTGTGTCCTTAAGGATTGAGGGCGCCCTGCATGAATTCACAACCCTGGAGGATGTGTACGAAGATGTTACGGATATCGTCCTTAATGTCAAAAAAATCCGTGTCCAGATGCATGCCGATGAAATGAAAACGCTGACCCTGAAAGTCAGCAAAAAGGGCAAGATCAATGCCGGTATGTTCAATGTCGATCCGGAAGTCGAAATACTTAACCCGGACCTGCATATTCTCGAACTCGTTGCCGATCGCGAATTCACCATGGAACTTGATATCGACTCCGGCCGCAGCTATGTCGTGGCCGAGATGAACAAGAGGGCCGATGCTCCGGTGGGAACCGTTTTTGTCGATTCCCTGTTCTCGCCTGTCGAAAAAGTCAACTATGAAATTGAAAACACCCGCGTTGGACAGCGCACCGATTACGATCGCCTTATCCTCGAAATCACCACCGATGGTTCGATCACACCTGAGGACGCTCTTTCTTTCGGAGCCAAGATTCTCAAGGACCATCTGCAGTTATTCATCCACATGGATGAGGATATCGAGATCGAGGAAGAGGAAGAAGAAGACGAGGAAACAATCCGTGTCCGCCAGTTGCTTCAGACACGTGTCGATGAACTGGAACTGTCTGTCCGTTCCTCCAACTGCCTTAGGGCGGCCAACATACAGACCCTGGCCGAGCTCGTGGGTAAAACCGAATCGGAGATGCTCAAGTATCGGAATTTCGGTCGGAAATCACTGAATGAATTAAATGCCATTCTTGACGAGTTGAATTTGTCATTCGGAATGGATATTTCGAAATTTTTGGAAAAGAAGTCTTAGAGGAAGAAAATGCGACATCAGATAAAGGTTAGAAAACTCAGCCGGCCCAAATCCCACCGGGAAGCTCTTTTGGCCAACCTGGCCACCTCGCTTTTCGATAATCGAACCATACAGACTACTGAGCCGAAAGCCAAGGAGTTGAAAAAGGTTGTTGACCGCCTGATCACGGTAGCCAAGAAAGACACTCTTGCCGCTCGCAGACAGGTGGCGCGGACAATCCGGGACAAAAAAGTACTCAAAAAGCTCTTCAATGACATTGTGCCGCAATTTAAGGAACGCGAGTCAGGTTTTACCCGTGTCATGAGAGTCGGGTTCAGACGTGGTGACGCCGCCATGATATCGATGGTGGAGCTTCTGACGGAAAAGCCCAAAGTCGATAAGGACAAGGAAAAGGCCAAGAAAGAGAAAAAAGAGAAAAAAGCCAGAAGGAAATGATGTCGCAGTAATTCATTTCTCAAATAAATCGATGAGCCGCCTATGGGCGGCTTTTTTGTGTGGCGTTGCCATAAATGAACCTATATATTAATTGATATCTATATTTGACTGCAAATTAATCTCTTATATGGATTATACGGATAGTCGGCCGTCGTCCGTATGCCGGGAAAGGAGTCCGGAATGTTGAATCAGAAAGGCGGTATGTCACGGGGTTGCATGGTAACCTTGATCGTGGTCGGTGTGATAGCTGTTTTGGTCATCGCATCGCTGCTAATATGTTATATTTACCGGGAAGAGATCGTCGAACTCGGTCTCACCAAGCTGGCCGATACAGTGGCGATGGAAGCCAAAAATAATTTGCCCGAGGGAGTGACAGCCGAAGATATTGATAATGCTCTGGATGAATTTAAAAAAGCCTTCAAAGAAAAGAAGATCGATACCGAAGAAATTCAAAGTCTGTCGATGATGTTTCAGGATATCATGAAAGACAAAGAGGTTGATGCCGACGAGGTGGAAGAATTTATCGATGAGATAAGAAAAGCGGCGAAATAAAATTCTGTTCTTTCTATTGCATTTTATATAATTTAATATTAAGTTGATATAAAATAGCTTATATTTAACATCTAAAGCTATAGTTTATGTACGATTTGCTCGCCATAACCGGCGGATATATCCTGGGATCGATTCCCTTTGCCCTTATTATATCCCGCCTTTTCGGAATAAGAGATATACGTGAGGTCGGCTCCGGGAATATCGGGGCCACCAACGCCTGGCGCGCCGCCGGACCGGCGGCCGGCATCATGGTTACTGTCGGCGATATCGGCAAGGGTGTCCTCGCAGTTTTTATTGCTTCACTGATGCCGGAAAGTGCACTCGGTGCGGCCAATCTGAAACTGATTGCCGGGATCGCGGCGGTCGTCGGACATGTCTTCCCGGTGTTTCTTCTTTTCCGCGGCGGAAAGGGAGTCAACACAGCGCTTGGTGTGATGATAATGATTTTGCCGATTGAGACATTAATCGCCCTGCTCGGGTTTATCCTGATTGTTGTGATCAGCCGCTATATTTCGCTCGGTTCGGTTTTGGCAACAGTAATATTTTTTACCTCGGTATTGACGGCATACATTCTAAAGCTTGAGGATATCCCGGTTTTATATTTAATTGTATCCGGTATTCTTATGCTCCTGATAATCATCACGCATCGTACCAATATAAAAAGACTGCTGTCGGGACGCGAAAACAGGTTCAGTTTTCATTCTCGGAAAAACAGGGAGGGGGCGGATAATGCCTGAAAAAATATCGGTGCTGGGCGCGGGAAGCTGGGGGATAGCTGTTGCCAATTTGCTCCATACCAATGGGCATTCGGTCAGCCTATGGGAATTCAACCGGGACGATTGTAATTATCTCCTGAATAACCGAACCCATGAGAAAAAACTACCGGGAATAGAGATACCTGAAAAGATAAATATCACCAATGATCTTTCCGAGGCGATAGATGGTGCGGCCTACACAGTCCTGGCGGTCCCGGCCCAAAAAGTACGGGCAGTCTGTGAAAGCATAGAAAAAACAATTGGCATCCCGGGAAAATATATCAATCTGGCCAAGGGCGTTGAGATCGGGTCTCTGCGGCGCATGTCCGAGGTGATTGCGGAGACTATCAGGAAAGCCGACCAAAACTGTATTGCCACTCTTTCGGGCCCCAGTCATGCCGAGGAGGTGGCACGGGGAATACCGACCAGTGTTGTTGCCGCATCGACGAACAACGATTTTGCCCGGGAGATACAGGAGATTTTCAATAATATAACATTCCGGGTGTACCGATCCAGCGACCTCGTAGGTGTCGAGTTGGGAGGCTCATTAAAAAATGTCATTGCCATTGCCTCCGGTATCACCCAGGGACTTGGTTTCGGTGACAACACCACCGGAGCTCTTCTGACCCGCGGATTGGCCGAGATCACCCGCATGGGGGTCAAGGCCGGCGCCGACCCGCTTACTTTTGCAGGACTGTCGGGTGTCGGCGATCTGATCACCACCTGCGTTTCCCGGCACTCACGCAACCGTCATGTTGGCGAGAGGATCGGTAAAGGGGAGACGTTGACGGAAATTCTCGACAGCATGGTTATGGTGGCCGAGGGAGTCGATACCTGCCGTTCCGCCTATGCCATGTCCGAAAAATTCGGGGTCGATATGCCGATCACCTGCGAGGTTCATAAGGTCCTATTCGAAGACAAACCGCCCCGGCAGGCTTTGACGGATTTGATGGGCCGGACTCTTAAAGAAGAAATCTGGAGTTAGAATATAGAGGTTTTTTATGCCGCCACGTAAAAAGAAATCCGAAGAAAAACTTTATCACTCGATCAGCGAAGTAGCCCGGATCACCCGCCTCGAGCCATATGTTCTTCGATTCTGGGAGAAGGAATTCCCGATGCTAAAACCCCGTAAGAACCGGGGCGGGAACCGTATCTACCAGAAAAGCGATATCGAGATGGTCAACCGGATCAAGCACCTTCTTTACAAAGAGAATTACACTATCGAGGGCGCCCGTAACAGGCTGAAAAGTATCAAGCCGACTCCGGAGAAGAAAGAACTCAGGGCGGCCGGAAAAGTGCAGACGCTGATAGGCGAAATCCGCAAGGATATCGAGGACCTTCTTAAACTTTTCCCTTGCCTTTTCTGAGGGATCATTTAGATTGTGCCTGTGATCGGGGCGTAGCGCAGCCAGGTTTAGCGCACTCGCTTGGGGTGCGAGAGGTCGGCAGTTCAAATCTGCTCGCCCCGACCATAATTTTTACGGATTAAATGAATAATTCCCCAGCCAGAACAATTGTATTGATTCCTGCTTTCAATGCCGCTTGTTATCTTGAAGAGCTGGTAGTACGAGTAAAAAATACAATCCCCCCGGTTGATATTTTGGTCATAAACGATGGTTCTGCCGATGATACAGGTAACATTGCCCGGAGTCTTAATTGTAATGTTTTGACTAACGAAAAGAACCGCGGCAAAGGATACTCCCTCAAACGCGGTTTCGCTTATTCCCTGAAAAAAAACTACGATTACCTGATAACTATTGATGCCGATCTGCAGCATCTTCCCGAAGAAATGAAAGCATTTATGAACTATGCGGGCAACGGCTCTATCAGTATCGGCACCAGGGAATTGTCAATGAAAAAAATGCCTTTGCCCCGATGGCTGTCAAACAACCTGACATCACTTTTGGTATCAATATTCGGCGGTAAGGTTATCAGAGACTCGCAATCCGGGTTCAGGATGTTCGATTTGAAAACACTGAAGAAAATGAGAGCGGTCTCGAATCGCTTCGATTTCGAGTCGGAACTTCTGCTTCAGGCCGGTCTGCTCGATATCGAAATCAATGAAGTGCCGATCAGTACGATATATAATAAAGAGAGATCATCGATTAATCAGATTGGCGACACGCTTCGTTTTGTCAAGCAGATTTGGAAAAGGATTATGCTGTAGGAATTTCTATAAGAAAGACTTATAATTAATTATGTTGATTTTATTGACGAATGATGACGGTATCCATGCCGAAGGAATACTAATGGCCGAAAAAGAACTCGGCAAGATGGGCGAGGTCCTGATGGTGGCGCCGGACCGCGAGCAATCGGCTTCGAGTCATTCGCTTACGCTCGAACGCCCGCTGAGACTCCATAAAATGGGGGAGAGACGCTATACCTGCGACGGAACCCCAACCGATTGCGTGATGATGGCTGTCCATGGTATTCTGGAACATCGACTGCCGGATCTTCTTGTTTCCGGGATAAATCATGGAGCCAACATGGCCGAGGATGTAACCTATTCCGGTACTGTCGCGGCCGCCATTGAGGGATCGACAATGGGAATTCCCTCGATGGCCGTTTCCAACACCGATGCTGAGAATATAAAATCGTATCGTCCGGCGGCCCGGTTTACGGCTCGCCTGGCCAGCCGATTCAAAGAGTTTAATTTACCGCCCCGGACATTTTTGAATATCAATTTTCCGAAGTTGCAGAATGGCCGAATACCGAAATACAAATTCACCGGTCTTGGCCAGCGGGTTTATAAGGATATAATCATCAAGAAAACCGATCCAAGGGGCAAAGACTATTACTGGATCGCCGGTGAGGCGGTGTGGAAATCTGTTAACGGTACTGATTATGAGGCTATTGCCAGCGGTTTTATATCTATTTCCGCCCTGAAAATGAATTTTACCGACACTGAGACCATTGAGAAACTGAAAGATATGAAGCTAAAATTATAGAAAATGATGATTTATATAAAGCGCTTGACTTGTTATGGCGATTATATATAATGG
>Ga0209834_10001100_pt1 | contig 15429 bp, 13 predicted proteins | sample Mar14236cmmetaG_FD_184134 | JGI IMG/M metagenome (GOLD analysis project Ga0209834, IMG submission 184134) | Marine hydrothermal vent microbial communities from Guaymas Basin, Gulf of California to study Microbial Dark Matter (Phase II) - Marker... ...
TGTAAAGGACTGCGAAGAGACTTGCGTGGAGTATGTAACTTAGTTCGATTCTCATACCAACTTCAACAAAAAAGAGGGGTATAAACAGGGAATAACCCAAGATACTTACATGATCTTCAACCTGTTTTTTGTAGCTTGTTTGGCCTATGGTGAGACCTACCATGTACGCCCCTAAGATGGAAGCGAGGTTTAGGTGCTCAGCCATATATGCGAATAGTATCAAAAACACAACCGCAAATGCTGTTGTTGATTCGGGCAAATCTATGTGCGAAATTCTCTTAAAAGCTTTCTCTGCAAATACTGGGCCAAGATAAATGAATATAACTAGAAAGCCGCTGACTTCCACGATAATTTCCGCGATGGTTCTGTAATCTATGCTCCCCTCACGGAGTAGGGAGATAATCACGGTAAGAACGAGAATCCCAAGGACGTCATCAACAACGGCAGCTGCCAGAATAGTGGTGCCTTCTCTTGTTCTAAGCCTCCTAAGTTCCATTAGAACCCTTACAGTTATGCTAACGCTCGTAGGAGTCATTATTGCACCATAGAGCAGGGCCTCGTGAAACTCCACAAATGGATAGGCCACCAAAAATCCCAATATGAATGAAAAAAGAACCCCAACGCCGGCAACAAAGATACTCGGCTTCCCAACCCTTCTAAACTCCTTAAGATCGCTTTCAATACCCGCAAGAAATAAAAGTAAGAGAACCCCAAGGTTTGAAAACTCCCTAATTATTTCGTTGCTCTCTGCAAAAACCCCTATAATTAATCCCCCAAGAATCTGGCCGAGAACGACAGGCTGACCAAGTTTTTCAAATACCCATCCAAGGAGCTTTGCCATCGCTAGCATTAAGGCCAACATGATAAGCGTTTCCATATTAATCCCTCGAGAACACCCACTTCAAGAGTGGGGGAGTTATAAACGTCGTCAGTATGACCATTGTTACAGGAATCGAAAATATTTCTTTGTTAAAGACGCCTTCAGTAAGGGCAACGTTTGCCATAATCAACGCAACTTCCATTCTGGGGATCATTCCAACGCCGACTCTGAGGGCCTCTTTAGGTTTAAATTTAGCTATCAGCGCTCCTGCTCCACAGCCTGAGATTTTTCCTATTATCGCTATTAGGGAATATAGAATTGCAAACGCCCCTGCATGTAAAAGAACTCTAATGTCCGTCTTTATTCCAATTCCCACGAGGAAGACAGGAACGAAAAGGGAGTAAGAGATGGTTATCATCCTGTCACTTATTCTCTTTGCCTCGTCTGTTTGTGCTATCAACACTCCTGCTAAATACGCCCCGGTTATCCCTGCTATCCTAAACTGCTCAGCTATATATGCAAAGATAAGGGCTAAAGCAAGGGCAAATGCTGTCAACGTTTCCGGTAAGTCAATTCTTTCGGAGAGGAGCAGGATTTCTTTAACAATTGGTCTTCCAACAAGCCAGCTAACTACAAAGAACACCGCTATTTCTCCAATTAAAATTCCCAGATCCTCTATGTAAACATGCCCCTTTCTGTGCATGGCAATTAGGGTTGTGAGAACTATAATCCCAAGTACATCATCAACGACAGCACTGGCCAAAATAGCCGTTCCTTCCTTCGTACGGAGTCTTTTCATCTCCATTAAGATGCTTGCGGTTAATCCAACACTTGTAGCGGTTAAAACCCCTCCCAGAAACAAGGCTTCGGTTCTCTCATACCCAAACCATTCGGATAGATAGTAACCCATCGCGAAAGGAACCACAACTCCACCAAGGGCGATAAGGAAAGCAGGTACTCCAACGCTCTTGAATTCCTCAACGTCCGTTTCAAGACCGGCAAGAAATAGGAGCAAAACCACACCCATCTCACTTATTAAATGAACCCCTTCAGAATAGCTTACTATGTTTAAAATAGAGGGCCCAATAAGCATTCCCCCAATAAGCTGACCAAGAGCTCCCGGCATTTTGACTTTTGTGGCTATGTATCCAAACAGTTTAGCAACTATCAGGATCACTGCGAGTTCAAGGAACACATCCATGTTTTTCATCTCCCGCTGATTAAAGCGCAACAATCCTGATAAGCCGAATTATGTCCTTAACCTCCAGCAAGCCGTGAACCTTTTTCTCATCGTCAATAACAGGCAGGTGGTGTTTTCCGGTCTCCGTCATAAGCTTAATAGCGTGCCCAAGGTTATCCTCTACGTGAATGGTTATCGGCTTTGTTACCATTATGTCTTCTACCTTGGAAGCACGGGTTAATGTGTATTTTTTCAGCAAACCTAAACCGACGACTGAATACCTTCTCGGCGTTGTAAAAAAGTGTAGGAGATCTTTCATCGTTATGAATCCAAGGAGTTTTCCATCTTCATCAACAACTATTGCAGAGGTTTCTTCGCTTGTGAATTTGCCAATTAGAACTGTTAGAGGATCCTCGGGGTGAACCGTTAAAAATTCTCTGTCCATAACTAGCTTAACCGGCACTTTGGAGATGTACCTAATGTTATGGCTCAGCTCCTCCTTTCTTTGAAGCATCATATGGCGTTTTTTACCGACGATTATTGATATCTTTTTATTTTTCGCGTCCCTGGGTTTGCCTGGAAAAGGGTCGTTCACGTTTACCCCCTATAATTTTTGTTCGCTTTCCACTTAAAATTTTCTCTAAAAGTAAAAAGCTCCCTTTCACAGGGGACTTATATACATATACAAGGCAAAAACCTAAAGAAAATGCTCTTGATTAACCTTCTATCAGGCAAAAAGTTTATAAGATGGTTGTACCCAAACATCGGTAAGGGAAATATGAATTTTGCCGAGAGGTTTGATGTTGTTATAATAGGTGCAGGCCCTGCAGGTCTTTTTGCGGCTTATGAGCTTGCAGAAAAAAGCAATCTGAAAATTGCAATTTTTGATGAAGGTGGAGATATAGAGCAGAGAATATGTCCCATGGACGAACTTGGCTACTGCATTGGATGCAAGCCCTGTCACATAATGAGTGGTGTAGGCGGTGCAGGCGGACTTAGTGATGGGACGATAAACCTGAGGCCCGATATCGGAGGAAACTTAACGGACCTTACAAAGGATGAAAACTATTCTTGGCAGCTTGTGTGGGAAGTTGATCAGATCTTCCTAAGGCACGGTGCTCCCAAAGGCGTTTACAAGGGAAATGAAGATGAAATCAGGAAATGGGAGAGAAGGGCTGCTCAGGCAGGGGTGAAGTTTATACCAATAATTCAACGCCATATTGGCTCAGATCATACAAAGGAAGTTATAAAGAGTATTAAAGACTATCTGCAAGCCAAGGGAGTTAAGTTTATTCTGTGGACAAAAGTTGAGGAATTTAAAAAAGGAGAAATCAGGGCAAGAAGAAGGAGAGATGTATTTACGGTCAAGGCCAAGTATATAATAGTCGCCCCCGGCAGGGGAGGAGCAGAGTGGTTCCATGATGTTGCCCAAAAGATTGGACTAAAGGCCAGACACGGGCCGATAGATGTGGGAGTTAGAGTGGAAGTACCGGCAATAATAATGGAACCGATAACCAGAATAAACCATGATCCAAAGTTTCACATCTACACAGACACTTACGACGATTTTGTGAGAACCTTCTGTACAAATCCGAACGGTTTTGTTGTTGAAGAAAAATATGATGGCTATGTTGGTGTGAACGGTCATTCCATGAGAGATAAAAAGAGCAACAACACCAATTTTGCATTCTTAACTAGGATTGAGCTCACTGAGCCTGTTGAGGATACCACAGCCTACGGCAAAAGCATAGCCCAACTCGCCACGACTATAGGTGGTGGAAAGCCAATACTTCAAAGGCTTGGCGATTTAAGAAGAGGAAGAAGAAGCACGTGGAGCAGAATAAAAAAGAGCGACGTTGAGCCAACTTTAAAACATGTTGCTCCTGGAGATATAGCAATGGCATTGCCCCACAGGGTTGTGACGAACATCATTGAAGGGCTTGAGAGGCTTGAGAAGGTAATTCCCGGTGTTGCAAGCGATCACACTTTGCTCTATGCTCCGGAGATAAAATACTATGCCATGAGAGTTGAGGTTAATGATCTGCTTGAGACCAGCATAGAGAACATATTCGCTGCAGGCGATGGAGCTGGATTAAGCAGAGACATAGTTAACGCTGCTGCTACGGGCCTTTTGGCTGCAAGAGGGATATTGATCAAAGAAGGATTATATACAGAGAGAGACTTTAAAAAACCGGGCAATTGGAAGAAGACTGTTGAAAGCTTGGAGGCATAAAGGCAAAGATTTAAATTTGCCTTCCTTTTTCTGATTTTTGGTGAGACCATGAAATGCAGGGTCTGCGGGGGGAAAGCATTTATAAAACTCCATTATCCAAAAATGTATCTTTGTGCTGATCACTTCGTGGAATATTTTGAGAGAAAGGTTAAGAGAACAATTGAAAGATACAAACTCCTAAAGCCGAATGAAAAAGTTCTTGTAGTCGTTAGCGGAGGAAAGGATTCAGCTGTTACCGCTTACGTTCTTAAAAAGCTCGGTTACAATGTGGAATGCCTCCATATAAACCTCGGCATAGGTGAGTACTCAGAAAAAAGCGAGCAATATGTACGAAAACAGTGCGAAGTTATAAATGCACCGCTCCATATAGTTAGAATCAGGGAGCTTTTGGGATGGGGAATTGGTGAAGTAAAGACAAGAAGACCAACATGTTCCTACTGTGGCCTTACAAAGCGCTATATCTTCAACAAATTTGCCCACGACAATGGATTCGATGTTATAGCAACGGGACACAATTTGGATGACGAGGCGAGCTTTATATTTTCCAACCTCATGAACTGGAACACAGAGTATCTGGCAAAGCAGGGGCCGCTTTTACCAGGGGAAGGAAAATTCGTAAGAAAGGTTAAGCCCCTCTATGAGCTTACTGAGAGAGAAGTGGTAGCTTATGCTCTTGCTGTTGGGCTGGAATACATAATCGACGAATGCCCCCACGCAAGAGGGGCAACGACAATAGAGTACAAGCAGATTTTAAGCGAACTGGAGGAAAAGAGACCAGGCACAAAAATAAACTTCGTGAAAGGCTACTTAAGAAAGAGGCATTTGTTCGAAGTTGAACTTAAAAAAGCAGAGCTCAAGGAATGCAAGGTCTGTGGAATGCCAGCTCAAGGAGAAAAGTGTTCCTTCTGCCGGTTCTGGCGTTTAGAGAAGCCAATAAATTTCAAAACTTAAATTTTTGGGCTTTTACTCTTTAATGAAATTTCAAAAACCCGTAAAAATAATATAGGAGGTAAGACAAAATTTATCTCCGGGGGCAGTCATGAAAAAGAATATACTCCTGCCCATGATACTCATCATAACACTTTTTTTCTGTGCCATTATTGTGAACAATACAAATCCAAAAAGTGTCCTAATACTGGAAAACATTACTCAAGAGACAATTTTTCAAGAAATAAAAAAAGAAAAATTGGATGAACTTTATCAAGAAAATAAGCTTTTTACACCCAATGCTTCTTACCATTATGTCTTAAATATCAGCATAGAGAATGAACGCGTATCGATTGCAGGGATTGAAAGAGTGACCTTCCCACTGACGTATCCTGCTTTATATTCAATACTCTTTGAAGATTTCAAACATGTTGATAAGATTATAGTGTACAATGCCTCAGCTACATATAAAGCATTCAAAGACAAAGAAAGCAGACTAATCTTGCTTAACATAACTCCGAAAACTGAAAATGTAACTGTTGAAATTCATTTTAACGTGAGCTATAACCCTTTTCATGAAAAGCCAAAAAGTTATCTGGATTATCACTTAAGTCAAAATTCTCTGCATATTTATATCCCCAAAAGGTACTTTACTATCTCAAATAACCTAAAAGCCAATGAAGAGAGAATTAAGGTGGATATTAACTACCCAAAAGATTATACTCTTGTTATACTGGATCAGTCGTCTGAAACAGAATTCTGGAGATTCCGACCTTTACTCTACAATGGAAGTTTTGAAAAAGAAAATCTAAATGATTTTTACTTAATATTCGGAAAATGGAATCTCTACGAAGATACCATGACAATTGGAAACAAAACCATTAGGATAATTGCTCTTACAGATGAAGGCGAATGGGTTTTGTGGAAGATTAAAGATATCCTACGCTTTTACTCAGAGGTTTTTATGCCTTATCCCAACGACGAATACTTCTATATACAAATCAAGTACTCAAAGAGCGAGTACAGGGGGCACGGATTGGATGGAGGAATATTAGCAACTCAGTTTTACACCCCGTTGATTGCCCATGAGACAGCACATAACTGGTTTGGTGTTTATGCCAATCTTTACCCAATACATGAGGGGATAGCTACCTATGCGGATCTGCTTTATAGGAGCAATCTCTATAGGAACAATTTGGCAGAATATGATAATATTGAGCAAAAATGCTTGAGTTCAATTGAGAGAACTCCAATTGCAGAAATTAATGAAAATAATGGAGAAAATATGATCACTTTATATTATAAAAGTGCCTTTGTTTTCCGTTCTTTGCAGTTTGTTTTGGGAGATGAAACATTTTTCAGAGGGATGAGGAATTTGCTGGAGTATTGCCACTTAAACAATTGTGTCCAGGACACCACGACAACTTTAAAGCAGATCCAAAGGATTTTTGAAGAGGTCTCAAATCAAAGCTTGGAATGGTTCTTTGATGAATGGTTTTATAAAACCGGTTATCCATATTTTGAAGTTTCTAATGCGATCTTAGAGAAGAAAGATGGGACATATCTCTTAACTCTCCAAATAGTAGAAACTAATGGATTTAAAATGCCATTAGAAGTGAAAATCGTTGATTCTCAAGGAAAAAGCTATTTAAAAAGAGTATTCGTCGATAAAAACGCAACTTTGACAGTTGAACTCGAAAACGAGCCCGAAAAGATCATAATTGACCCTAATGATTGGATGATAAACGGAGGGGGAAGTGGGACATGGAAAGGCAAAAGCAGGTATGAAATTAATGGCATAATAATTGAAACAAATTGAAATCAAAGCTCCCTAAACACTATTTTGAACTTCAATTCTTTTTCCACTGGGAACAGCAGGGTGTAGCTGACTCCCTGTTGTATGAAGTCCCATCCCGCCTCACTCTGGCTTAGTGTCTTTATCGGGAACTTCCAAACCTTTGCTTCCCTGTCGAGTTCTATCTTAACTTTCCCTATGCCATAGGGGTCGTTTACTTCAAACTCTTTTGCTTCAAATTCCTCTGGACTTTCCATAACGCTGTGCACTGCTAGGTTTAATTCCACTCCAAAGAGGGCTTTGTAGGGCTTTTTAAGTGAAATCCTGTAATGGGCTGTGAAGCCCTTTTCGTTTAGTTCTATTCTCTTTTCAACCCTGGCCGGTATCTTATTTTCAAAGTAGAGGGCACCGTTGCGCCATAGTCTTACTCCATTTTTCATCATTTCATATTCGTAAGGCTGGTTGACAAAATCGCCGAGCTCATGATACTTCACAAGGCGGTAATTGTCAAGAGTTTCCTCAGGTTTGATAAAGTGGTCTTGAAGGATAGCTCTTAACTGCCAGTCGTAGGCAAGTTCTTGCTTTATTTCCTCCGGAATCTTCTTCCCAAGCTCGTGTATGCTTGCAACACCTTCCTCGCTTTCCTCCTCAGGTGTTGCAGCCTCCGGCACTTCGTGATAATGCTCCCATCTTCTTGGCAAAACATCATTGTAGTTTACCGCCTTCCTCTTCGAGCTCAGCTCAAAGATGCTGCCTCCATAGTGGGGTTTTATTGTGGTGATAAAGCTATCGTTTTCCAGCATAATCTCTTCTCTGCCATCGAAATCAACGTCAAAGATTTTATTTTCTGGCTTTAGATGGCACTGGGCCTTTATTATGTTCTCCCATACAGTTCTCCGTAAATGGGGCAGATAGATTCCCCCGAAGACGCCGTGCCAGTATGCATCGTTACACTGCGCTTTGAGGATGTATTTTCTTGCTTCGGGGTTTTCTCTAACAGCTTTACTCACCATTAGCATCCTTTTGTGCATAAAGTTGCTTTCTGGATACTTGAAAAAGAAGTTCTTCCATATCCCCCCTCTAACAAAAACCCTGTAGCGTTCAAACTTCCCCTCCTCCTTTAGCTGTTCTACAAACTCTACGAAGAGTTTTGCCTGCTTAGCTGGCAGAGACCACTCACTCATTTCAAAGTAAGAGGCAATTGGGAGATATACCAGCCCTCTTGGTTTGAATCTGCTTAGATACTCGGTATAGGTCATGAGGTTAATCTTCTCGTTGCTTGTAACTGCATCAAAGAACTCTCTAAGCCAGCCTTTTTCATAAACCCATTCATACGTGCCTGGCCATACCCCAAACTTTTCACCATCGTCATGAAATACTGCTACTTTTGAGGGATCGTCACTTGTAAGGCTTTCCAAATATTCGATTGTCTTCTTAACCGGGCGGAAGGGTATTAGATAGCGTAATTTTTCATCTATTGGGAATACTGTTATGACCTCTCCTCCATCTTCCGTGTAGTACGGCCAGAAGAGTTCTTCTTTGCTCAATCCGGCGCTCATGAAGTGATAATCATCAACGACTACATATTCAATTCCAGCCTCCCTAAGTGACTTTACCAGTTCTGGTTGCCATACCCTCTCTGTGAGCCACACGCCTTTTGCATCATAACCCAGCTTTCTGGCATAATCTTTTAGCATTTCTATTTGAACTAATCTATCTTCCTTTGGAATGGCTGCTAAAACTGGCTCATAAAATCCCGCCACAACGATCTCAAGTTGATCTTTTTTTATGAGAGACCTAAGAAGATCGAGATAATCAGGCTTGTTTTCCTCAATCCACTCCAAAAGCGGGCCGCTAAAGTGAACGTTTACTTTCATATCCGGGAACTCTTCCAGGATCTCCATAAAAGGCCTGTAAGAGCGGTTATATGCTTCCTCAAATACCCAGCCAAAGTTGCCCAGTGGCTGATGATTGTGAATGCCAAATATGAAGTTTATTCTCTCCATCCCTGCACCTCCGCAAAAGCATTATCACTAGGAGTGATAGTGGAAAGGTGTATAAATATTTTACTCCACACTGGGATGGACGCCCACTTCTAAAAGACGGCTTTTCTGAACACGTAAAGAGCCAACGCCACCGCCAGCTGGTTTGAAAAGTTGTCATCTGGGGGCAATTCATAAAATTCTGCCAGTGTTCCAGCTAAAGCTCCTACAAAAGCATGGGGTAGGTCTATTAAAAGGAACAATACCAAAAAGGCGCTTAAAAAATATGCCAAGCTTCCTTCTATACTTTTTCCGTTTTTAAATCTGTGTCTTCCGAATGGTTTGCCCACTATTGCTGCTATAGCATCTCCAAGGGTTGCAACCGTTATGGCGCCTATGGCTATATCTCTTGGGAAAAAGCAGACTATTATTAGTGCAGCTGCCGTAAAGTATACGTGGGCTCCAATTGAATGCTTCTCATGCTCCCTTGAAATTGCCTCCAACTCCCGCTCTACAAGATTTATTATCTCATCTCTGACATAAATTCCGAGCTTTCTTTTTACTTTGTCTCTTAGCCCCTCAACTATCCTAAAGGGCTCCAGAATCAGAAAGGTTATTAGTGCGAATGCAACAAATCCCATTGCTATCTTCTGTCCAAATATTAAATAGATCACTGGAACGGTAAGCCCGCTGAGGTGTAACGCTTTTCTTTTAAGTTCGCTTTTTATGCTCACGTTTAATCACCTCCAGTGCCTCTCTGAGATCCCTAACTATGTAATCAGCATGCTTTGGTAAGAGGGACTTGAAGTATCCCCTCCTCACGAGAATTGTTGTTGCGCCGATCTCTTTTCCTCCTCTCATGTCTGTATCGTCTCTATCCCCTACTACGTAAATCTCGCTCTCCTTGGGGAACTTCCTCTTTGCAAGTATAAAATTGTATGGCTCAAGCTTGCTGTGGCCGGTTTCCCCACTTATTATAAGATGATCAAAGTAGTGCTTTAGGTTGAGGTATTCAAGTTTTTTCCGCTGCCACTCGGATGAAGAATCAGTGACCAGCACTACTTTAGCGTTCATTTCCTTCAAACCCTTCAAAAATTCAATAGCATCTGGATAAGGCTTTAAATTTGAAAAAAATGTTCTATCAACAAGTTCGAACATCTCCCTAAGATCATCTTCAGAGATTTTTTGATAGATTCTCTCCATAAAACTCTCAACAAGTTCGTCGAGGTCTAAAAGATGCAGCTCTCTTGACTGCTCCAGCTCTTTGTATCTCTGGGTAAGAATGTAGAGTAGTGCCTTAAACTTTCTTTTTCTAATTAAATGAGGCAAGAGCCTGAGAACACTCCATCTAGCCGCTTCCCACGTGTTGCAGAGGGTATCATCAAGATCAACGATCACGAGCATGAGGTAACTTCCCTCCTCCCTTTAATAACTTTAGCGTTAAAGCTTAAAAACTCTAAGCGTAGTTTTCCATGAGGGGCCATGAAGGGAGAGCTACTCGTGCTGGCAGGAATGGGGTTGATATTCATAGGCTTTATGCTTATCTTCATAGGAACTTTAATGGCAGCATCTGGAGGAGAGACTGACGTTGAGGGCGGAGGAGTGATAATGATAGGGCCTATTCCAATAGTCTTTGGAACGAGCAGAGGGGCTACCTTGGCAATGGTGCTGGCGATTTTTCTAATGCTCTTATGGATAATAGGGGCTTTGCTGAGCAGGAGGGTATGAAGTGGAGTACATTCTCGATCTTTCCATTCTCTTGGTTTTTGCAAAGACGTTAGAATGGATCTTTGAAAAGAAAGAAATCCACCCCATAATTGCCCACATACTTACTGGGATGATACTTGGTCCTTTTTTTCTTAACATTATCTCTCCTTCCGAGCCATTGAAAGTTCTCTCCGAATTTGGTCTTTTAATGATGATGCTTTACATGGGTCTCACGAGCAATTTTTCCTCAATTGCATCAAACAAAGCGAAGGCTATTTCAGTGGCTGGCCTAGGCGTTGCGGTTTCATTTATCTTGGGATTTTCAACGGTTTATTTCTTTGGAAAGGGCTTAGCTGCAGCGATTTTTGTCGGAGTAACTCTGGGAAATACTGCAATTGAAGTGACAAGTGGTGTATTGCTAAAATCGAGGGTTAGGAAGGAGATCTCATCAATATTAATGGGGGCTGCTTTTGCTGATGATATAATGGCCGTTTATCTAATCGGCATAATAACTGCGATGACAAAGGGCGAGCTCGCATTGTTTCCGCTGATTATTTTGACGATTAAGATAGCCATGTTCATAACAGCCATTCTTTTGATTTCTGAGTACATCTTTAAGCGCTCTGTGAGATTTTACGGCATATTGAGAAACCTAAATATCTTCTTTACCTTCACAATAATTCTTACGTTCCTTCTAGCAATAGTGGCGGAAAGAGTTGGCCTGCACCAGATAATCGGTGCTTACCTCGCAGGTTTAACAATAAGCAGACTGAGAGAACGGAGAGATCCCCTTGTGTTAAGCAAGATAAAGCTTAACGAGCTTATTGGAGACTTGCAAGTTGTTCTTACGGAATTCTTCATACCCCTCTTCTTCATTTATGTAGGACTGATGTTTAATCCATCTCTTAGTGAACTCAATATTGCCTTGATAGTTCTCCTTTATCTGGCTGCGGTTTTAGGAAAACTTCTTGGCTGTGGAATAGGGATGAAGGTTTTTGGATTTGATTGGAAATCGGCAATACTTGTTGGCATTGGAATGGGTGGAAGGGGTAGCTTAGAACTTGCCATACTAAAGTTCGGAATTGAGGAGGGCCTAATAGACCAAGCTCTTTTTGCCACTGTTGTCATAGTATCCATGCTAACAGCTGTGACAACCCCCCAGTTCTTCAGGCTTTATTTATCCCACATAAGAGGAGAATAACAAAAGCTTAAATGTTATGTTGATCATCCTAAGCTGGTGAGAGCATGATCCCAAAGGAAGGAATGAGTGAAGAGGAGGTACTTGCTGAACTTGAGAAAAGGCTTGAAATCGACTTGACTTTTAATTCAGGCAAGATTTTGGGATCCATGTGCACTTACCCTCATCCACTTGCCCAAAAGATAATTCAGAAATACATAGACAGAAACTTAGGTGATCCGGGATTGCATAGAGGAAGTAAGAAAATTGAAGAAGAAGCGGTTCAGATGCTTGGGGAGCTTTTGCACCTAAGGAAGGCCTATGGCAACATAGTAAGCGGCGGTACCGAAGCGAATATTTTGGCTGTGAGAGCCTTTCGCAATATTTCAGATGTGGAGGAGCCTGAATTAGTCCTACCAAAAAGTGCTCATTTCTCTTTTCTAAAGGCAAGTGATCTGCTGGGAGTAAAGCTGGTTTGGGCCGAGCTTAATAGGGATTATTCTGTTAACATCAGAGATGTGGAAGATAAAATAACCGATAACACCATTGGAATAGTTGGAATAGCCGGCACAACTGGATTGGGAGTTGTTGATGACATTCCTGCCCTTTCAGATATCGCCGTGGATTATGGAATCCCTCTTCACGTTGATGCTGCTTTTGGTGGATTTGTAATTCCATTTGCAAAGGCCTTAGGATATGATCTACCGGATTTTGATTTTAAGCTCAAAGGTGTGCAGAGCGTTACCATAGATCCACATAAAATGGGAATGGCTCCAATTCCTGCAGGCGGTATAATATTTAGAGAGAAGAAATACATGGACGCGATTAATGTTTTAGCCCCCTACTTGGCAGGAGGGAAGATATCTCAAGCCACAATAACGGGCACTAGACCAGGTGCAAATGCAATAGCCGTTTGGGCTCTCCTCAAGCACCTTGGATTTGAAGGATACAAGAGAGTTGTTAAAGAGGCAATGGAAAATGCATACTGGTTTGCTGAACAAATAAAAGCCATAAAAGGGGTATATCTGATAAGGGAGCCCATGCTTAATATAGTTTCCTTTGGCTCTAAGAAGCTTGAGAGAATTGAGGCGGAGCTTAAAGCTAGGGGCTGGGGAATAAGTGCCCACAGAGGGTACATAAGGATAGTTATGATGCCCCACGTAAAAAGAGAACATTTGGAGAACTTTTTAAGGGATTTGAGGGAAATCTTGGAGAAAACTCTCTAATTCTACATTTTTATATCCCCAACCAACAAAAATTAAAAACTTCAAATCCAGCATTGATGCTCGGGTTTAGTTGTGCTATAGAACCTCACGAATTCTCCGTCCTCTTTTATCTCGTAAAGCCCCTCTGGCAAATCTTGGAGTAACTTTTCTAGAGCTTCACCTTTCCTTACAATTTCATCAGTCTTCTAAATAGCTCGTAAGTACATCACCAAGAGTACTTTCAATTCTTCTAAAGTCTTATTGGAACCGATCGTTTGATAATAACTTCTGGTTACTAAAGACTCCCAAACAGATTTTAGCGTTTTAAACTCAAAAATAACTTCCCAAAAATAACCAAAATCAAAAAAACAAAAATCTAAACATGATACAAATCATCCAATAAGCATTTTGAGTTTTCTCAATGTAACCTTTGGGCTCTCTCCAAATATTAAGAGCATCGGCTCCTTGCCCCAGTCTCCAAGATGATAAATTAGGTCGGGTTTGTCATTTATCCTTTCAATTGCGGTTTTTATTCCCCAGGGGATAGTGCCGCCCTCTTTGGCTTTTATTCCTTCTGGTTCTTCCTTTCTATCGTAGAAAGACACTTTAAATCCCAAGCTGGAAGCTTTTTTGATAAGCTCCTCATTGTATTTCAAATTTAATGCACTCCTGACTTCAGGAAAGAATTCCATGAATGTTAAAATTGCCCTTGCCAGATGATCTGAAGCCCCGAATTCTATTCCCCCCACTGGCTTTACGGTGTTTCCAAACTTTACTATCCTCCCCTTAACCCCTGCAACATCATCCTTGCTTTTTGCGTAAAGCTTGGGCAACGCGTAGACAAAGTTCATACCAACTTCTGGAACGTGTTGGGGGAGGCTTTCGATAGTTATAAGCTCTTTAACGGCCTTGCTTAGAGATTCATAGACTCTCCACTTTTCAGCTGGAATTTCTATCCAGGCGTTCTGGTTAACCGGACAGTGGCCATGCCCGATTTTCGCTCCATAGTAAATTCCCATCGTGGTGAACTCCTTTGCTATCCTAACAGCCTCCTCAAGTCCCTTTCCCTTCGCCAAATTCGCCGCTATCGCTGCAGAAAATGAGCATCCTGTACCATGGGTACAGCCTTCAACAAAAGGTGCACGGTATTCTTTGAACTCGCCGTTAAAATAAAGCACATCCACGGCTTCGCTTAATCCCAGGTGCCCTCCTTTTACTATTGCTCCCTCAGCCCCTAACTCTTCTACGATGATTTTTGCGGCTCTTTTTGCATCCTCAAGGCTTTTAATCTTTATTCCGCTCAGCTTCTCAGCCTCTGGTCTGTTGGGAGTTACTACCTTTGCAAGGGGGATTATCTTCTCAATCAAAGTATCCATTGCATCTTCCCTTAACAATGGTGCTCCGCTTTTGGCTATCATAACCGGGTCGACTACAAGAGGGAAGTCATATTTCTTTACAGTTTCTGCAACGGCTTTGATGATCTCTGCATTGCTCAGCATACCCGTCTTTGCTGCATCCACTCCAATGTCTTCCACAACAGCCTCTATCTGCTTTGCAACTATCTCCGGCTTAACATCGTAGATAGCCCTAACCTCTTGGGTGTTTTGAGCTGTTACGGAAGTTATTGCAACCAAGCCGTGGACACCAAAAGCGGAGAAAGTCTTTAAATCCGCCTCTATCCCTGCTCCACCTCCACTATCACTCCCAGCAATTGTCAAAGCTTTTCTAATCACTCTATCACCTCCATCCTTCTTAGAGCTTTGAGGGTTAGAAACCCAAGGATCGTCCCAACTAGGGTGCTTGGAGCGAAGGCTATCCAAAACCACACAACCCCTTTATGGACGTTTATGAGGGGCCCGAAGAAAAGGGAGCTTAAAGTTCCTCCTATGAAAACAGTTGCCAAAGGCTCGCTAAAGGCAGCCCAGTCCTTCTTTAATATTTTATACACCAAGCCAACTGTAAAAGCCCCCGGGATTCCGCCGGGAATTGAAAATATCGTGCCCACCCCTAGGGACATTCTCAGAATTCCTATGAAAAGGGCCGTCAAAGAAGCCCACCAAGGACCAAGCGAGACTCCGGTTATGACGTTTATGAAGTGCTGAAATGGGGCAACTTTTGTCGGACCAACTGGAAATGAAATTGTGCCGAGGATAACCCCCAATGCCGTAAAAATGCCAACATAAGCGAGTTTTTGTGTCGTTGTTTTGATCTTCACTCGATAACCTCCTCTATAATTTTTCTCATTTCTCCTGTAGCGATTTTTACATCATCTGCCCCCATTATTGCAGAAATTATTGCGATTCCATCTACACCAGTGTTGAGGACTTCTCTAACGTTTTCGTGATTTATGCCACCTATCGCCACCACGGGAATTTTTACCGAGTCTACTATTCTCTTAAGACC
>Ga0209834_10001103_pt1 | contig 15412 bp, 16 predicted proteins | sample Mar14236cmmetaG_FD_184134 | JGI IMG/M metagenome (GOLD analysis project Ga0209834, IMG submission 184134) | Marine hydrothermal vent microbial communities from Guaymas Basin, Gulf of California to study Microbial Dark Matter (Phase II) - Marker... ...
TCGATTTGATCGCTCAGGAGATGTCGTGTCCATCCCTCGGCCATCTGCGAGCGACAGGAATTACCGGTGCAAAGAAAGAGTATTTTCAATTTATTTTTTTGCATGGCTCATCGGTTTAACTCAGAGTCGATTCAATTGTTTGTTAACATACGCAGAGATTGTTATCTCTTATAATTGAATTCCAAAAATATATATCAACGAATAATATATCCCGACCAGAATAAAAGTGACCCCGGTTACCCTGCGGGCCCAGATTTCGAACTGTGTCAGCCGGTTGAATATTTTGCTTACGGCGCCGGTTCCGATACCAAGGACAAAGGCGAAAAGCATCACCGGCAGGGCGGTTCCGATGCCATAAAGCGACGGCATGACCAGGCTGGAGTTATGCTTGACGGCCAGCGGGATCAATGAGCCGAAAAACAGCGCCGCCGAGATCGGGCAAAACGAGAGGGCAAAAATCAGGCCGAGAATGCCGGCTCCCCAGACACCGTAACCAGCCACCTTTTCCTGCATATTCTGACTGATACCGAATGAAGGCAGATTGAGCGGAATAAGGCCGATGACAAGAATCCCGACGATGATCAACAGCGGGCCGAGGATTTTGTTGACAGTTCCCTGCAGGAAAAACGACAGTTCCGACATGGATAGGATGCTGGCGACGATGATCGCACCAAGGATGACATATACGATCATTCGGCCGAGCATGTACATAATCCCCGACAGCATAACCATCCGGGGATTGCCGACTCGTTTGCCGACAAAGCTGATAGCGGCGATGTTTGTCGCCAGCGGACAGGGGCTGATCGAGGTCAGAATGCCGAGCCAGACAGCCGATGCGGCTCCGATAAAAAACGGATCCATCAATCCTTCTCCATAAAAGTTTCGATTTCGGTCTGGACGTATTTTATGTATTTATCTTTGTTGCCGACCAGGTTCCAGATCTTTTCCAGATTTTTCCACTCGGTTTCTTTGCCGTCAACAATATGTGAAAGAATAACTGTCTTGGTATACAATTTGTAGTCATCGATATAATGCTTAAATTCATCCTCGTCGATATTGACCGCGCGCCATTCCAGGTTACCTGATTTTAACAACTCAGGGAAACCATCCTGAACCGCCTCGGCAGTGTATGCCTCAAGTTTTTTACAGGTGGCGCATCGGCGAGTACCGTGGAAATAATAGGCGATAAAAATATCGGAAGTATCGGCCGGCTCGCCAATGGGGGCGCTGTCTGTTACAGGTACGCTTTTATCGGCTTTGATCGTATCCGATTCAGCCTTCTCCTGTGCATCAACCATAACAGCAAAGGAAATTATAAAGATGAAAAACGCAATCAGAATGAATACCTTACACTTCATACCGTTATCTCCTCTTTTCGGGCTTGGTGTTGTTCGCAAAAAATTCTATGCCAGCATATTTTTAAGTTCATCGACCGAAGGGACCTTGCCGGTCAGTTTGATTTCACCGTCGATCACCAGGCCGGGAGTCATGACGACCCCATGCTTCATGATTTCCTGTATGTCGGTGATTTTTTGAATATTGCACGGCATACCGAGGAGGGCTGTTGCCTGCCTGATATTTTCGTACAGCTTCTGGCATTTGGCGCAGCCTGTACCCAAAATTAGAATCTCCTTCATTTTATCCTCACTTTCACATTGACCATTAGTCTATTTCCCTGTTTGTCCACCCATAAGATAGAAATATGTCGTTACCCAATTGGCCAGCACGGTAACAATCCCGAAAATGAATGTTCCGACCGACATCAGTGCCCATCCGGACATAATATTGCCGACGACACATCCGCCGCCGATAGCGGCTCCGATACCGACCAGAAATCCGCCGATGATGGCGATTAAAATCTCACCTGGCGGTTTGGGAAGCAGGCGTGCTTTTCCCGACATTCGCGCCGACACCCATGAACCGCACACAAGACTTATCACAAGCCCGATAAGCCACCAGACAACTTTTTTGCCTTTGGGTTTTACGGCCCGTTGCTGTACATTCGATGTAGTCTCCTGTTTTATTTCCGAGGGGACCGGATCGGCCGTTTTTGCTTTCCAGATATGATTAAAGTCATGGTCTATAATCAACAACTCAGCCTGCATGACGCCATGAGTTACACCCAGCGGATAATTGCGGTCGGAGGCATCTGACGACAGATATGCAGGGATCATAAGTAAGCCGATGGCAACGGCGGATGCCCACACTTTCCAGGGACGGGTGAGGACTCGTTCCCAAAATGGGATATCTGCGGCCACCAGATTATTATGTACAGGCTTGCGGCGGCTTCGGTAAATAAAAACCGCAACGACGGTTATAATACCGAAGGCGACGGCAAGCAACCAGAAAGGTAATCCCAGAACACTCGGCAGACTTACTGCACCGCCGTCGTTCATTTTTACGATATGCTGTTTCATCCATTTTTGAAAGAAATTCAGCGGGCCGAACTCGACCATCATAACGCCGACAGGTATTCCTGTCAGAGCGGCTATGGAATTAAGGTTGCCGGTTCCGGCTTTGTACAGGGCCCCACTGACACAGCCTCCGGCAAGGACCGTCCCCACGCCGAAAATGACGCCGCCGATAATATAATTGAGATAAATCAGCGGTTTGGGATTCAGCTCCACGAGATTTAACAGATCAAGCGCGGCAATACCGGCCATGGCGGTAACAATCACCACCCAAAGTCCAAACAGTTTGCGCCAATCCCTCATCACCAGAACTTCGCTGCACGCAGAGGAGCCACATAGATCACCCTTCTGCAAAAAGAAGCCGAACAAAAATCCAATGGGTATCGCGGTTATAACCCAGAGGCGGGTCAGGGCGGCGGCGAGGGTCACCCCCGCAATCATAATCAGACTGATCGCGGTATATAATTTCCAGTTGATATTATTGTCGGAATTTTGCATTGTCATTCCTCATCTGTCCAAGGCATAAACGGTAAATCTGTATCTAATCACATCATTGCTCCATATATCAGGCCGGTGATGGTCGCCATAATAATCACCAGCAATACAAAAACGACTGTCTTTTTCGTTCCCATAACGCTTCTGATAACAAGCATGTTGGGAAGCGACAAAGCCGGGCCGGCCAGCAGAAGGGCCAGCGCCGGACCCTTGCCCATGCCGTTGCCGAGCAGACCCTGCAGGATGGGGACCTCGGTTAATGTAGCGAAATACATGAAGGCTCCCGCGACCGAGGCGAACAGGTTGGCGCCGATCGAATTACCGCCGACCGAACGGCTGACCCACTGCGACGGGATAAGTCCCTCGCCGCCGGGCCGTCCGAGAAGAAGGCCCGCGATAAGGACGCCGAAGAAAAGAAGCGGCATTATTTTTTTGGCAAAGCCCCAGCTTTCCTCGAACCAGTTGCCGGGTTCGCCTTTGTCATTGGCGGTTATAATCGAGAGTCCGATAACAGCCGCGGCAAAGGGAATCATCGGCTGATCGGAAAAGATAAAAGCGAGGACTGCGGTGGGTATTGCGACCGCCGTCACTTTCCACCATTTCAATTCAAACCAGAGTACCAGGACTATGGCGAATATTATTGCTGACAGTCCGGTAATAAGCCATTTGTATGAATAAATAATATACCAGAAGCCTTCGGCCTGATCCGGTTTGCCCCAGTTGGCAAAAATCAGTATCGCCACCATCGCGGCAAAATAGATAATATTCTGCCAGAGGGTACGTTTGGTTTCGGCTTCAGGCATGGCCATCTGCGCCTCGGTTCGAGCGGCTTCCTCTTTGCGGAAGAGAAAATGCATCATCAGACCGATGATGACACTGAAAACAATCGCGCCGACAGCACGGGCGATGCCCAGTTCCAGGCCGAGGACACGAGCGGTCAGGATGATGGCCAGAACATTAATGGCCGGACCGGCATACAGGAAAGCGGTGGCCGGGCCGAGTCCGGCGCCCATGCGATAGATACCGGCAAAAAGCGGCAGGACGGTGCATGAACATACGGCCAGTATGGTCCCCGATACCGACGCGACCCCGTAGGCCAGCACTTTTTTGGCTCTGGCGCCGAGGTATTTCATAACCGATTCCTGGCTGACAAAAACGGCGATAGCGCCGGCGATGAAGAAGGCCGGAATCAGGCAGAGCAGGACATGTTCCTGCGCATACCATTTGGTCAGATAGAGCGCTTCCCAGACGGCGTTTTTCAGGCGGAAGGACTCTATCGGGAGATAAAAGAAGACCAGAAAGACGGCGGTGATTGCCGCCAGCGGTTTCCACTCAGTTTTCCAATGCATCTATATAATCCGTTTCCTTTTGGACAAATCAGCGTTTAAGCAGTTGCATCTGTTCTTTGGCATTAGTTTTCAGGACCGATTCGACACAGCCAAAGAAGTTCAGGACACAGGGTACGCGAAGCTGGTAGTACACCTGGGAGCCGCGTTTTTCATCGGTGACGATTCCGGCGCCTTTAAGAATCGAAAGGTGCTTGGAGACGGTCGAGGTGTCGGCGCCGATCATCTCGGTCAGTTCGCAAACGCATTTTTCATGTTTGGATAGCACATCCACAATAAACAGCCGGGTCGGATGCGCCATAGCTTTGATTATTTTGGCTCTGGCTTCGAACAGGGCCTGTTTTTTCTTATCCATCTATACCTCTGTTTTTTTCGTTCAACTACAAAACATTTGGCAATATAGCCAAATGACCAAGAGCTGTCAACGGTATTTTTCGGTATCGGTTTCTTTGCGTGGGAAATAAGGGTTGAGATGCGGAAAATACAGCCGATATAAATATATAGATATATTTTTATCATCAGCCGGCAAGACACAAGGCTATGGAGTTCAATATGTTTGGGAAGTCAAACAAAAATCAAAACGGTTTCACCCTGATAGAACTGGTAATTATCATAATTATAATAGGAATCCTGGCGGCGGTAGCCATTCCCCGTCTTTTTTCGGTCACCAAGGAAGCCGAGACAGCGACGGTCGATAATATGGTGGCCAGTCTTGAGTCGGCCATGTCGATTTATACGGCGCGTCAGTATATGCGGTCGCAGCCGATCGAGGTTCACAATCCGTTCGATGATTTATCCAATATACCGGCCAATTATAACGGTTCGGTTGATCCGGTCGATCCGAGCAACACGCCGGACGGCACCTGGTCATGGCGTCCAAGCGGCGGATGGATCATGTATAATCCCAGGGCTCCAATCAGCGGCGGATGGGTCAGCGGGGGTGAGACTTTTATTGTTTACCAGGTTCAGCCGGTTATCGATGGTGTCGATACGGTCGGCCTGAGACTGGTCACGACAGACTTATATGATTACTCCTGGCAATAGATTTTATTGACACCTCCAAGAGTCAATAGTGGTTGGCGGGCGGCGAATATGCCGCCCGTTTTTTATTTGTGGTGTCTGTCGATTTTTCCTTCGAGCCAGCCGATTTTGACAAAGTTGTCTTTTTCGCCCCGGGGAATATAAGGCTTGATATCAAGAAGGGGGGTACCGTCGAGCATATCCAGACCGGCGATATGCAGGGTGGTTCCCTCGATTTTGAGCAGGCGGACGACTGAAACGGCGATGGGATTGGGTCGATGGGGCGAGCGGGTGGCGAACAGGCCGCGTTTTCTGTCGTCGAGATGAGGTGTCACCATCAGGTTGTATCCCTCCGAAAGGTGCAGATAAAACACCAGCGTTATATGAGAAAAACCATCGAGGTCGGCCAATCCCTGTTGGTATTCGGGGTATAGCTCGATGGTTCCTTCGACGCCCTCGCCGCGATTGGTACTTGTCGGGGCCTCGCCCGGTTTTTTAAAGGGCGAGTGAATAATCCCGATCGGTTTGAATTCTATTTTATTTTCTTTGTTCATGGTCATCGGTCACAATCTGAACACTTTTTTGTATGATTCTTCATTGAATCCGACCATTAGTTTTTTACCGATTCTGATTGTCGGGGCACGGAGATTCCCGGTCGGGCCGAGGATGAATTTTTTCATGGTCTCGCTGTCCAGTTTTTCTTTACGCAGATCGATATATACGGTCTTTTTACTTTTGGCGGCATAGATTTCGTTGATACCGGCCAGGATATTTTTTGCATCTTTTTCTTTCAGGACGGTCTTGTTGGCGATGACCTGTTCGGCGATTTCGATTTTATGTTTCGCAAGAAACTCCTGCGTTCCGGCTGATGACTTTCAGCCGTTGCGGTGATAGTGCCAGTTGACTTTCGGCATGGGATTCTCCTTTACCGTCAAATGAATGATAGATATGATGAATATATTCAGGATTACGCAGTCAGGTCAAGATAGAGTTGCATTAATAATTGACAAAGAAATGCCGGGCCTGTTTATTGGATTATGCTCTATTTCTGGGTAATTATCGCCTACCTTGTCGTGCTAATCGGTGTCGGGGCCTACCGCGCGAAATTTGTCAGGACGCAGGATGATTTCATGGTGGCCGGGCGCAAGCTCTCGGCCAAAGTGCTGGTCGGGACATTGCTGGCGACATGGATCGGTTCCGGGTCGATAATCGCCGGAGCAGGGTTGGCCTATGACAAGGGATTTCCGGCGTTATGGTTCGATGCCGGTGTCTGGGCGGCGCTGATAATTTTGTTTTTGATCGCACCGAGGGCGCGGCGTTTTGGTCAGTACACGGTGCCGGATATTCTCGAGGTGCGGTACAACAAATATGCCCGTTTACTTGGAACAATCGTCACGATTATCGCCTACACCGCCATTGTCAGCTATCAGTTTCGGGCGGGCGGAATGGTGCTTAACCTGATTACCGGGATTTCGGTTGAGCAGGGAATAATTATCACGGGCGTATTTGTTATCGGGTACACGGTTCTGGCAGGGATGATCTCGGTGGCCTACACCGATGTGGTCAACGGTGTTATCATGACGATCGGCTTACTTATTGCTTTGCCGTTTTTGTTCAGCAATGCCGGCGGCTGGAGCGGGATGATAGAGCGGCTTCCCGAGACGCATTTTCAGGTACTGGGCGAAATGTCGTTGATCGAGGCGCTGGGCTATTCCCTGCCGACCATGCTACTTCTACTGGGGGAATCCGGGATGTACCAGCGTTTTTTCTCGGCCAAGGACGCCAACACCGCGAGACGTTCGGTAATCGGCTGGCTTATCGGGACGATTATTGTCGAGACGCTGATAATTGTGCTGGGTGTAATCGGGAGTTCGATGTTTTTCGATATCGAACCCGAGATGGTCATTCTTCACTCGGTGCGTCACGGATTACCCATCGTAATCGGCTGTTTTACGCTGGCGGCCATTGTGGCGGTAATTGTTTCCACCGCCGACTCGTTCCTGCTGGTCCCGGCGACCAATGTTATGCGGGATATATACCAGCGGTTTATAAACCCAAAACTGCCGCAGAAGAAGATGGTGCTATATTCGCGGCTGGTGGTGGTCGTGCTGGGGATCGTCGCTTTTGTCCAGGTACAGTTTTTCACACGGGTCCTGGAAATGGCCATTTACGCCTATACGATGTACGGGGTCGGAATCACGCCGGCGGTGATGGCGGCTTTTTTCTGGAAACGGGCGACGGCTGTCGGAGGTGTCTGTTCGATTGCGGCGGGGATGGCGGTGACGCTGGTGTGGGAGATAATGAAGCGACCATGGGAGATACCAACGATTTACCCGGCGCTGGGGCTGTCGCTGGCCTGCCTTGTCTTTATCAGCCTGTTGACGCCCAAACCCGAAGCGGAAAAATGGCGGCCGTTTTTCGAGAATTAGGGTCAATATCGGTCATAAATTTGGATTGAAACATCCATTGAATATTTCCTATTTCCGTATTAGTTGAAAGGCCAATTACATTTATTCCTTAAAGGAAGGATAGTGGTATGAAGGTAAAACCGATTATACTGTTTTCGACACTGCTGGCAGTATTGATGTCGCCTCTATTTTCATGGTCGCACTGCGAGATACCATGCGGTATTTATGATGATGCCATGCGTTACGATATGCTGGAGGAACATATTAAAACAATCGAGAAATCGATGGACATGATCACACAGCTTTCTGCGGAAGGCGAGAAAAACTACAACCAGATAGTACGCTGGGTGGTCAACAAAGAGGAGCATGCGACGAAATTCATGGATATTGTCCAGCAGTACTTTTTAAATCAGCGGATCAAACCGGTCGATGACAGCGCCAGTATCAAATATGATGATTATATCAAACAGCTGAAATTTATGCACGGCATGCTGGTCACAGCCATGAAGTGCAAACAGACGGTTGATAAGGTTCACACGGCCAAATTATCGGAGCTGGTGGCGAAATCGAAGGAGCTATATTTTAAGGAGCAGGGCCATTGATTTTAGAAGACCCGTTTGAAGATTAATAAAAAAGCCGGGTCGAGATCAGCCCGGCTTTTTTGAAATAGCAGTTTATCGACTCATGTGATTTACTTGTATTTCCCCTTGATCAGAATATCTTTCAGGGGACTGCGGTCATTGGGTTGTTCGTCTTTTTTCATGTCATCGGGAAGTTTATCGCGGTCGCCGTAGCGTCCGACAGCAAAGGCACACAGGGCCTCATAATCGTTTTTCGAGATATTCAGCACATCATACACTTTTTCACGATCGAAACCGGCCATGCCGTGTGTATAAAGCCCGAGCATGCGGGCCTGCATGGTCAATGCCATCCAGGCGGCACCGCAGTCGAAAGCGGCCCAGTCGTTGGGTTTGTCATTACGGGCAAAACGGCGTTTGGCAAATATGAAACCGAGGACCGGGGCATTGGAAGCCCATTTTTGATTGAACTCGGCCAAAACACCTCTGAAAAGGCCGAGTTCTTTCTCATCGGTGGCGTACAAAAACAGCCATGGCTGCTCATTGAAACATGACATTGTCCAGCGGGCCGCTTCGAAGATGCTTTTGATAATATTGTCGTTGATCGGGGTTGAATCGTACGCCCGCGGCGACCAGCGGTTGATAAAGATCGGATTGATATCGAACCCTGGCCGGCGTTTGTTTTCGATATGCAACCCGCTATCGCTGAATAAAGAATTCATGATCATCTCCTCTATTTGGGTTTTATCAAAAATACGGAAAAAGACATAAAAAAAGTGCCGGATATTTTAATCCGGCCTCGTTATCGAGATCGCCGAAATCCATACTTAGCGGTTTTTCTCCAACGGTATAATCGGTACGCCGAACACTTGGTTAGCCTCCCAGCTAAGGAGACTTTTTTACCAACTGTGGATTTCGGAGGGGTTTTCGTCTATATCGGCTTTGATCCGTTCGGTTTCCTTGCTGATCTCGGTATTATGCACCCGGCACATACCAAGAATATACGAGACGATTTCAATCGCCGCCTGTTGTTCGGCGACTATTATTTCATCCGCTCCGGCCTTTTTCAGCGGTTCGATATCGAGAAGATATCGGGTTCGCGCGGTAATATTTATATCAGGAGCGGCATCGCGCGCCGCGCGTATCGCCTGTTCAACCGCGGCTGGATCGTTGATAACTATGACAAAACCTCGGGCATGTTCGATACCGAGCCGTTCGAGCACTTCGTGCGAGGTGATATCGCCGAAATACGCCGGTTCTCCCCTGTCGAGCGCCCGACGGATATTCTCGCTGTTGAGATCGACGATCACATACGGTACACCGCACCCTTTCAAGGCCGTGGCCAGTTCCTGACCGGCGAAACCATAGCCTCCGATAATGACATGATCGCGCAATTTTGATTTTTGTACCGCATCCTCAGCGGCAGAGACATTGAGAAGCCGATTAAGAGCTTTCATGCGCCCAACACCGGCGGCCACTTTCGGAGCAAGCGACAATGCAAACGGAGTTAGAAACATGGATATAATCGCGACAGCGATCAGGTTGGCCGCGAGCGGATCGCTTATCAGGTCGGTTTCCCGTGAGGTGCGGATAAGAAGAAATGAAAATTCCCCTATCTGGGCCAGACCGACCGCCGCCAGGACGGCCACGCGCAGCGGCAGACGCATGATAGTCCCGGCAATGAGGACGACAATAAATTTGCCTGCAAGAACTGCGGCAAGGATCAGCATGATCGGGCCGACATTCTGAAATATATCTCCGGCCGAGAGCAGCATCCCGACCGAGACAAAAAAGATACTGGTGAAAACCTCTTTGAAAGATATGACATCCGACATAGCCTGATGGCGGTATTTCGATCCAGCCACAACCAGCCCGGCCAGAAACGCTCCCAGCGCCAGCGATACTCCGGCGGCCGAAGTGAGCCAGGCGGTTCCGATGCATATCAGGAGAACCGTCGTAACGAACAAATGACGCTGTCTGGTGGCCGCGATGATATTCAGAAAACGGGGTATGACCAGCCTCGAGGCGATGACGACTCCGACAACAATCAGCGCCGCCCGCCCCAGAGCGGTCAGGATGGCCGAGGCCGAAGATTCGGCGCCGCTGAGAAGCGGAATCGCGAGCATCATCGGGACAACACATAAATCCTGAAAAACAAGAATACCGAGTTTGATACGCCCGTGAGGGGCATCGGTCTCACCCCGCGTTTCCAATCCCTTGAGGACAATAGCGGTACTGGATATGGCAACGATAAAACCTATAAAAATTGACGACTGCCATGAGAGGCCAAAGATCCGGGCAATAAAATATGTCAGCAGAATACTCAGTCCGACCTGCAGGGTGCCGCCGATAATAATCGGCTTCCAGAGACGTTTTAGTCTTTCGAGGGAGAGTTCCAGACCGATCCCGAAAAGAAGCAGAGCGACGCCTATTTCGGCAATAACCTCAACCTTATATATATCATTGATAAGAGCAAATCCGCGCGGGCCGATCAGCATCCCGGCAAAAATAAAAGCGGCAATGGCCGGGATTTTAAGCCGGTGCAGAAAGGTTACGACGATTACGGCAACCGCCAGAATGACGACAAAGTCCCGTAAGTAAACCAGTTCGCCCAAATTTAATGATCCTGACTAAAGCATTATTCTTTGAATCCCACGATATCCTGTTCTTTTCCGAGAACGACGAGGATATCGTTTTTCTTTATAGTGTATTCACCGCCGGGAGCGAATTCGAATTCACCGGTTATGGAATCTTTCAGGGCAATAACCTGAACATGATATTTGGTACGCAACTGGAGTTCCATCAGACGCTTATTGATGAAATCATCGGGCGGGGCTATTTCGGCAACATAATATTCTCCAGTAAGCGGTAGTTGGTCGATCAAATTCTGCCGGGCCAGCGAATGTGATAGTTTCAGCGCCATTTGTTTTTCCGGTATGATTGCTTCGGTGGCGCCAACCTTGTACAAAATCCTGGCATGATCTTCGGAATTTGCCTTAACAATTATCTGTGCCGCCCCGAGTTCTTTCAGGTACAAAGCTATTAATATGGAGGCATGAGAATCTTTTCCGGTGGAGACTATAAAACAATCATAATTATCAACGCCAAGATTTTCCAGAAAGGATCGTTCGGAAACATCGGCGATGATGGCCATCTCGGCAAAATCCTGCAGGGACTGCACTTTATTTTTATCGATATCGATGGCGGTAACTTTGCAGTCCAGTTTCGATAATTCAATGGCGACATTAGCACCAAAATTTCCAAGACCTATGACGGCAAATTTTTTCATAATACACCTCTATCCAACCATAACCTGCTCATCGAGATATATAATCTCGCCTTTTTTGGGCGGGCGGGCCAGCGTAAAAACCAGGGTCAGCAGTCCGACACGACCGGTGAACATCAAAAGAATTATAATAATTTTACCCAGGCTATGCAAATGGGCGGTTGTCCCGAGAGAAAGTCCGACGGTACCAAAGGCCGATATTACTTCAAAGGCCGCATCGACAAACCAACCATGACTTATTTTGTGCGGGATGGGTTTTTCCTCAACAAACATAAAAAGGACAAACATGATGACAATGATCAGAATTGCCACGAGTATAACGGTGAGGGCGCGATTAATCGAATCATTGCTGATCGACTTCCTGAAGACGGTTACTGATGACCTGCCGAGAAATCTTCTGTAGGCCATTATAAGTATTACTCCCAGCGTCGTTGTCTTGACACCCCCGGCGGTAGAGCCGGGGCAGGCGCCAATAAACATGAGGATAATCGTAATCAGCAAACTGACTTCGGTCAGGTTGGCCTGCGGTATGGTATTGAATCCGGCGGTACGGCTGGTCACCGACTGAAAAAAGGCATTGACCAGACCATGTGTAAGACCCATACCTTCAAAAAATCCATTACCGTTCTCGGCAAAAAGAAAGGCAATTGTCCCGGTCAAAAGCAGAACGCCTGTTACAGACAGACATAATTTTGAATGCAGGGACAGTCTTATTTTTCTATTTCTCGTTTTGATGACCAGTTCCCTGATGACCACAAATCCCACTCCCCCGAGAATAATCAGTGCGGAAAATATGAACATCATCAGTATATCGTCGCGGTAATTTTCAAGGCTGTTGCTGAATGTCGAAAAACCGGCATTGCAGAAGGCGGAAATTGAGTGAAAAATTGAATAATAAACAGCCTTACCTAAGGGAAACTCCCGGCTGAAACGAAAAAACAGCAGTACTGCCCCGATCAGTTCGACAGTGAAGGTGGTCAGCATAACCGCTTTGAGCAAGGAGTGCGGTTTTATTTTACCAGTGTCCCCGAGAGTCTGTGTCAATACCAGTCGGTCCTGAAACGATAATTTTGGAATGATTGTAAGCAGCACTGTGGTGGCCAGTGTCATGATCCCAATACCGCCGAGTTGTATCATAGCCAGAATGATAATCTGGCCGAATAATGTAAAATCATTACCGGTATCGAGGACGGTCAAGCCGGTGACACAGACGGCGGAAGTCGAGGTGAAAAGAGCATCAAGAAAGCTGATATTTTGACCGACCGTACTTACCGGCAACATCAAAAGTACGGAGCCGGCCAAAATCGCGGCCATGAAGTAAACGACGATTTTGCGTCCCGGCCTTTGACCTATCAGTTCCATTTTAGGATTTTCCCCGGGAATCAGAGTTAAGTCGCCAATCCCATCTTATCGGGCCAGGCCCCAGATTTCGCGTATCAGGGTCGGCGGAATCGAACCCTCGGCCAGCAGGCGATCATGGAAATTTCTCAATGAGAAATTGTCACCCTCGATGGCTTTCAGATCATCGCGAAGTTTCAGGATTTCGAGTTTGCCTGTCAGATAGCACATGGGAATCGTCGGCTGCTGGGCATATCTTCGCACTTCGGTCCTGATCCATTCCGCCGGCTCGGTATCCATCGTCTCGGCTATCCATTGCACCGCCTCATCGGTGGTCATCTGCCCGGTCTGCAGTTTTACATCGACGATGATCCGGGCGGCGCGGAATATAATTCCACGCAGGACCGTCAGATACTGGCGCTCGTCTTTATAAAAACCGAAGTCCGACATCATTTCTTCACAGTACAAAGCCCATCCCTCCAAAAACAACAACGATTGCTGCCATTTGCGAACATCGTCATCGACCCGTGAGGCCATCTGCAGTTGTAAATGATGCCCGGGGTAGGCTTCGTGAACGACACCGCCCCTGAAACCCCGTCGGTGAATATATTTATATCTGGCGGCCCGTTCACCGGCATCCATCGAATCCGGGATCGGACGGACATATAAGTATCCCGTCTGATCAGGGTTGAACGTTCCCGGGGGCTCATAAGCAATCGTACTGACCATACCGGTTAAAAACGACGGTGTCTCGATAACTTCACAGGCCCCGATATCTTCAGGTATGGTGACTATATCATTTTCTACGAGGAACAGCCGGGCCTGCTCGACCTCCCAGTTGTAATACGCCAGAATATCTTCCTTGCCGATACAATCGAGGACAAATACCGAATCCACGCCGGCGTTTGTTGAATCGAGTTTTGCCTTGAAATCGGCATATTGCTTTTTGGTCTGCGCCAGAAGATTTTCGCCGATCTTCAATAAAGAATCGGAGTCGAATCCGAGAAAATACTGGTGTTCAAGCAAGTAATTGTAATTGGTTTTGCCGATAGCAAAAGACTGCGGCTCGCCCGGTGCCACGGTCTTGAGAAAGTGTTTGAATTCCAGCATGGAACTGACCGCCCTGTCGATCGCCGTGCCCAATTCGGGGGCAAGTCCGGGAAACTGTTCGGAGAGTTCTTTCTGCACCTCCCGGTAGAAATCAACGCCGGTATCGATCATCCCCAGCGCCGCCTCGATAAATATCGGCGCCGGAGTTTTAAGGTTCTTTTTGCCCTGATTCAACAGGTCCGGGACGGTTTTCATCCGGGCGATAATATTTTGCACCCGGGTTTCCATCGGGGCATAATCTGATATAAGTATGAGATAAATGCCGTTGACGGCATCGTCGATATAAAGGTACGGATTTTTTTTATATATCTTGATTTTGCTCAGTTCAACCAGAGCGACATCGACATTACTCTTGAGTAGTTTTAGATTGATACGGCTTTCGTCGGAAAGACCGCTCTTTTGATATTTATAAAGCCGGGTTTCGAATTTCTTCAGTTTCGAAATTTCATTTTTAATCGATTTTGAGGAATAATCGGTAAAGCGATAGTCGTAATCATGGATACCTTTGGCGGTAGCACGCACCGGGTAAAATGATTGAAGATTCTGAAGAACCTCATCGGCTAATTTACTGAAATTCGTTTCCAGCTTGCTTTGACCCAACGCCATCGAGGCCGTCACAAATAATATTACCAGTGTAAAAACATGCTTCTTCACAATACCTCCAATGTACATTCCAAAAATCCTATTTATAAAATCCGGCAACAATTTCAATATGCATTGTATGCGGGAACATATCAACCGGTATTACTTTATTCATCCTGTATCCTGCCTCCACCAGCGCCGCGGCATCCCTCGAAAATGTCGCCGGGTTACAGGATACATATACAACCCGGGGCAGGTCAAGTTCAATAAGTTTTTTCAGCGCTTTGGGATGCAGGCCGGCCCGAGGGGGATCAACAATGACGCAATTAACACCTTTGGATATTTCCGGCTGATTCCTGAGTATCTTTTCCACCTGCCCGGTATGGAAACTGATATTATCTATCTTGTTTATTTCTGCATTTTCGACTGCCGCTTTGACCGCCGAGACTTCGGATTCAATACCTATAACCTCCCCGACCAGTCCGGAGACACAGATACCGATTGTCCCGGCGCCGCAATATAGATCCAGCAGGCGGTCGCTCTTATCGGGCCGCAGGAACTCGATCGCTTTACCGTAGAGAGTCGCGGCCTGTATTGAATTAGTCTGGAAGAAGGAATTGGCATAAATACGAAAGGTATAACCGAGTATCGTTTCCTCGATATAGCCGGGACCGAAGAGAACTTCCTCGCTCTCTCCCCGGGCGATATTCGATCGTTGATCGTTTATATTCCGGACGATTGTTTTTATTTGCGGAAAGCGCTCGAGTGCGCTTTTGACAAGTTTTTCCGATTCCGGAATGACACCGCTGGTGGTAACCAGATTAAGCATTGTCTGACC
>Ga0209834_10001104_pt1 | contig 15410 bp, 11 predicted proteins | sample Mar14236cmmetaG_FD_184134 | JGI IMG/M metagenome (GOLD analysis project Ga0209834, IMG submission 184134) | Marine hydrothermal vent microbial communities from Guaymas Basin, Gulf of California to study Microbial Dark Matter (Phase II) - Marker... ...
TAGCAAGAAAATTATTTACCAATGAGAAAACGAAAATGGTTGCTGATAGTCATCATTATCATCATATTGATCAACCTTCTTTTCTGGGGAATGACCTATCTGTTCGATGTTAATACATATATTAAGAATCGTCTAACTGAAACCCTCGGCAGGAGATTGAATGCTATCATTACGTTTTCGACACTTAATATCACATCAAAAACACTTCAAATATCTGATCTGGAAATCGTGCAGCAGGATGGTGAATATACATTTAAGGCAAAACAGCTTTATATTGATTATTCTTTCTGGCGATTGCTGCTTCATAAATTTCATTTCACAAAAGCTCTGAAAGAGATACGTTGCTTTTCACCGGAGTTCATTTATAATTCTACATTCAAAGAAGGGCAGACACAACTGAGTATTGACATTGAAGCTTTAGAAAAATCACTGACTCGTTTTAGTTATATTTCAATTATCAATGGAAAAGTTAGCGTGAGCAGTACTGGGGATATTGTCTTTTCGGAGAATCTGGAGAAAATAAATGTTAGTCTCCAAAAGCAGCAAGATAAAGAGTGGCATATAAAAATGACTGCCCTTCAGACCGAAAGTGATGGGTCGCTTGAGATCAATGGAGTATATTCAAAACAGTCAAATCATTTTAAAACTATGCTCAGGGATTACGAAGTGCCCAGGATTAGCATAAAGGATGTGTCCCTCATTAGGTCAAGTATAAATGCAGAGTTTGAAACTACTTTATCTGGAATTTCACGGGGAATTATCCACATCAGTGATATTGAAAGCAATTTCCGGAATGAAAGTATCTCTTCAAAGGGAATGACAATATTACTAACTCCTGACTCACTCAAGTTCGATAAAAAGGTCGAGTTTTTGTGGAAAGAAAATGTGTTGATGGGTGATGGCTCTATTTCTAATTATTTGAGCAAAGATTCTAATCTGGATATTAATTTTGAAATGAATGATTTCAACATGGCTTCTCTCGATGAAAACATGTCGGGATGTATTGATTTGCACGCAGTCATGACCGGCAACTATACCTCACCGGTAATTGATTTGAAGATAGCTGGAGATAAGCTTGGATATGATTCTCTTGAATTCAGCAACCTGTCAACGCAGCTAATATACAGAGATAAATACGCAGAAATTCAGAATGGGATTTTTGAAATTGACTCTAACCGAGTGGAATTTAATGGAGGTGTTACAGTAGAAGGAAGTAATCTTTTAGAGAGCATGTTAGATATAACTTTTGAATCGGAAAACTTTAAATATCCGATTGAAGATTTTACAATAAAATCTGACGCAAAGGTAAAGTTATCGGGTTTTGTACAGGATCCCAAAGTACGTGCAGTTCTTGAAAAACTAATTGTACAGAATGATATTATCCAACTTCCTGAATTGTCCGGAAGTATTTCTTATCAAACCCAAAAAGCAGCTTATGATCTGCAAAATGCTTCTCGGTCGATAATTTTGAGGGGAAATTTTGATCCTTCTAAAAGGACTCCTTCAATAAATGCTGAGTTATTTGCAAATGACTTTACACTGGCAGAAATGTTTAAGACGGAAATTCCGTTTGTAAGCTTTCTCGATCCTCAAGTAAATGCCCGATTGCAGTTCAACTTTAAAGATGGTATCATTACTCACAATGGGTGGTTCAACTTTGCCGACCACAACAATTCCTCTATAAAAGGATCGATCCTTGTATCTGGTGAAGTTCCTGTTGATTTAACAGGAAAAACCGGATTTCTTTCAATAAGATCAGACACACTTAGCATACATAATGAACCTTTCAATTTTGCCTTTAATTCAACACTTTCTAAGGATGATCAAATAACAGCAGGATTAAGAATTAATGATAATATTTTCGCTGATGCAACCATTCAGATGAATCAGAAAGATATTCAGTATTCAGGGAGTTTGTCGATTGATTCCTTGTACATCAATCAGTTAAATAATCTCGTGCCTATTTTTGAAAAAGATGCTCCGTTAAGCGGTGTGCTGGATATCGATTTCGCCTATGATAGCTCCAATAAAATACAGGGGAAAGGTAACTTGTATTTGAAGGAGTTCGGTTTTAGTAAAGATATTCATCACTTTGATCTTGCTTGCTCCGTACAGGCAGAATCAGATATGATATCTCTTGAGAATATTCAAATTCGAAATTCACAATCTCTCTTTAAAGGTGATGCTCATCTTGATCTTGCTGAAGGAAAATTTGAACTGAATGCTTCAGAACAAGATGTATTATTGGAGGAGTTTTTTCGCACAATTCCACTGAAAGGCAAAGCGAGTTACTCTCTTGTCGCATCCGGAAATCTAAATGATCCCCGTGTGCTGTGTGATATTTCTATCGAAAATGGAACGCTTTATAAGACTGCTTTTAGCTCGTTTGAAAGCCAACTTTTTCAGGATAATGATATGTTCTATCTCAATGATCTGAAGGTTATTGCACCTGAATTTACTTTTACCGGAAGCGGATCGTACAGTTATAATTTTATCACAGAGGAATTTCATAATCAGCCGGATAATATGAAGTTTCACTTTTCCGGCGATCTGCTCAAACTGTTAGCAAAATATATTTCGAATATGAAGCAGGCATCCAGCAGTACAGATTTTGTCTGCGCATTTGTGACTGATGAGACTAATACGATTATTGATTCTGCGAGTTTAAGTATCAAGAATGGACAATTTTCAATTAAATCCCAGCCGGAAAGAATAAAAAACTTTTCCTGTACAGCGGAAATCAAAAACAATGTGATGTCTATGCTCAATGGTTCTTTTAGAATGGGTGACGGCAAACTTTATTTCAAAAATGTGATAAATAATGATGACACGGATATATTTATCGGGGATATTAATGTTGGCTCTCTAAAATTCAATAACGATGACCAGGGCATAACCATTCATATACCGAACTACCAGCCGGAAAGAGGTCTTGTTGATACACGATTAACTGGATATGATGATGAATATTTCACTGTCTATAATGAAAATGGTGCATGGGTCCTTTCTGGCAAGATACTTCTTTCAAATGGTGATATGATCTATGAAGATGATAAAGAGGAATCTGAAGAGATTGAAGATATAGGATTACCTCCAATTTATGCCGATTTCGATTTGGTTTATGATAGAAATATCTGGTATGTGTCGAATCCCTTTAATCTGAAAATTGATTCGGGTAACTATATAAGTTTCCGTTCTAACCGGGAAACTGAAGAGCTTGAGCTTTATTTTGACCTACATTCACGACGGGGGGAAATGCGGCTTTTTGGTGAATCCTTCAGTGTGGAGGATGTGATGGTACGTAAAGCAAGGCAGGATAAAAAAGTGCTCATTAATGCAACATTCACCAAGCGCACTCCTGATGGTTCTACGATCTATCTGCAAGTGCAATCAACAGAGGATAAGCTTAGGGCAGATGACATCGGGACTAAGGCATACGGAGATGTAGCTGTTTCATTGAGAAGTGATAATCCCAAAGATGTAACTATGCTCAGCATACTTTCAAAACTTCAATACGGGAAAGAAATTGATGATCTTTCTGAAGATGAGCGGTTCGATCTTGGAAGAGAACAGGCAATAAATTTAGCCAGCGATGAACTGAATAATCTTATTTTTAATCCACTCATAAGCCCTGTGGAAGGAGTTGTCAGAAAGATTCTCGGACTGGACTATGTTAGATTTAAAACTGGTTTTATGAAGAATATCATACAAACAAGCGGCATTGTTGAGTCAGATGGTTATATCGTTGATAGGGAATATGACTCTGAGCTGGAGCTTATTGGCGAGATCAGCAAGGATATATTGCTTGAGAATCTTGCAATTGACCTCGGCAAGTACATAACTCCCGAATGGTACCTTAATTACGAGGCACTTATCAAGAGGGAAATGACCTCTATGAATGAAACCTATATCGGTGTACAGCATGAGCTTTCCTTAACCTGGGACCTTCCATATAATTTCAGGTTTATCTATCGATATCAATTCTATCCAGCACAAGGAAAAGATAATCAGGGAATATCATTAGAAACAGTTTTGTATTTTTAATCTTATACTTTTTCAAAAAAATAGCACGCTGATCCGCGCAGATTGGACAGATTTTCGCGGATAAAGAATAAAAAAATGCTCACCATCCGTCTTCATTTCATTACGCCGTGGTTCGCCTTCGTAATACTACGGCGCAACAGGCAGGCAGAGAACACAGAGTAATATCCACTAATAAAAAAGTAATTCACATAAAAAAAGCATGTCATTCCCAACTTGCCTGTCGAGTCGTAATGAAATGGAGACTGAATTGGGAATCCAGTATTTGTTAAATTTGACAACAAAGGAATGACTTACAATAAAAGAGAATTAACTGAGGTGAATGCTGTTATTACTTATGGAATTGTACGGAAAGAACTGTGTAAATAATGAAAAATATTATGAAAGAAAAAAAATACATGCAATATTGCAAATATAATTACGGAATAAAGACGAAAAGGGAAAATGATGTTTCTGTCTTCAGGCATTAGATTAATTATCCTTAAAATGATTTTGTGACTTATAAGTAAGGAGTTTAATATGAAGCCGATCCTGATCGTACTCATTTTTATTTTGTTAGTAAGTCTTGTGTGGGCTGACAAAAGACAGGTTATCTATTTGGGAGACGGCAGTGATTTCTCCGGTCGATTGCTGTTCGGAACGGACTCACTTTTATACGTCTGGACCGGGCTAAATGATTTTGATGCAGCACAACTCAAACATATCATAGCTTTGCCATATTCCGAACTCAATCGAATCGATTTGAATCGGGGTGTGAGCTGGAAAACAGGTATAAAAAAATCATTGCCATTAACCTTAGGAGCAAGTACAGCGATCGTCCTAATAAATTTTAAAGAACAGGATCTGTTAAGTATCGCAACGTTTATGGGGCTCTTTAATCTTATGTTTTCAATACCTGCAGGTGGTATTATATCTCTTGGCTCACAGTTACAATCGGAGAATGTGACACCTTCACCTGAGAATTTTGATGTTCAAAAAGGGAAATATAAAAAATATCTTCTTCTTCATATAAAAGATTCATTAATTATCGATAAGCTCATCCTGGAGGTGAAGCCATGATCAAAAAACTGATCTCGATCATACTTATTCTTCTTATTTCTTTTAATTATCTGTTGTCAGATACAGGCAGGATAACTCTTGCTAAACCCCTCACATTAGAACTCAAAAATAATAAAAAATTTGAGACCCATTTATTATGTTTTACCGAAAAAGGATTTGTTGTATGGAACAGCACCTACAATCATGCATTGAGTGATATCTCAAAACACGCCGAGTATTATACGTATGATGAACTCGAATATTTTAAACTTGGTGGGAAAATAAATTTTATTCCCCTAGCTGTCGGAGGTACATTAGCTTTGGCACAAGTTGCATCGGTAGATGAACACGATGAAAACGGTGTGGGGATTGTTCTTGCATTTATTACATGTTTGGGAAGTATTCTTGTAACTTTTATAACTCTGTTCATCCCGCGACGATATGAACCGAATAAAAAATCGCAAGTAAAAAGGTTTCCCTCAAAGTATATCGCTTATAAAAATGATATGCCTGAGGAATTACGGCAGTTTATAAAAGAGCACGAAGAATAATCTGCATAATTTTGTTCCTTAGAAGTCGATTTCTCCTTCATGGTGGAAAGTGTCTAAAATATTATTATTAAACCATATATCTTTTCATCTTAACTAAAAAACTTTACGAATTATTTTCAAGATTGGAAATATGCCATAAATCATACATAAAAATTTATAAAACTATGAAAAAAATTATATTCTTTATTTTAGTAGCTCTATTTGCTTTTTGCACGTCCTCTGCTTTTGCTCAAATCGAGTACAATTATATTTCCGATATCGAAATTACCGGAAATGTCAATGTGACCAATCAGCTTATCAAATCTGCATCGGGCTTGGCGCTTGGACAGATATTTTCAACAGACAAGATCGCTAAAGCTATTCAGAATATTTATAAGCTTGGATTATTCAGTGATATTCAAGTTGATAAAGTCCAAAACGATAAGGGTGTGAAGATCATCATACTGGTTTCTGAATATCCAATTGTACAGGATTGGGAAATTACAGGTAACAAAAAGATACGTCTGGATGATATTAAGAAGAAGTTCAGACTTATTCGTGGAGATTATTGGTCCGGTGAAAGACAGCTTGAAATAAAGAATAAAATCCTTGAACTATATTATTCCAAGGGATACCGACTTGCTGCGGTCAATTTCAAAGAAGAACCCGCATTAAGTAATCGGATTGAGCTAACCATTGTTATAAATGAGGGGCACAAAGTTGTAATCAAGGAGATCAACTTCACTGGCAATGAGCAGGTCTCAGACAAAAAACTCCGAAGGATCATAAAGACAAAGAAGAGCGGCTTCTTGCGTTCGGGAGAGTTTGATCAGGAAAAATTTGATGAAGACCTGATACGCATCGTTGGTTACTATAATTCCAAGGGATACATCGATGCTGCTATCATTGGCTGGGAACCCAAATATGATGAAAATGGGCAGCTATTTATATCAATCGATTTATACGAAGGTAATCAATACCGCATCGGCGAAATATCTATTGAAGGAAATACTTTATTCAGCAAAGATATACTTCTTCACCAGCTTAAGTTTGAAAAAGATGAGGTCTTTAACAGGGAAGAGTTTGATGAAAAACTGAATGGTATCCGCTCCATGTATTATGAAGAGGGGTATATCTATTCAACGGTCTCACCTCAGATCAGGCCAAAGGGTGAAATTGTCAACATCAATATTTTTGTGCAGGAAAACAACCGCGCAAAGGTCAGGCAGATATATATAAAAGGCAACAAGAAAACAAAAGAGAAGATCATCCGCAGGCAGCTTGCAATTGTTCCAGGTGATTATTTCAGACAGTCTTTGCTCATTCAAAGCCAGCGAAATATTTATAATCTTGGATTTTTCGAACCCAACATTGGACTTGATTACCAGCCAATTAATGATGAGGGGGATATTGATCTCATATTTGAACTGGAGGATAAAGAATCCGGCACTGCAAATATGGGTGTGAATTATGATGAGAAAGATAAGCTGACAGGATTTCTCTCCTTATCTCATAATAATCTTTTCGGACAAGCATGGGGATTGAGATTATCCTGGGAGTTCAGCGGTTCGAAACAGGAATATGATATCAGCTTTACTAATCCCTATTTTTATGATACGAATATCCTTGTCGGTGCAGATGTTTATCATCAGAGAAATAACTGGAATGATTATAATTATAGAGTTGTTAAATCAGGCGGAGGTTTCCGTATTGGAACCAAAATTCCATGGGTCAATTATTCAAAAGTCACCACAGGTTATTCCATTACTCAAAAGGAGTATAGTATTCTTGATGAGAATGATGATGTTTCTTCTTCCTTGCAGGATCTTGTTGATAAAGGTAAAATACTCACCAGTACTGCCTTCCTTACTTTGGAGCGAGATGACAGAGATAATGTGTTCCGTCCCAGTGAAGGTTCTCTTGTGCGATCATACACAGAATTTGCAGGTGGTCCTTTTGGCGGAAGAGAAAACTATATTAAAGAGATAATTCAAACAAACTGGTATCTGAAACTTTTCTGGAAATTCTCACTCGGTATGCGCTTTCGAGTTGGTTATGTGAAAGCATTTGGTGATACTGATGAAGTGCCGCCGGATGAACTTTTCTACCCGGGAGGTACGGGTGCTGATGGTATTCGGGGATATCCCGATAACAGTGTTGTGCCTGAAGATAAAGACGGCGGTAAAGCAGAATTTATCACTTCAAGTGAAGTCACATTCCCGATTTCTGGCGATCAGATCATCGGCGTAATGTTTTTTGATGCGGGAAATTCTTATAATTATCTTTCAGAGATCAATGTGCAAAAACTCAAAAAAGGCATTGGAATGGGTGTGCGTATCATGTCACCTATGGGGCTTCTTGGATTTGATTATGCCTATGGTTTGGACAGAAAAGAGAAAAACAAATGGCAGTTCCACTTCCAGTTTGGCTCAACGTTTTAAATTTAATTTTATGTAATAAGGAGATAAATCAATGAAATTCAAAGGTATTCTAATTGTGATGTTATTAGTTCTGATACCTGTGATGGTATCTGCTGCTGCACAGAAGATCGGCGTGATAGATGTCGATAAAGTGTATAATGATTTTGAAGAGAAGAATATTGCAGAACAGCAGTTCTATCAGGAATCAGCACAATGGGAAAATGATCTTAGTGAAAAAGAAGCTGAGATAAACCGTCTTAAAAATGAATATGAAAACCTTCCTCCAATCGTATCAAAAGAACGTCGCGATCAGAAATTGAAAGAGATCGAACAGAAAGAAACCGATTTCTATAATTTAGCAAATGACTATCGTAACAAAGCCGTCGAACGCCAGATGGAACTTCTTGCACCCATTAGTGAGAAGATAGTTGGTGCTATTAATGAGGTCGCCGAAGAAAACAATCTGGATATTGTGCTCAATACCATGCAGGGTGAAGTCGTGCTTTACATCAAAAATGAAAATATTGATATCACTGAAGCTGTCATAGAAAAGCTGAATATAAACGCTACTCCCGTTCAGGAAGAGCAAACCAACGAATGAAGCAATTCGCTATAACCCTTCCCCTTGAGCAGCTTGCTGCAATTGCAGAAGGGAAGTTGGTCAAAATCCGGGACTGCACATGTAATGCAGTAGCTTCTCTGGAAGAAGCAGGTGAGCATACTGTAGTATTTTTTCAGGACTCAAAATTTGAAAAAGCATTTGCGGAATCTAAGGCAGGTGTTTTTATTATCCCTGAAAAACTGGATTTGAATACAATACCCAAACGAAACTATATTCTCTGTTCAAAACCCTACATTTCCTTTTTGAGGATAGTTGCTTTTCTCTTGCAATCAGAACAAAAGCCAATCAAGGGTAGAGATATTCATCCCACCGCAGTTATTGATGAGTCTGTAATAATTCCCGATAATATAGATATTGCAGCAAATGTTGTGGTCGGGAAGAATGTTGTTCTCGGAGAAAATACTGCGATTCATGAAAACGTTGTCATAAAAGATGATGTTGTCATTGGTGAAAGATGCTGTCTGTATCCTGGGGTGACTATTTACAGTGAAGTTCAGATCGGATGCGATGTGAGAATTCACGCAGGAAGTGTTATTGGTTCGGATGGTTTTGGTTATATCTGGGATGGAAAGAAGCATCAAAAAATTCCGCAGGTCGGCAGAGTTATTATTGAAGATGATGTGGAAATCGGTGCCAATGTTACTGTCGATAGAGGAGCGCTTTGTGACACGATAATTCGGAAAGGATCGAAAATTGATAATTTGGTTCAAATCGCTCACAATGTTGAAGTAGGGGAGTACACGATCCTTTGCTCACAAGTAGGGATCGCAGGGAGTTCAAAAGTTGGAAGCAACTGTATCTTTGCAGGACAGGTCGGTATAGCAGATCATGTAAAAATTGGGAATAATGTCAAAGTTGGAGCTCAATCCGGAGTTCCGAATGATATTACTGATGATAAGATCGTGTTGGGCTATCCTGCAATGGATATCGGTCTGCAGAGAAGGATTCTTGCTTCATTAAAAGAATTGCCCGATATGAGAAAATACTTCCATCAACTGAAAAAGAAGGAAGAAAATGATGTACATTCATGAAAATCAACAAACTATTAAGGATTCGATAAGTTACACAGGAATTGGTTTACACACAGGAACGATCAGCACCGTAACATTCAAATCTGCACCGGAAAATACAGGAATAATTTTTCGTCGTACTGATCTGCCGGGTCAACCGGAAATTCCAGCAGATATAAAACATGTAAAAAATCTGGATAGGGGAACGAACATTGGCATCAAAGATGCAACGGTTGCGACAATCGAGCATGTGCTTTCTGCGATCAAGGGTCTGGAAATAGATAATATTGTTGTAGAAATTGACGGGGAGGAAATCCCTGTTGCAGACGGCAGTTCCATCGAGTTTGTAAAAGCACTGAAAAAATGCGGTATAATCGAGCAGGATGCAGAACGTAAATATCTTGAGATCAAAAAGCCGCTTTCCTTTTCTGTTCCGGAACACAATGTTGATGTCGTAGTTGTGCCTTCAGAATCCCTGAAAATTACCTTTTTTATTGATTTTGATCATCCAAATCTTAAACCTCAATACACCTCGATGGTCTCTATGAAAGATGAATATGAAAAGGGTTTTGCTTCTGCAAGGACGTTTTGCTTTATAAATGACATCAAACAACTTCGTGCAGCCGGTTTGATAAAAGGCGGTAGCTTGGACAATGCACTGGTTATCGGTGATGAGAGTCTTTCTGATGAAGACATTCAAGAGCTTCGCGAACTCTTTAATGTAGAAGGAGAGCTAAAGCTCAATGAACAAAAATTACTGAATTCAGGACCTTTGAGATATTATAATGAATTTGTACGGCATAAAGTGGTTGATCTTATTGGCGATCTTGCGCTTCTCGGTATTTCTGTAAAAGGTCATATCCTTGCGGCTCGCTCAGGACATAGAACGAATATCGAGCTGATAAAAAAGATCAAGAAGCAGTATGAGAATGAAATTTTACAAGCTAAATATCAAAAAAATGAAGCGAAGGGTGTTGTCTTTGATAACGAGGCGATCCAACGAATACTTCCACACCGATATCCTTTTTTACTTGTTGATAAGATCATCGAGTTCACTCCAGGAGAATCAATTGTAGGAATCAAGAATGTTACTGCGAACGAACCTTTTTTCCAGGGGCATTTTCCCGGACATCCTATTATGCCCGGAGTGCTTATTGTCGAAGCAATGGTTCAAACAGGCGGTATTCTCGTTCTTAATGAATGCTCGAATCCTCGTGATTACGTTGCGTATTTTCTTTCAATAGATAAAGTAAAATTTCGAAAACTGATTGTTCCGGGTGATCGGCTTGAATTTCGAATGAGATTGGTTCGGTCACGAGTCGGGGTGCATGTGATCGAAGGAAAAGCATATGTTGATGATAAATTGGTTTGTGAAGGCGAATTAAAAGCTAAATTGGTAAAAAAAAATGACTCAAATAATTCATCCAACAGCAATAGTTGATCCTAAAGCGCAGATCGGTAATGATGTAGAGATCGGACCTTATTCAATTATTGGACCGAAAGTAATAATCCATGAAGGAGTAAAAATATCGTCAAATGTTGTGATCGATGGTCGCACAACCATTGGAAAAGGTTGCAGGATTTTTCATTCTGCCGTGATAGGTACTGAGCCACAGGATCTTAAATATGCCGGTGAAGATACAGCAGTTGAAATCGGTGAGCACACGACAATAAGAGAATTCGCAACCATAAATCGTTCCTCAAATATTAAGCAACCTACAAGAGTCGGGAACAATTGCCTTCTTATGATATACATGCACATCGCTCATGATTGCCAACTCGGAGACAGTGTAATCCTGGCAAATAGTGTAAATCTCGCTGGGCATGTAATAATAGAAAATAATGTTATTATTGGCGGTTTAACTCCCGTTCATCAATTCGTACATATCGGCTGTTTTGCCTTTATTGGTGGGTTTTCACGTGTAAGTCAGGATGTGGCGCCCTACACTCGTGGAGCCAGCGTTCCATATAAAACAGTAGGACTCAATTCGGTCGGCTTACAGCGTAATAATTTTTCTGCTGAAACAAGAGCAACTTTGAAGAAACTCTACAAGATTTTCTACAATTCCAATCTCAATACAGCCCAAGCATTGGAAAAGATAAAGTCTGAAATTGAAATGATCGATGAGGTAAAACACTTCATTAAATTTATAGAAAATTCTAAACGTGGGATTGCGAAGTGAAAGTTTTATGTTTATTTTCATAAAAAAAATTGACAGACTTAGTATTGACGGTAACTTATGGCTAGCATATAGCAAAAAATGATGCGGAGGCACGTATGACAAAACAAGAGTTAATTGAAAAAGTTGCTATGGATGCAGAACTTTCAAAGAAGAAAGCTGGTGAAGCTGTTAATTCTGTATTTGAAAGCATCAAATTAGGACTTGAAAAAGGTGACAAGGTCACCATGGTAGGTTTTGGAACATTTAGCGTTGCAAAAAGAGCTGCACGCATGGGTCTGAATCCTGCAACCGGTGAGAAAATTCAAATCCCTGCTACTAAAGTTCCCAAATTTAAAGCGGGTAAAAAACTTAAAGAAGCAGTAAAATAATCACCATTTTATACGAGCAAGGGGTTTGCCTCTTGCTCGTTTTATTAAAACAATTCGGGGTTACACATGAAGTTTAATGTACATAGAAATCAAATATTACAAAAAGTCCAATTCATAAATAGTATTGTTCCCGTAAGGAATCCTTTGCAGATCCTCACCAATATTCTTCTTGAAGCAAATGGTGAGAATGGGAGCATTCGCCTTGCTGCTACAGATCTTGAAGTCTCAGCAGTAACAGAGGTAGAATGCAATGTGCTTGAATCCGGGAAAATTGCAATTCCCGCAAAAAATTTTACTGATATTATACGTGCTCTTCCTGATGATGAGATTCATTGTGAGCTGGATAATAAGATGCTCAATATTAAATGCCAGAATAGCGAATTCAGTTTGATATTTGCTGATCCTGAAGATTTCCCGGAAATTCCAGACCGCGAATGGGAAAACAGTTTTACTATGGATGCCGACCTCTTTTCAAAGTTAGTAGAGAAAACTTCCTTTGCAGTATCAGAACATATCGGAAGACCCGCCTTCTCAGGTATTCTATGGGAGCTGGATTCCAAAAAACAAAAAATGGTTGCCACTGATGGGAAACGTTTGGGTAAATTCGAGACTGAAATGAATCTGGATACTGACAAGATTGATATTATCATGCCAATCAAAGGTGTGAACCTAGTTCGAAGAATTATTCATGCGGACCAACCCAAAATTAAAATACTTCCAGAAGAAAGCGCTATCAGCTTTGAATATGATTCCTACAAGATCTATTCCCGATTGATAGAAGCAAATTATCCTGATTACGAAGCTGTCATACCTTATGATAATTCTAAAATAATTGAGATCGAAGTAGAACCATTGATCAAAGCCATTCAGCGTGTTTCCTTGCTCGCCTCGGAAGATAATTTTAAAGTTGTTTTCAATTTTACAAAAAATCAATTGAAAATTCACTCTGAAGATATCGACAAGGGCTCGGCTGAAGAAATTCTGGAAATTGAAAATGATTTCGAAAAATTCCAGATTGGCTTTAACTATAAATATTTAATTGAAATACTTCAACTGGTGAATACTAATATAGTTCAGATGAAATTAGAAAATTCTCTTGATCCCTGTATTTTCTATAATATTGAATATCCTGAAGATCAAAAAAATCTATTCTTGCTCATGCCGTTGCGTATAGCAAACGAATAATTAAAATAGTAATATTAAGTTTAAAAGCATCTGTATTCTTGCAGATGCTTTTTTTATTGGAGCTCAAATTTCCTCTTTGCCATGCGCTTTGTCCTGATCTCAAATCTTCTGAATAATGAAAAATTTTTTGTGTATTTTTCAAGAGGAATTTTCACACACAAACGAACCGAATCATTGTTATAGCGCTTTTCAAGAATTTCTGCATTATCAAAAAGGTAGGAGATAAATTTCTGTTCATTATTTGGAACTTTGAGTGTAATACATTTCTTGCTGTTTGCTAAAACTTTTGATATTGCCTGCTCGATCTCATCAAAATATTCACCTGTTCGTGCAGAAACAAAGAGTGAATCAGGGTAGTCAATTCTGAGTTTCTTCTTCATAAATAGATACTGATTTCGTGACAGAAGGTCGATTTTATTGAAGATCAATATCATATCTTTATGATTTGCGTGAATTCCTTTTAGGGTTTGAATAACTGTATCCATATATTCGTATAATTTTGGATGTGAAATATCAACCACGTGTAGCAGCAGATCTGAATAAACCACTTCTTGCAAAGTTGCATGGAACGAAGCAATCAGATATGGAGGGATTTTCCTTATAAAACCGATCGTATCAGAAATAACAATACGTTCTTTTGTTTCGAGAGTTTTTGCTCTCGTTGTGGTTTCCAGAGTCGCAAAAAGCTGGTCTGCTGTGTATAGATGAGATGAGGTTAGTCTGTTCAGCACTGTGCTTTTTCCAGCATTTGTATAACCCACCAGACTTGCTGAAAAGAGTTCTTTCCTGCCTTTTCTTTTAGTCTCATTTATCTGCTCAATGCCTACAAGCTTTGATTTTAAATGAGTGATCCTGTCATTAATACGCCGCCGATCTATCTCTAATTGTTTTTCACCCGGACCACGGAATCCAATACCTCCTTCAATTCTGGAAAGGTGTGTCCATTGCCCTTTTAAGCGTGAAAGATTATACTGCAATTGCGCAAGCTCCACTTGCAATTTGCTCTGTCTCGTCTGTGCGTGTTGGGCAAAAATATCGAGTATAAGTTGTGATCGATCAATAATCCGCTTCTTAGTAATTTTTGACAGATTTCTGTCCTGTGAGGGTGTAAGATTGTCATCAAAAATAATGATGTTTGCATCTTCACGCTGTGCAAGTTTAGCAATTTCCTTTGCTTTTCCCGAACCAATAAAATAAGCGGGATGAGGTTTTGGACGTATTTGTGTTTCCAAAGCTGAGACAACAACATTCGCAGTCCGTGCAAGATGTGCGAGTTCCTGAAGGGATTCCTCAACATCGTAGGATGATCTGTTCTCTGTTTGTAAACCAACTAGTATTGCTTTATCAGTTTTTTGTTCTGTCGTATAAATTGAGAACCTCAGTTATGATTTTTTAGCGTATCAGAACAATTTTTTTGCATACCTTTTCTGAATTTCCGATCTCTGCTTTCAACAGATAAATTCCTGAAGGAACTGAAATGCCGTGAACATCTGTACCGTCCCATGAAACGGTGAATCCATTTTCAGTTCGATCAAGAATATCAATATCTTTTATGAATGAACCTTTTAGGGAATACACACCGATTTCGTCAATTTCGAAAATTGCATTTTTATTTTGTGCGAACGTTTGTATTGATATTGTAGTTATTCCATCTCGATCTGCATTGAAAGGATTGGGATAATTCATGACATGGTAACCATGCTTTTCAGCAATTTCAGGAAGCTCTTCGATTGCAGCAAGATCCATTTCAAGGAGCACACATAGTTCTATTGGATCGATCTCGCCCTGATTTGTTGTGCCATCATACACAAACCTTCCGTGAGATATATAGTGCAAGCCCATAAAGGGAAAGGTCATCGAAGTGCCCTGAAGCGGATTGTGAATGGTTGCAGTACCCATATTTTGAGTTCTACCACAAATAACACAGTCTTCAACGCCGTAAACAAGCAGAGGTTCAATATAAATAGAATCAGTTGGAGGGGTAGAACCGTAAGGAATAACAGGCAGTATTGA
>Ga0209834_10001105_pt1 | contig 15408 bp, 13 predicted proteins | sample Mar14236cmmetaG_FD_184134 | JGI IMG/M metagenome (GOLD analysis project Ga0209834, IMG submission 184134) | Marine hydrothermal vent microbial communities from Guaymas Basin, Gulf of California to study Microbial Dark Matter (Phase II) - Marker... ...
AATTTTTCTTCATCTTACCTTTGCGTCTCTGCATTCTTTGCCTGCCAAGCCGAAGCGTTGCGAAGGCTGGCGTCTTTCCTGTCACGCCGTAATGAAATGAAGGTGGGTGCGTGATTCTTTGTTTCATAATAACTTATGACCCTACAGAGAATGTTTTAATAAAATCGCTGACAATATCTTGTGTTGCCTGTGGTTTAGCAAGAGATTTCATCGCATGTGCCATATTTTCGTACTTCTCCATATCATTCAAGATATTCACGATCTCTTTCAATAAAATTTCTGGTGAAAGGTTCTTTTCTTCGATTACAATTGCAGCGTTTTGTGTGCCGAAACTCTCAGCATTTTTCACCTGATGATCCCCTGCAGCCCATGGGAATGGTATTATTATAGCAGGGATTCCAAAATATGCAATCTCTGAAAGTGATATCGCTCCGGCCCTGCAAACAACCAGATCGCTTGCAGAATATGCAAAATCGATATCATCAAAAAATGATTTAATTAGTAAATTTTTATTTTTACCATACTGTTCATAAATTTTCGAATAATCACGCTTACCGGTCTGAAAGATCACCTGGAAATTATTATGTAATAATTTCTCAAGAATTGTAATCACTGCATTATTTATTGGGGTGGAGCCCAAGCTTCCGCCATAAATAAAAACAGTCTTTTTGTTTCTCAATCCCAGTATTTCCAGTGCTTTCTCTCGTGAAGTTTTTTCTAATGTACGAATTGGATTTCCTGTGTAGCAGATTTGTTTTTCACAACATTTCAAATATTCAGTTGCTTTCTGATTTCCAAGATAAATTCTTCTGGCATAGGGTGCGATGAAACGAGTGCTCAGCCCGGGGTAGCTATTTTGTTCCTGTAAAAATATTGTAATCCTCTGCAGTTTTGCTGCGTAACCTGCAGTTCCGCTGACAAATCCGCCGCAACCAATAAAAATTGATATATTGAATTTTTTATAGATGTTTTGTGTTTCAGCAATACTTTTCACCATGTAATATGGAAATAAAATATTTTTCAATGTGAAGAATCTGTATAATTTCTGCACATTTGTCGAAATGCAATCAAATCCATTCTCTTTCACTATCTTATTTTCAATGCCATCTTTTGAACCGATGAATATAATTTCGCATTCACCGAGTTTCTTTTGCAGCTCGCAAGCAATTGCAATTCCGGGAAAAATATGTCCGCCCGTTCCACCTGCTGCGATAGCTATTCTATGCATATTGAAATTCCTTTTCAATCCGCTCATACCTGTCGCGCTTACTGGCATTGATTATCACCGCAATCGCTATAGAATCGATCAGAAGTGCGGAGCCGCCGTAACTTATAAATGGTAATGTCACACCGGTTGAAGGAATCAAACTCACTGCCACTGCGACATTTACAATAATATTATAGGCAATTCCAAATCCTAAACCTGCGATCAAAAATGAGTAAAAAGGATTATGGGCACGCTGCGCTAAAGTAAAACAACTAAGCAACAGAAGCAGATAAAACAATAGAAGCACGATGCTTCCTACAAATCCATATTCTTCACCAAGTATAGAAAAAATATAATCCGAATGTGCAAAGGGTAGATAATATAATTTTGCCTTCCCCTCTTCTGATCCTCTGCCTGTTAACTTGCCATTAGACAGTGCGATAAGAGATTCCCTCGGTTGGAAAAAAGTATCATTATGATTTTGAACCTGTACCTCTTTGCCGGCAAGAAATTTCGCAAAAGAGACATACCGTGCTCTACGATATGAAGGACCAACCGATATGAGAACCACAAACATAATAATGACACTAAAAGATATCAATGTGATTGTGGACAGTTTCACTTTCGCTATAAAAAGCATGCTCAGAAAAATAAGAAAGAGAATACCTGCCGTGCTGAGATCGGGCTCAAAGTATATCAAGCCGACATAAAGACCAAGAGCAAAAACGACCGGTAAAAAATTGCGAAGGAAATATCTCGGTTCTGATCTTTCGAGAATATCCTGATTTTTAGCAAAGAAATGGGCTATATAAAAGATGAGAATTACCTTTGCCAGATTGCTTGATTGAAAAGTGAATTTGCCAAGATTGATCCATCTTGATGAATTATTTACTGTCTTCCCTATGCCTGGGACAAACACTGCAGCAAGTACGATCAAGCCGAGAAGTAGTAGAGGAAAAGACAGTATTCTCAAACGCTGAAGATGTATGTGTGAAAAGATAAAAAAGAATACAATAGATACAAAAATCCAGATAGTTTGCATTACAATATTCCGCGATTTGAACTGAAAGGAATCAATACTTCCGATGAGCAGCAATCCGATCAGAATCAAAATAAGACAGATATAGATCAGTGAATCTTCCAGATATTTTGTTGGAATTTTCATTTTTTTATCTCATGTACAAGCTGTTTGAAGTGCTTTCCACGCTCTTCAAAATTATCATACATATCATAACTTGCGCACCCGGGTGAAAGCAATATATATTCATCTGGTTTTGAAATTTTGTATGCGGTCTGAACTGCTTCTCGCAAATTAGAAACTTCGATTATGTCCACAAACTTTTTAAACGTTTTAACAATTTGTTTTTTTGTTTCACCAAGTACGATCAGGTTTCTTACATTTTTTTGTATGAGTGGTATCAAAGATGAAAAATCTTCAGCTTTATCCGAGCCGCCCATAATAAGATTTATTGGTTTATCAAATGATGTGAGTGCTTTTTCGACAGAAACACAATTTGTTGCTTTGGAATCATTTATAAATATTCTTTCATCGATTTCAGCTACCCATTCAAGACGATGTTCCAAGCCATTAAAACTTTTCAAAGCTGCGATTATTTGGTCAGGTTTCAATCCGCATAACACACATATCAGAGAAGAAGCAACAGCGTTGCTAATATTATGTAATCCCCTTACTGGAAGCTCATTAGAGTATAAAGAGTAAGTTACATCTCCAGATTTTATTCGGATTTTATCATCTTGAAAACATACATTTTCATTCACTTTTTCTTTCACGCTGTAGAATATTTTTTTAGATAAACCGATTTTGTTTAGCTGTTTGCATTCATCATCATCATAATTTAGTACTGCGAAGTCATTTTCTGTCTGATTTTCAAAAATTCTTAATTTAGAGCTTCTATATGCATCAAAAGTATGATATCTATTCAAGTGATCAGGAGTGATGTTCAACAAAATTGCAATGTCCGGTTTAAATCGCTCAATTGCATCGAGTTGAAAGCTGCTTACTTCCAAAACAATGTACTCATATTCTCCTTTTTCAATTGGAAACGATGTGAACGGCAATCCTATATTACCTGCAAGGAGCGCATTTTTGCCACTCTCTTTCAGTATATGATAAATCATTGAGGTTGTTGTGCTCTTTCCATTTGAGCCGGTGATTGCAATGATCTTTGATGAAGTATCTTTAGCAAGCTGAAAACCGAATTCCAGTTCGCTCCATATTGGAATTTCTTTCTCACGGGCTTTTTCTAAAATAGAAATATCAAGCGGAACTCCAGGACTTACAATGATAAGCTCGTTGTTAAGAATTTTTTCCGAATGCCCACCAACTTCATACTCAAAATCAGATATGATGGGCATTATATCATTCAATTCTTCTTTTGAGCGAATGTCGGATAAGAAAGGTTCAGCGCCTATCTCTTTGAGTTTTCTCCCAGCAGCCAACCCGCTTCTCGCAAGACCGATAACAGCAACTCTCTTATCTTTCCAATCCATGCTATCTCAGCTTTAGTGTAGCCAGCCCTATAGCGGTTAAAAGCATTGTTATGATCCAAAAACGTATCACGATCTGGCTTTCTGACCAGCCCTTTAATTCGTAATGATGGTGTAGCGGAGCACAGAGTAGAACCCGTTTGCCCTCACCATATTTTATGCGTGTATGCTTAAAATAATATCTCTGCACTAAGGATGAAACTGCCTCAATAACGAACACAAGACTGATCATGACGAAGAAAATCTCTTCCTTTAGAAGAATAGCCATCACAGCAAGCACTCCACCCATGGAAAGCGCTCCAGTATCTCCCATGAATACCTGCGCCGGCTTTATATTAAACCAGAGAAATCCGAGGATCGCTCCAATAATTGCGGCCGTGAAAACCGTCAACTCCCCTGCCTCGCTTATAAATTCAAGCTTAAGATAATCTGCGATCACAATATGCCCTTTCACATAGGACATCACTCCCAAACCGAAGGCAACAAGAGCGATCGTGCCCGCTGCCAGTCCATCCAATCCGTCTGTAAGATTTACTGCATTCGAATAAAAAGTGATAAAAAGTGCAACAAATGGAATGAAAAATACACCAAGTGAAACAGAAGTATCCTTTAAGAATGGGACATTAATATAGGTGATCGAGTGGCTTTGTTGATAGCCAAAATAGAGAGCAACTGCAATGAGAATTCCTAACACAAGCTGTCCCGAGATCTTGTACTTCTCAACTAATCCCTGCTCTACATGCCGTACATTTTTCAGGTAATCATCAAGAAAACCCAATCCGCCGAGCCACAAAGTAACAAGCAGTACAATCAGCACATAGGGATTTGTAAGGTTGTTCCAAAGCAAGCTTGAGATGATCAAGCCAAGCCCAACAATAATTCCTCCCATTGTTGGAGTACCCTTCTTTTTCAGATGTGTAGCAGGAAGGAGATCATTAATATTTTCTGTAACCTGATGCTTACTAAGAGATTTGATGATCTTGGGACCAAATATAAAACATATAATAAGTGCAGTGATAAATGCACCAATTGCACGGAACGTAATGTACTGAAAAACATTAAAAACAATATGTATTCTAACGAGAGGATACAAAATATGATAAAACATTAATTTACCAACCTTTCTAAGATTTTTTCTAACGCAATACCCCGGGATGCTTTGACCAGTATGGCTGCATCCTCAGGAAACACCTCATCCGAGAAGCGATCTATAAAATCTTCAGCAGATGAGTAATGTGTGATAAATTTATAAAATTTTGCAAGATCTCCAATTGAGATCGATCTCCTTAGCCCCATTTCCCTTACCAATATGCCAATATCTTCATGAAATTTTTGACTATCCACTCCCAGTTCGAGCATATCTCCAAGGATCACTATCTTATTTTTGTGAGGAAGAGCTTGCAGATACTCCAGCGCAGAAGTCATTGATACTGGGTTGGCATTATAACAGTCAGCGATAATAGTCCATTTTTTCGATGTGTTCTCCCTTATCTCCATTCTCAAACCAACTTCAGGTGTGATCGCTAAGCCCTTCTGTATCTGTTCGTGGGAAAGTTCAAATCTTTTACCGATTATAATTGCAGGAATTGCATTCAGCACATTATGATACACATCATTAAAAATGAAATATTTTTCATCATTTACGTAAAATAAATACTTGTGATCTACACGAGCTATATCCCTTACTACAAGGTCATTATCATCATCGAATCCGTAGGAATAGTACTGCATTTCACCTTTGTGATTCTGAAGAAATTTGATAGTGCCATTAAAAATTTTGAATGTTTCCTTTGCTGAATACTTAAAAATTTCATTCTTCTCTCTAAAAACTCCCTCAAGACTTTCTAAGAATTCCAAATGTGATTCACCGATATTTGTAATGACCGCAATATCGGGCTCAACCATTTTTGTGAGTGCTTTTATCTCTCCAAAATGATTTGTTCCAAGCTCAAGAACTGCTATTTCATGTGTGTCATCGAGGTCAAAGATCGTTATAGGAAGCCCGATAATTGTGTTGAGATTGCCCTCGCTTCTATGAACACAATATTTTTGAGATAACACATTGGCAACGAATTCTTTTGTGATAGTTTTACCGACCGAGCCGGTGATCGCGATTTTTGGAATATCAAACTGTTTGAGATAATATTTTCCCAGCGCATCCAATGCCTTTACAGTATCCTCAACAAATATAAGTTTCTGCGTATCAACTTCAGATTGGGGCATATGGTCCACAACAGCAAATGATGCTCCTATCGAAAGCACATTCTGGACAAAATCATGTCCATCAACATGTTCACCATGAATTGCAAAGTAAAGTATCTTCTTATTAAAATGTAATTCACACTCGCGAGAATCATGTATGACGCAGTCAATCTCTGCATTTTCAGGTGCAGTTGTAGTTGCGTTCATCGCTGTAATTATCTGCTTGATATTCAACTTTTTCATAGAAAACCTTAGACTTTGATTCTCACCTATTGCGTCAAGTTTGCATTCTTATAATTTTGTGTGAGGATTTGAAATCCTGCCTGAAGGATTATCGACGATCCTTCCAGCATCGTCACGCCCGGTTTGGGGAACTGATCAACCACGACATCTCCATCTCCAAAACTGGTGAAGTCAATATTGTGTTCGACCAGAAGCTTGCATGCTTCCTTCACAGATTTTCCAATGCATTCCGGAACGAGTACATATTCTCTATTGGCTTCATTGGCAATGTATAAAATATCATTATGAGGAAGAACTATCATCTCCTCTACAATTTTTCGGAAAGTCGGAACTGCAGAAATGCTTCCGTATCGGTGATCATAATCCGGTTCATCATACATAATTGCCATCACTACTTGAGGATTTTCTACAGGGAAAAAGCCCACAAAACTCGTGATATAGGCATCTTCAAGATAGCCACGTCCTTCAGGATCGAGCTTTTCTCCGGTACCTGTTTTTCCGGCTACTGAAATATATCCGAGTTTGGTTCCGATTCCGTGTCCTTCATCAACGACTGCTTTCAGGTAGGTTCTCAAGGTATCGAGAGCCCATAAATTTGATACTTGTCTGACAACTGTAGTTTTGGGCTCAAAAAGTGTGTTCTGCTCCTCATCTTCAATTTTATAGATTATCTTCGGCTGCAGCATTCTACCGCCGTTCGCAAGTGCAGCATAGGCATAAGCGAGCTGAAGTACTGTCACAGTCATTTCCTGACCAAAGGAGAGTGAATGCAAGGAATATTTTGACCATTTGCTCGGATGACGAATAACTCCCGCACTTTCACCATTTAAAATGATACCTGTTTTATGGCCAAATCCCAGATCAGTCAGTGTTTTGTATAATTTATAGGGCTGTATATTATCGGCAACGCGAGTGATACCGCAATTGCTGGATTTCGAAATCACTTGTTTAAAGGTTAAATATTGAAGTGGCTTCACATCGGAGATTGTACGTCCGCCGATCTTTCTGGTTCTACAGTCGATTATATCATTCGCATGATATATATTATCTTCTATCGCTATAAGTGCAGTAACCGGTTTAAGTGTGGAACCCGGCTCGTACTGCCAGTTTATCGGATAGATCGGAAGCGTATGACCGGCTCGTACCGAACTCCCAATATAATCCCGATTTATCCCCCTCATCGCATATATCTCGCCATTTCGGGGTGAAATAATTACACCTATCGCACCTTTAGCGTCATACTCCTCAATTCCGTGGAGAAGATTTTTTTCCAGGATTGCCTGAAGATGGGCGTCAATAGTGAGATAGACAGACTTGCCGGAAATCGGATTCTGCAAAGGCATATCATCAAAATGATAGTCATCACCAGTGCCGTATTGAATTACTTCCGACCAACCATCCTGACCGGTCAACTCGTTATTTGCCACAAGTTCAATCCCGCACAATGCATGGTCATTATCATATTCATAAAATCCAATTAAAGGACCGGCGAGATTGCCCTTTGGATACACCCTTTCGGATTTCTGTTTATAATCGAGCACTCCGTGAATTCCCTGATCTTTTAGTGCTCTTAATATCCTATCCTTTTGAGCAGCATCGATTTGAGTAACCAGCTCGAAGCCGTATGGAAAATCATCCTCAAATGTTGAAATTCTCTCTGCAAGCTCTTTGTGGGTTTTATCCGTATTTAGAGCGATGGTATTAATTATTTCATCATAAACAATACCCCTATCAACTGTCGAAAGTGAGTCTATCTTGTCCCACTTGATAAGTTTGGGACAGAATTCCAGCTTATATAATTTTTTGTTCCCTGCCAATGCGATACCGTGTCTGTCATAGATAAAGCCACGCTCTGCAGGAATGATGTTCTTTTTATTTTTGTAACGCTGGTAATTGTTGTAAAATCCGTAAACGTCTAATAATTGTATGGAAAATAATCGAAATATAAAAACACAAAAAACAAGAATGAAGATAACTTTTATTGAAGAAATCCTACCCTTATTTTCCTGCATTGGACAGTGATATTTTGCTATTTATCCGCAGCAATAGCTTCCGGAGAAATAAAGTTCATTAAAGAGTAATTAACCTGATCTGATGAAACCTGATTTTTCTTTACACTGATGATACTGGTTGGTTCAGGAAAATCCATTTGAAGCATGCTGCCGGCAATTTCTATGATGCGCGCATCAAGAGACAACTCGCTAATCTCATTTTTCAGATCAGTTATAATATCCTGATGGTCCTGGATTTCTTGTTCGAGAGCTAATAGACCTCTTTGTTGTTCAAGAAAAATGGAACGGAGCAGACTGGAGATCACAATGAAGCAAAAAATCGAAATAAAAATAATAAAAAGTAAGGATGGTTTTTTATTCATTAGCACCTCTCTGCGACTCGTAATTTTGCACTTCGGGCACGCGAATTTTCCCTGATCTCTTCTTCGGTCGGAATGATCGGTTTTTTTGTGATGATGTTCAATCTTCTCTCTTTTTCGCATACACAACGTGGTAAATATGCAGGGCATACACATTCAAGATTCTCATATTTGAAAAAGTGCTTTACTATCCGGTCCTCCAGAGAGTGATAAGAAATGACTGCGACCCTTCCGCCTTTTTTTAAGACTTCAACCGAAGATTTTAATCCCTTTTCCAGCGCTTCCAGCTCCTTGTTTACTTCGATTCGAAGTGCCTGAAAAATTCTCGATAATGTTTTAAATGCTTTATCTTTTGGAATAACATTCTCGATAATTTCTCTAAGTTGTTTTGTTGTTTCGATCTTTTTATTTTTTCTGGATTGCAATATTGCATTGCTGATGCGTTTCCAAAATCTGTCTTCACTGTAATCATGCAAAACCTGTTCGAGTTTTTCTTTCGGATAAAAATTCACGATCTCAAAAGCAGTGAGTTTGCCGTTATTGCGGTTCATTCTCATATCGAGCACATCATCCTGAGTATAACTAAAACCGCGCTGCTGGTCAATCTGATGAGATGAGAAACCAAGATCGAAAAGTATTCCATTAATTTTATTAATCCTGTTAAGTGCCAGTGCAGATGAAAGATAAGAGAAATTTTTGTTTACAAATATAATTCGATCCGAATATTGGGATAAGCGTTTCTGAGCAAAATCAATCGCATCTTTATCATGGTCAAAAGCAATGACACGAATATCTTTTTCCTGCTCGAACATTGTCTCCGTGTGACCTCCGCCGCCAAGAGTGGCATCAACATAAATTCCCCCTTTTTTTATTTGAAGGAATTCAATTGATCGGTTTTTAAGAACAGGAATATGGAAGATTTTCATTGCACATACTGAGGAGTTTGATCCTGATGCAGATTATGATGACTTAGATATTTTTCGAAATGTTTGAAATTATCTCCATCCCAAATCGAGAAGTAGCGATTTCCACAATGCAATAGAATATGATCATTCAATTCCTCGATATCAATGATATCTTTGGGATGCACGAGGTGAGGAAGGGCTTCTACAGAAAGGAGAGATGAATACATTTTGAATTTTTGAAGCAGTTCTTTTTCTTCTTCGGAACCGTTTTTGAGTTGTTCAACATCAATATAGTGAGCAACATTCCCGTCGATCTCATAGGCAAATAGGCCAAATTCCATATCCTGTGGCACGTCATCAAAATTTTCGATCTTGTAAGGTCCTTCCGGAAGCTTCACTCCTTTGATCTTCTTGAATTGCATGATCTGTCCGATGGATACTTTCATTGTTCCTCCTGCGGATTTAAAAGAGAAGTCCATTCTCTTGCAGTTTTTCATCATATTGCTGAGCGATCTCTTCTTCGTACTTTTGGAAATTATCAGGATTCCAGATTGAAAAGAATTTCCCTTCGCCCAGAAAAACGATCTTATTTTCTATTTCAGCGATCTCAAGTAATTTTTTGGGTAACAGGATTCGTCCTGGTCCCTCGATTTTTAGCACAGTAGCGTAAAACCTGAACATTTTCAGGAGTTGTTTTTCTTTATCAGTTCCCTTCTCAAGATCTTCTTCCAGCTTTTTCCAGAAATCCATTGGAAAGATATATATAGTTTTGCTTCTGCCGCGAACTGCAACGACCAGCATCCTTGCTGAGAGAGCGATCAGACTTCTAAATGATTGAGGAATACTTACCCGTCTATTGGTTATCGAACCTTCGACCGAACCCAAAAATGTACCTGACACGGAACCTCCACGAATGCCATGTTTTGAATTATTTTGAACATCTATGACATTTGATGCCAATATGTGATATTTTCGGAAGGTTTGTCAAATATTTTTGAAATTTATTAATATTTTAAGATATTATTTTTTTTCTTTATGTAATTATCTAAAGCTACATAGGATTTTGTAAATAAAAAACAAACGACTAAGATTAGTGCAACATCCATACGGCTAGGATAATGATGGTGTGATTTTATAGCTAAAACCCTAATAGGAGGATTTAATTTTTAAGTACTTAGTTGATCAATAGTGTAAAGGAATTATATTAGAATAGAGAGTGGCGGAAGGGGAGGGATTCGAACCCTCGCAGGAACAGCAATTCCCCTGGCAAATTTTAAGTTCGCTATCTTAAACCACTTGATTACCCTTCCGCTCATTTTGAAATTAAAAAGAAAGGGTCGTGTTGCTGCACGACCCCAAAATAAGCAGGTTAGAATTACAAAAAAGAGTTTTCAATATCTCCTTTCAAATACCTGCCTCACATCAAGTGTGATAGCTAACTATTTGCCATGGTCATAAGCAATATTTAAAATTATCTTTGTCAAGTAAAATATGTCGACTACAAACCAGTTTCAAGTTGATGTGAATCCTTCTTTTTAATAGATGATTTTTTATATGGTGATAAAAGGATTGGTGGGTGTTTAAATGGTATCGGATCCTTAAACAGATCATCCACTGTTAGTATTTGGATCTTTTGAATCTTTCTGGTGGATTGGTCCGGAATGTAGTATCCAGTTTTTACAGCTTCATTGATCATGCCCTGGGTGGGTTTCCTGAATGAGATGAATAGTGCAAAATCTGCACCTTGACTCTCAAGAGTACCCTTCAAATCTCTAATTTCAGCAGGACCCACATGTAGTGATCCCTTCACTTGAATAATTCCTTTACCAGCTTTATTCTTCTTTGAATGATCAACAAAATTAATGATACCATCCACTCCCTCATCACCTGTTTTTCTCTGAGAAGGTGTTGCATTTAACTTTGATGTGCACCAAATCTGAAATTGAAATGGATCTTCTTTCGCCAGTTTCATTGCTGAATATGTGTCTTTCGGTATTCCATGTATTTCATAGTCTTTCTCTTCAGATAATCCACTATATTCTAGTCGCTTTGATATTACATCTATAGCAAGATATGTTACATCTATCCCAATCCATTTCCTTCCAAGTTTTTGAGCTACTGCAACAGTCGTACCACAGCCACAGAAAGGATCAAGAATAGTATCTCCTGCATCCGAACTTGCTTTGATGATACGCTCAAGTAATGCTTCCGGTTTTTGAGTAGGATAACCCAGTCGTTCTTTTGAAGTACTTAATATCATTGGGATATCCCAAACATCATCAATTGCTTTACCTGCTTTTATAATATCTTCAATATATTGTTTTTTAGGTGGATATCCTTTTGATACTGATCGATTGTCCCAGATAAATTCTCTTCCATCTTCATCAGTATAAATTTTTCTCTTTCTGGTATCTGCTATCTCCTCACGAGTCCAAGGATCAATTATTTCATTCTTAATAACTGTATATTCAGATTTTGAATAAAAGAAAATAATATCATGCTTTGCATTAAATTTGTATTTCGTATGCATTAAGCGTTGACCATAGTGCCAAATGATTTCGTTTCTAAAGCAACCTATACCGAAAATTGCATCCATTAACAATTTCAAATAATGACTCGCTGTAGAATCACAATGGAGATAAATGCTTCCAGTTTCTTTTAAAACGCGTCTCAGCTCCAGCAGTCTTGGTGCCATCATAGACAAATAAGCCATCATCGAACATTCGCCCAGATAACTTCTCATCGATTTCATAAGCTCAAGCAATTTTTGATTTGGCGGTTCTCTCGTTATTGTGCCCTGTAATAATTCAATGTAAGTATTTTCCGCTTCTTCTCCCCAGTTCCATGTATCTTCAAAGGTTTGTATCTGTGCTGTTGCTCCTTTTATACCTCCCTCTTCGGGTTGAAAAAGGATATTATAATTCCTACCACTTTTAAATGGTGGATCTAAATAAATCAAATCTATTGATCCACTTTCAATAGACTCTCGCAATATACGTAAATTATCTCCAAAATATAAAGTGTTCATTGTTGAAGAACCTCCGACTAACACTTAAATGCTTATTAAAAGATTTTAGTCAACAATTTCATCCGAAAATATCTGATAAAATTTTCAAAATTATTGATGAAACAAACAATTTTTGCAGTGGTGATCTATAGTTTTAGTAATCCTCCAACATACAATCAGCAAACTTGTGGACACCTCTAAAATAAAAAAAGTCACTTCGTAAGAGGTACCCTTTGTGGTATAACAAAAATACTAAAATTAAGTGTTGATTTTTAGAGTTTCTTGTACAGTACGAGGAATGTGCTTAATTATTTTTTCGATTACGAATTTTTTATTTATGAAAGTATTAACAACAAAATCAAACTCTTGATGTATAATCATCTCAACTTGTAATATATCCCCTTTCGAAAATTTCTCACCCTGATCAATATTTTTATAAAAATTCTCATCTTCAAGATACGCAGAGATTTTTTGACCTTTATAATAAAATCCCCAAACATAATTTTTTTCAAAATTTAATTTGCATATGTGAAGTATAGCCAACTCACGTATCACTCTTACTTTCTCATCCTCATATTCAATATCATTAGATAATTTACCAAACTCATCTCTATTAGATTTATAAATCAATTTATTATTTTTATTTAAAATTTCAAAACTCTCAATCTTGTCATCATTATAGAGAATCTCAAAATTAGCACGCATGGAATTTTGTATTGTTGGATTAGTTTTAAACATTTCATAAATATGTTTATCGAAAGTTTCTTTATCGCCCAAATAATTGATGATTACTATTTTTTCGACATTATTCTGAACAACGACATTTTTAGGTTCTTTCCCAGCGAGAAAACTGATTAATTCAAATAATTTAGACATTGCAGGTACTATACCGCAAGCTATTGCGAAAAGTGTACCTGGATCAAGGCTATTTAACGCTGTTTCTATAAGATCCAAATATACATGAAAACTACCTTTATTAAAAGCCTTAACTCTGACCTCAACTCTATTATTTGTATTGTTTAATTTATTGTAGTGATTATGAATTTCCTCAACTAAAGTGTTTATAGCCGATAAAGATTTAACGAAAGTGAGAGCATTAATATTATCTGGCTCTCCACCATATCTTAGCCCAAAAATATCAAACTCCTCCTGTTTCATATTATCCTTTCAAATAAGTATTTTCTTTTTTTTGACATTCTTATACATTTATGTCAACTTAAATATAAGTCATTAGCTCATCTTACTTTCCATCTCTCTTATTAATTTGTCCTTTAATAGCATCTGGAATTTTCTCGTTATAAAATTTATCAATTTCATTAGGTTGTGTAATCATGACATCCGTAATAATATTTATAAAAGCAAATAGTTTTTTCGCAGTTTCAATATCATCTTTTATGTCGATTACTCCAGGATGAACAGCATTATTTCCAATAACACGAACTGAATCCAGAGCTTTTTGCATTTTGGGAGGCAAACCCTTTTTGACTAAATTAGCTATGTTATTATTGAGATTCATACCAGGTTCACCAAAATACTTACACAATTTTTGAATAGCAAGCCTTAGAAGTGCAGACGCCCCTCGTGGTGACAATTCTACAATGTTCCTTGCTTCGTTATAGTCCATTTTAACATCTTCAGGCATGTCTTTATTTGGAAGAGGTACTGTACCACTATATGGAAATATCATTTTTTTCTCTCTCCAAATTGAATATTTATTACAATGTTCACAACGTGCAAAACTTATATTATCATCCACATCATAATAATAAGATCCCTTACTATCCCTTTTTCCCGCTGCCCAAAGCCATTCTTGCTTAGCATATGCACCACAATTAGGACAATGAAAAGCAGTTTTAAAGAATGCTGGAATTACCATTTTTTCCATTTTTTCCTTTTGCATACTTTTAAAATCCATATCAAAATCGTTTGAAATTATGTCAAGAATCTTGTTGCTAAAAATTTTATCAGTTATATTAATAATCATCCATGTGGATCAAAAGATTTCTAAAGTTATTTACATAAAAGTAATACTTGCTATTGGTCAAAATATATTTTAATTACAAGTTGTTACAACTTCCTAAATTTAATCTCCCCATCCACAATCGTCATATACGGTTTTGCTTCTAACCAGAATTCATTCGGTTCATGCTCGAAATCATCTATCAAAATGAGATCAGCTTTTTTCCCGGGAGTAATTGAACCAATTATGTCCTCACTTCGCATTCCCTTTGCAGCATTGATCGTATATGCCCGAATTGCTTCCCGTGCAGTAATTTTCTGCTCAGGGATCCAGCTTTTTTCATTCGGATCGCAATGGTATTTTCTTTCTAACGCAGAATATATTCCGATGAACGGATCATGAGTTTCGACCGGTACATCAGAACCGAATCCAATGATCGCTCCTTTATCGAGCAGGGATCGGAATGGATAGGAATTTTTTCCATATTTCCCCAACAATCGCTCTGTAGTTTTCACATCAGTACTTATATGGATCGGCTGCATCGAGCAATATATTCCCTCTTTTGCAATCCGTTGCTGGTCTTCCGGCAGGCAGCACTGTAGATGTTCAATGCGATATAACAGATCCTTTGATTTTATTTCAGGAAGATTCTTCAGTTTGACAAGCGTACTGATAACATAATTACTTGCTTTATCCCCTATCGAATGAATGGTCGGTGAAATATCGTATTTCGCTGCAAAGTAAACCATTTCAAATAATTCCTTTTCGCTATGAAAAAGAGTTCCGCAATTATCCGGATCACCGATGTACGGATGGAACATATATGCAGTGTGAGAACCGATGGAACCATCCATAAAGAGCTTTAATCCACCATATTTGAACCACTCATCACCAGTATAAGATCGTACTCCCTTTTCGATCATTTCATCAAGTAAATCTAATCGGAAATGCCAGCAGGTTCGCAGGTTAAGTTGATGTTCATCTCTCAAATATGCAAACAATTTC
>Ga0209834_10001106_pt1 | contig 15406 bp, 14 predicted proteins | sample Mar14236cmmetaG_FD_184134 | JGI IMG/M metagenome (GOLD analysis project Ga0209834, IMG submission 184134) | Marine hydrothermal vent microbial communities from Guaymas Basin, Gulf of California to study Microbial Dark Matter (Phase II) - Marker... ...
CTCCTTATATCTTTCGAGTGGCGATCAGCAACCGCCGCATTGTGGGATTGGCTGACAAGAAAGTGACCTACCTCTACAAACCTCGCGGCAGGAGAACATTCAAGCGCCGCACACTGAACGTGGAAGAATTCATCCGCCGTTTCCTGCAGCATGTGCTGCCCAGAGGGTTTGTCAAAGTCCGCTATTACGGCTTTCTCAGTTCCGCTGTTCGCCCAAAACTACTCTCTCTTCGTATACAGCTGGAAAAGCTCTATTCTTACCTGCTAGAACAAGCTCAACAAGCTGACGAGGATGATCCAGACATGTCTGAGAAACACCATACATGCTGTCCTTCTTGTGGGTGCAGGATGCTGCTTCAGGGAACCATTCCCAGAAACGGACGCAGCCCGCCATGAAATCTTTTTCTGCCTTGAACAACTTTTATTTATCTGGCATTGGAAAATTCCTGGCCAGCTTATTTCTTCCTGCATCGCGGGGAATCTGGCGCCAAAACTTGACAGCAACCATGTCTTCCAGGGGAAAATTATTATCATTCTCTTGCAAAAATACGGCATCTTTGGGTACACTACAGGTGTTGAGCAACTGAGAGACCCTCAAGCAAATTCCAAACAGAAACCTTTCTCGGCTTTGTTCAACATTGATTATGTGGCGGCTTCGCGCCACATAAATACTTAACCGTTATCAAAAGTATTGGAAGGTATTAAATTTTCCATCATCTGGCATTTGATAGATAATTATCGTTATTCGAGAATAAGTAATTATTTGAAGTATTTGTTCTTGCTAAAACCATGAGAATTGTGAAGGAAAATGTTCGTAGTTCAGCTGCGGGGCGGCCTTGAAGCAATATAACAGCAGAGAATCTCGTGTACATTCTCGAGCTCTTCTTGAAAATTAAAATTTTAGGATTTCAATTATTCACCGCATCCCAATCAAAGTGTACGGTAGACCACATCGGTATTGGTCTACCGTACAATGCTAGGCATTATTTTCAACAGGAATATCGTTCGTCCAAAGGCGAAGGATAAATGTGGATTTGCAAATTGATGGTTGCATGATCTAAAAGTCGCGTCTAGCTTACACAACTCTATCCACTCATTTCAGACATCACTTTTCCTACATTTGCCATTAATTCTTTATTCTCTTTTGTAGGGCTAAAATCGATAAACTTTAAGGTCTTATCTACAATTGCGGTATGACCCGCCGGAGCGAAAAACATATCGCCTTTCTCAAATACCTCTTCGGTTCCATCATCATAAATAAACCGAAACGCACCTTCGAAAATGTAACCCCAATGAGGACAATGGCAGCTGTCGTTCGGCAATCCTTTCAACAGTGGAGTGAAATCAGTGCCTTCTGGAAGCTCATGATAAATAGCATCCATATTTCCAAAACCCTCAAGTTTGCGCATTATTGTTCCGGGTGCTTCCATTATTACTGGTATATCTTCTTTTTTAATTTTCATGATTTCTCCTTTAGATTTTCAAATGATTGTTAAATATTGATTACTCGTCCATCCAGGCTAGTTTTTTCCGATCAATTCTCACCTCCATAAATAATCTGGCAAATCACAAACTCTTGTTGCAGGTAAACTTTATTTTTTTATATCTCAATAACAGTTATTTTTATTTATCCTTTTCTTCAATAAATAGATCGTCTGGCATGCCACCTACAAAATAAGGCAAATCGGGATGTCCTAGCTGCTGGCGGATGGCATGTGCTTCACCTGTGTGAAAAAAGTAATGATAGGTGGTACGGAGTATCTTAGTACCGTGGCTTTCATTAGATTTGACACTCCCTTTGGCTAAAACCTTGGCCAAAAACTCCTTGCTTGCAGATCCAAATAATGAATCTTCGAAACCTTTAGTTTCCTGCTCAGGATAGATCTCCAATTGTTCTGTGGTTAGTGAGTCCAGAAACAGATCTGCAACTTCAATGATATCGTGCCAAACCTTCCACATTTCATCCAAAGGGGGCGTTGTTGCGGGATGGCCAAATCCCACCAATTCATTCAATTGAGGGTGAGGTACTTTACCTTTGGGGAAATAGATAAAATAGTATTGCTCTTGTGCTGCAAGGTGCCCGACCATCCAACTGATGCAATTCATTGGCATTATGCGATGGAGCGCATCTTCACCAGAAACGCCCTCCAAACATCGAGCAAATTCACTGCGGGCAAAACGAAGTTGAATAACAAGTGGGTGAGTCATAATTATTCCTTTCGCTTGGTATTAACAAATTAATTAAGGTTTATGCACAATATAACTCATGCAACTTAATCAGAACTTAATGGAAATTATGAGGAGATTAGAAATGGTTGGTTTTATTTGGGAAAAGCTAATTTTAAAAATAATTTCTGCAAAATTTTATCTTCTAGAACACCAGATTAGATAATGTCAGCGAGGGAGATGACCTAACTTTCTAAAAATCCAGCATCTCGGTAGTTCGGGAAACGCAAGAGCGCTGGGTAGACGAAAAATCTGAGCAGGCAATCATCGTGTATCGTTGAGCTGTTTCCAATTAATGCCGAGTAATGGTCATTTGACATCGAGCAACCATTATTCGCGTCGTGCTGGCATCGTTTGAAACCGAGCTGTGACCGTTATTTACGGTCTGCAATGGCCATCTAAAGCCCAGTAGTAGTAATTTAACATTGAGTAGTTTTTTTACAACACTGGGAAATCGTTACGCAACATTATATTGCAGCCGATCTTTAATCATTCATAAATATTAATCAATCTGTCCATCCTCTCTGCCACGTCACCATCTTAGTCCAAAAACACACAATCCGGTGCTATTCTGGTGCAAATAGCTTAGTAGTAAAATAAACAATATTCAGTAGATACCAAGAGTTCCCCTCTGATATCAATAAAAACCATGAATACGAGAAGAAAATCTATCACAAAGAAGGACTTTTAAGACATTGGTTTATAAACTTAATACAAAAATGTATCCGTACATGAATAAAGCCGTTATCCGCCAGGTTACAGATTCGAATCCTAACGGACATCTGAAGAAGAAGCTAATAACAAGCATCCTTTGTACTTGGAATGCCTGTTTTTTAGTTTTAGACTAATATCTAGATTTAATTTTGGATTATGATAAGAATGTATATTACAACATACCATAATATAAAATGTTAGAACCAGCAGCTCTCCAAATCCAGATGTTGGGGCCATTTCAAACATCGCAGCAACAAAACGCATTGATCTGGCCAACCAAAAAGAGTAAGGCACTGTTCCAGATTCTGTTGATTGAACCTGGTAAACTTATCCCTACAGATCTTCTTTTTGAATATCTTTGGCCGGATTTACCACCAGACAAGGCCCAAAACAACCTCTGGGTGACCGTCAGCCAATTACGCCGAGTATTGCAGCCCGACTCACCCGCTCACACCCGTTCTGACTATATCCTCAAAAAAGATGAAGGTTATTGCTTCAACACAGAGAGTGAGTACTGGCTTGATAGTGAAGAAGCCGTCAGGCATATCACATCCGCTCGCTCAGCGGCTGACCTGTCCAGCAGGATATCATCCCTGGAATCAGCCCGCTCCCTGTTCCATGGTGATTACCTGGAGGATGAACCATATGCAGAGTGGACCCAGTTCCCTAGGATTCAATGGCAACGACGACACAAGCAAATCCTGACCGATCTTGGTGAAGCGTATGGAAAAAACGGGCATTTTCGCCAGGCTAGCGAACTTTGTTATGAGATCCTATCATTGGACAGAACCAACGAATCGGCCTGCCGTTTGCTCATGCGCTGCCATGTATCTCTGGGGGAGATTCCGGCCGCGATAAAAGTTTACGAAGATGTTGTTGATGCTTTACGGAATGATTTTGATATCGATTCCATGCCGGAGACAACAGCCCTTTTCTATGAAATTCGTCAATTGGATAGGGATGGGGAACTTGGAAAAGAAGACTGGGCAGTTTCCAGCATGGTATCTGAGATATCTTCTCCCTGTGTTGGACGGGGCAGGGAAGTATCTCAGTTCTCAAAACTGCTGTCATATATATCTGCTGGTCAAGGGCAAACAGCTGTTGTTTCTGGAGAGCCTGGTATTGGCAAGAGCAGGATTATCCAGGAAATGACGAATATTGCCCATCAGCAGGGTTTTCAAACTTTTATCGCCCGTTGTTTTGAAGTGGAGCAAACCCTGCCATACCTTTCTCTGATCAATCTGATCCGGCAGATCATTACAAATGATAATCGCTGGCAGCAGATCGCTCCTATCTGGCTGCGCGAATTGGCTATTTTATTGCCAGAACTGGAGGAAGCGGTTTCTTCCGCAACAACGATTGCCCCTCCCCTGGATGATCTGGACGAAAGTGAGCAGGGGAGGTTATTCCAGGCGATCTTTCATTTTTTTGCTAACCAGGCGGAAGGGCAGATATTGATATTAGTGATCGAGGATATTCACTGGTCTGATCCAGCAACGCTGTTATGCCTCCATTACTTAACCCGCAACATCACCCCGCTCAAATTAGGATTCATTCTCTCTTATCGAGAGGAAAATCTCCCAGCAAACTCCGAATTAGTAACGCTGCTGCACAGTTTGCAGCGTGAAGACCATGTCACTCTTATTCCCTTACCACGATTAACTGAAGCGGACACAAAAGCTTTCTTAAGTCAAAGAGATGATACTGCGCTCATTGCAGATCAATTATCCCACTGGCTTTACCAGGAAACTGACGGTAATCCTTTATTCTTCATCTCGTTGATTCAGTCACTCCGTGAAGAAGGATTATTGGAAAATGAACTCGATCTGGATTGGTTTACCAGGATTCAGACTGAACCAAACCGGACATTGCCCGAGGCTATCCTCGCTTCAGTGGGTAGCCGGCTGCTTCGTTTATCAAAAACTGAGCGGGGTGTGCTGGATTGGATGGCGGTATTTGGCCGGAGTCTTGATTTTTCCACTTTACAGGTGATCAACAACCAATCACAGATCACTCTGTTAAATGCGCTAGAGCAGCTGCTGGCCAGGGAACTGCTCCTGGAAATTGAGGGGAAATATGATTTCGCTCACAACAAGATCCGGGAAGTTGTTTATCATAATCTGAGCGCTGCCAGACGCATTTTTTATCACCAGCAAATCGGCTCTAAATTGGAAGAACTGACACCATCTTCAGCGGATTCGGCGATTTTGGCCCACCATTTTGAAGGCGGCCAGGAATATGATAAAGCGTTAGAGTATTGGCTGGATGCGGGAGAGCATGCGCTGGATATCTATGCCTACCAGCAGGCGGTCCAGCACTTTGAGCGCGCCCTGGCATTAACCGATCAAAAGGCACCGCAAATGGATGCCTACCTTGGTTTGGGCCGCGCATTCACACTCAGCGATGACTATGACGGGGCATCGGCAGTTATACAGCAAGGGCTCCTTCAAGCTGAAAAGGCCGGCGACAATCTCCGCCGCACCCAGTTTCTATATGCCCAGGCTCAAAACGCCAATCGCCAGCATCGCCCTGATGGTGGTAAAGAGGAGGTGGAAGCCGCTCTTTCCGCTGCAGAGCAAACTGGAAATGATCATTACTTAACCCTGAGCCTGCTCTTACTCACTGAAGTTCATGAGAGTGATGGTAACCTGGGGAGCGCCCTGGAAACTGCAGACCGGGCCCGGGCGGTAAGTCATGGCCTCCATGACAATCTGCTGGAAGCCCGTGCCTTGCTGGAGATTGGGTTCTTGCATGCTCAACGGGCTGATTTTGATAAAGCTGTCTCTGCCGCTGGACTTGGACTGCAGCTGCTGGAAGGGACAGATGATCGAAACGCACTGGCCTATGGCTGGAATATTCTGGGCCGGGCATTGGGCGGGAGAGGGGATTACAGCCGTGCCCTGGATGCCTTCAATCGTTGTCATGAAGAGGCTGGAATCATTGGAGACCGTTACTTACTGGCTCAAGTATTTAACATGCGAGGCTGGCTGCATCGCGAACTCGGAGATTTTGAAAACGGGCTGAAACTTGACCAGGAGGGCATTAAATCTGCCAAACGGTGGGATAAGCCATCACCTGAGATCAGTGCCCGGCTTAATCTGTGTCTTGATCTGCTGCAGCTTGGTGATCCAAAAAGAGTATTAGGTTTATTGGAAGAGATTGAAGAGCAGATCAACGCTGGATCATTTGGTTTTCACAGCTGGCGCTGGCAGCTCAGGCTCCTGCATACTCGTGGTTTATGTGCCCTGGCACTGGATAAACCAGCCCAGGTTGCAGCACTTGCGGAGGAGGGTCTGCAGCTTGCAGAGTTAAAGGAAGCCCGCAAGTATATTGCCCTGAATCATGGATTATTTGGGGTAGCTTTGGCCGTGCTTGATCGTGTGGATGAAGCTGTGAGAGAACTGGAACTTGCGGTCGCCCTGGCAGATGAGATCCAGTATCAACCCATCCGCTGGGAGGAACGCTTCCAGTTAGCACATCTCTACCGCCAAAAAAAGAGCTTGAAAGCAGCAGGCGAAACTATCTCTGAAGCAAATGAAATTATCCAGCTCATTTCAGAGAATCTAGATGATGAATTATTGCGAACGACGTTCTCAAAGATGACCCTGGATTTTTATCACCAGATAGTAGGTGATGACGGTCCCGGAAAATGAAATCTATCCCCTGAAATTAAATTTATCCTCTCATCAATCAAAAATCATTAAGTTCTCATTAAGGTGTTCAGGCTAGAATGGGGCATCAACCCCTATCACGCTGAAAACTTCTAGCGAAAGGAATGGAAAAAATGGCACACCCACTTATAAAACAACTCCGCTTTGCCCGCAGTGAATTTGCGCGATGTTTGGAGGGCATTACTGACGAAGAATCCCGCAAACGTCTCCTTCCCATGAATTGTATGAGTTGGATGATCGGTCACCTGGCAGCCCAGGAACAGGATTATTATGTATTTTTCCCCCAGGGAAAAGTACCTCATCCGCAATTAAATATATCGCATGGGTTTGGCCAGCCCGCAACCACACCGCCGCTAGCTGATATTTGGCAGGTCTGGAAAGATGTCACCGAAGCTGCAGATACTTTCCTGGATACGGTAACCGCGGATCAACTAGAGACGTATCTGGAACAGGATATTGAAACAGTTAAGGACTCCCTTTTTGTTCCTGGGCAAGTAAGTAAAAAGATGCTAGCCCAAGAGAGTGTGCGGTCAGGAGAAAACATCGGCACAAGGATATTGCGAACTACCTATCATTACTTCTTTCACACAGGTGAGGCCCATGCGATCCGCCAGCAGCTTGGACACCCTGATTTGCCCTATTTTGTGGGTGATATGCCTGATGACTTGTTCTTAACGTAACAGGGTGGATCTGGAGTTATCATCAAATCATGAATCAGATTATTCGAAAGGCCACAATCCTCATCCGTCTCTGGACGGATGGGGATCCAGCCGATGATACTGCCTGGCATGGGTCGGCAGATCACATCGGTAGTGGAAAATCATTTCATTTTCAAACACTTGATGAGTTTGTTGCCTGGATGCGCCAGCAATTGAAAGAGGTTAACAAGCCCTGAATTCAGCTATCCGGGGAAATTTACGACCCGATCAAGACACTCAAGCGATATGACCATGCTTTTTGATTTCATATCTACCTTAGCAATCATTCTGAGTATATGGTTCGGAATCGCTGAACTACCCTATGATAAATGTTTTTTGTCAGTCGCTCCTTGCATACACTTTCCCGGTGCATATGGGAGAAAAACAATATATACAGTAGACACTATTTCCCCCACCTCTCGATGGAATGATCAATTACCAATGGCCTTTTAAGCCATTGGTTGATGTTACAAATCTAACTACTTACACTCGTAAATTCCTTAATTATTGTCTAGAATAATATTGTTATATTGGTTAAGATAAATGTAGTTAGGCATCAAAAATATGGCAATTCAAACATTTGAATACTGCTCGCTCCAATACCTCAATCAATGGCTCATGTATGATCGCGACTATTGTGAAACTCTTTCTACGGGGGATATCGAGGACAAACTAGAGACATTGAAAAGTGCAGGTGGTTTTTATGGAGTCGCGAGAAACCTACCAAGGGTATTTGATGAAGGAAAAGGCTACAAAAGATATGAACCTGTTCTAGAAATCCTAGACCCTGTACTTAAAGAGCAGTTTAAAGAAAATCCCGCAAGAAAAATAAAAGAAATAGAGAGTAAAATATCTGCAAAATATGGGAAAAGAAGCGTACTTTCGTTAACTACAAAATTTCTTTGGTTAAAAATTAAGCAACCCATTGTAATCTATGACTCTCAAGCAAGAATCGCCCTTGATATCGAAAAGGGCGATCTAGATGGTTTCTATATAAAATGGAAAGAAGAATTTAGTAATCACAAAAATCAAATAGCAGTAGCTTGCTCTCGGTTGCCAGAGCTTCACCTATATGCCATTGATCAAAATATTGGCACTAAAGAATATATAAGTAAAATTTCTTCAAAATCATGGTTCCATGAAAGGGTTTTCGATAATTACCTATGGAGCAAGGGAAATGATAGTTAACAACTTAATCAACCGGATGTAAAATACGTCTGTGCATATTTTAAAAATAAAACCAAATTGCGGTGATGGCCGAACCCTCGCTTCGCCGCTGATTATCATGATCCGTTATTTATTATTCATTAATTTGTAGCCGAGTTGGAATAAAGCCGTTATCCGCCAGGTCGCAGGTTCAAATCCTGCCGGGCCCACCTTTTTGGACGATATTCGTTATTTTTCCCCTTAAATTTTATTCAAAATGGTACCGTACAGGAATATAGCCTATAACCCAGAGGTTAGAGGTTCGATTCCTAACGGGCTATAAAGAACAAGCATCCTTTGTACAAGGAGGCCTTGTTTTTTGATTGAATATTGGTTTATGATAAGAATAATTATCAGAACCAATGGAGAACAATTACTTATTCATTTATCCAGCGTTTGGAAGATAATTAACGCTAGCCATCCTCAAGGTTTAAGGGAAAAGCTTATGGAAAAAATAATGAAGGATCTTTCAGAATCTTCATTAGTAGCCGCCATCGAAGCGAATTTATTTGAAATATTTCTATTGTTCAAACAATGGCCACAGGCAGAAATCCATGATAGCCCCGAGTTATTATGGACAATCACCGAAATTCCTTTTTCCCTATTCAATAGTATTTTGAGACCAAGACTGTCGCCTGATATCGTGGATGATGCTATCGATGCGGCAATCGCCCGCTGCAAGTCAAAGAATGTCCCAATGATCTGGTTTACTGGACCATCGACAAAACCTGCCGATCTTGGATCACGCCTGTTGGAACGCGGTTTTCGCCATTATGAGTCACCTGGTATGGCTGCCGATTTGGATTCTTTACCAGAAAATCTGCAATCACCACAGAGCTTCGTGATTAAAAGGGTTGATAGTGATGAGGATTTGAGGAAGTGGTGTCAAATTATGTGTGATGTATTTGAGATGCCCAAGTTCGTTGAAGATGCATGGCTTGATTTTAAGTTAAGCTTGGGTTTCGATTCTTCTTTACCAATTCGCCATTACCTTGGATCACTAAATGACGAGGTTGTGTCGACATCGACCCTATTTTTAGGTGCAGGTGTCGCTGGAATATACGATGTTTCAACACTCGACCGTGCAAGACGGAAGGGTATCGGGTCAGCCATGACAGCAATTCCTTTGATGGAGGCTCGGGGATTAGGCTATCGAGTTGGTATATTAAATTCCTCTGAGATAGGATTCAACGTTTATCGTAGGGTAGGTTTTCAAGAATACTGCATGATTAATCAATATGTCTGGCCAGTTAGTTAGAGAAAAAAATTAAACTCAATCCCATCTGTAATACTCAAATTATAGCCGTATAGGAATATAGCCGTTATCCGCCAGGTCGCAGGTTCGATTCCTGCCGGGCCCACTTTCCCACCCCTTATTTTCCACTAAAAACTTATACCTAATAGGAACTGAACCTGTAACCATTTGGTCACAGGTTCGAATCCTACAGGACCCATAAAGAAGATCCTAATAACAAGCATCCCTTGTACTTAGAGAGCTTGTTTTTATTTATAGATATTTCCCTGGATTTAATTTTGGATTATGATAAATATAGTTATCATAATCGAACATGTCCTCTAGATTTATAGCAGGAATATCAGTATGAAAAAATGTCCATATTGCGCTGAGGAAATTCAAGATGAAGCGATATACTGTAGATACTGCGAAAATTACCTCATTGATATAAATCCAAAAAAGAAAGATTTAACAAAACAAACTTATAATTTGAAAAACCCATCTGTTTCTGTGGTTATTGTTTTGTTGTTAATTGCGCTTATTGTTGCATTCATTCTAGGTAAGCAGACAACTTTATGGTCTAGCAATAATCAAGTTGCTATTACGACTTCTAATTCTCCTACCCCAGCCATCACATTAGCTCTTACTCCATGGCCAAAACCAACTATTGCTCCCACTCCAATAATCCCATCAAGTCTTCTTCTTGAAATTGAAATAAACTGCAATAAAAAACATGAAGATAGGTCTACAGGGATCCCTGGAGTCGAGTGGTCCGATATGGCTATCGATATGATGGTCAATTCTTGCATCGCAGAGAATAAAAACGATTGGTATTTGAATAATGAACCAACACCTAAAGTCAACCAACAATTGATAGGTGTTGCTAATAAAGATAGTTTAGCTATTTATGATAAACCTGGCATAGAGAATCAGGTTGTAGGCTATTTTTCATATGGCGAAGAAATTACATTGATCGGAAGAGATCAAGATTCACCCTGGGTAAAATGTTCTCAGGGGTGGTTATTAAGTACCTATGTAATCACTACTGATGGCCATAAATCCACATTGCCTATCGTACACTAATAAAAGTCTAAAAATGTACATATATTTTCTTGAGCTAATAAGGACTGATTTTCAATGAAAAAATGCCCTTTTTGTGCAGAATTAATCCAGGATGAAGCGATATTTTGTCGCTACTGTAAGCACGATCTTGAAACGAAGAATGGTAAAGAATTATCTGATTTAGGCGTCAATAAATCCGAAAAGAAAAGAAATAAGAGTGAAAATACATTAGAAAAGAAAGAACTTTTGGAATCCGTAAAAGAAATAGACAATCCAGATAAATCAAGTGTTAATTCTCAAGTTGTGGAACAAAATCAAAATAGCTCATTGAAAGGGGCAGTTATATTTGGTCTAATTATGGCTGCCATGACTCTTATTAATGGTTTATTGAATAACTCCAGTGCATCTCAATTATTTGGTTACACTGCAACATCTTTAATAATGTGGACAGTGATAGGTGCCGTGGTTTCTGTAATATTTAATACGAAAAAGAAAAACAAATAGACTGTATTTTATTGGGCATAATTATTCGTCAAAAAAGCTTCTGATCTTTAATCAGTTGCTTATAAACAAGAGCAAAAAAATAAGCTGAGCATGAACTAATCCGTTATCCGCCAGGTCATCAAAAAGAATGAAGAGAGAGGGATGAATAAATGAACAAAAAACAAAGAATATTATTTACCCTGGTAATTACTTTTGCACTTCCTGCAAGTTATTTATTATCACTTGGCCTCGAGGCCCTGTCAGGAGGGAATGTATACCTCACAAATATGCTTCCCTTTAGCATCATGATAGTTGGAGTTTACTTCCTATCCTTCAAGATATGGGACAAAGCAGAACAGGAAGCAGCCGAGGACGGAAGACCAAGAACCGGAAGAATTGTGAACAAATCACAAAGAATATTATTAGCCCTGGTTATTACTTTTGTATCTCCTGTAAACTTTATCTTAGCAGAAGGCCTCGATATACTGACAGGAGAGTACCTAGAATACTGGATGATAATACCTACCTCTATCGTATTGGCAGTTGGAGTTTACTTCCTTTCCTTCACGATATGGGATAAAGCGGAACAGGAAGCAGGCGAGGGCGATAGTCAAGAACCGGAGAATCAATGACTGATCAGAGCCAGTTTTATGATGAATCTCAATATAATAAGGGCTGACATGTTCGACACTTTTTCTTACAATTTTGATCTTTAGCCAGTCGCTGACATAGAATAGTAAAAATGTAGCCCAGTAGGAATAAAGCCGTTATCCGCCAGGTTATGAGTACTTTCTATAAGTGTTCTTATCAGAACCAAAGTTGGATTGTGGCTCACACAGTTGTCTGGCATTAGTAATATAATTAACTTCCGGTCTATTGTAGAAATAGAGAAAGATGACAAATCAACAACAAATAGATAAACATACCATAGAACAATCCATCATTTTGCACTTGTTGCCTGGCATCTTGATCGGGATTTTTTATTTTCTTATTCTTCAACCTGTTCAAAAATATGGATATCCTTCGATTTTTGCGCTTATACTCGCAATTATTTTTGTTCTTGTACCAGTGGAGCTTGGGTATTTGCTTCTTAAGGGAAAACAGGCAACCGGGCGTTATACGTTAGATGGGCTCATCAGCTATCGCGCACCCATTCCTTGGTGGCAATCCATCTTATGGATACTGATAGTATTATCACTGATGGGTGCCATATTTACTGTATTGAAACCTGTTGATAATTTATTGATGGATAAGCTATTCTTCTGGATGCCCACCCTTGATAGCGGACTGGATGGGAGTTATTCAAAAACTGCTCTTATCGTTACGTATTGTATTTTTCTTGTCTTCGGTGTAATTGTGGGGCCGTTAGTTGAAGAGCTATATTTCCGGGGATACTTGCTACCCAGAATACCTGGTAAAAATTCAGAATTGATTCATAGCATTTTATTTGCTGCCTATCATGTTTGGACTCCATGGATGTTTCTCACGAGAACAGTTGCAATGCTGCCACTGATAATTGTTGTAAAAAAGAAGAATATTACAATTGGAATAGGTGCTCACATCCTTGTGAACACACTAGATGTCATCGCAGGCTTTGTTTTCATCGCTAGTATTTTGTAAATATTGATTTAATTTGAACCCCATATCTCATGACTTCTGGTTAAGGATGGAAGTTCGAAGACGGCGTATCGGATAGGATAAGCACGGTTGCTTGTGAACCCTGCTGATATTTTCCTTTCGAATTGTAGCCGAGCTGGAATAGAGTCGTTATCCGCCACCGAAGGGCAGGTTCGAATCCTACCGGGCCCACCATAACCGCTAAGGATAGGTCTTTTCTACAACAGAAAGGACCCATTCATTTTAATAAAAAATGTTCCATTTCGCATATGACATGATTTATACTTATGCTTGAGTTAAGATTAGTTCAGTGATTATGTGGCGGCTTCGCGCCACATCAATCCTTAACCGTTATCAGAACCAATGGAGGATAATTACTTATCCAGTTATCCGGCAATTGTAAGATTATTATCGTTATTTCTCTGAATAACAAATTATTGGAGGTAGGTTTATGACTGAATTTAATGATGTAACAGTAATTAAAAAAGCAAATATTTACTTTGATGGAAATGTTACAAGCCGTTCAATCGTTTTTTCAGATGGAACTCGAAAAACTCTCGGCATCTTGCTCCCCGGAGAGTATGAATTCAATACTGATGATAAAGAAATTGTAGAAATACTTTCTGGGGGTCTTGAATTCTCATTATCTGAAGAAGAAGGCTGGAAAACGGTTAGTGATGGAGAATCTTTCGAAGTTCCAGCTAAATTCACTTTTAGAGTGAAGGTCAAAGAATTAACTGATTACTGCTGTTCATATATTAGTTGAATAAAATAACATCTAGGTAAATAAGGGAAGTAATGACACTTCAAGGTTTTTCAATTCTCGTAGATATCATCAGCTCTATTGCAGTTTTTACAGCCATCGTCTTTGGCCTAACTCAAATCAGGCAATTTCGCCAGCAAAGACGCGACATGGCAGCCATTGAGCTTGTGCGATCTGTACAGGATAGTGAGTTCACAAATGCCTTTCGTCTGATCCATGCTCTACCGGAAAACATATCAGCTGGAGAATTTAAAGCCAAGGGCACTGAATATATCGAATATGCGTTGGCTGTTGGTATGAAATATGAAACGATTGGATTGCTAGTATACAAAGGTATAGTGCCTATAGCAATCGTTGAGGAACTGGTTGGAGGGGTTGCAATAACCTTCTGGAGAAGACTATATCCCTGGGTGAAGTCGATGCGCAAAGAACAATCCGCAGAATTTATATTTGAGTGGTTTCAATGGCTTGTTGAAAGACTGGAAGATCGCGGCCGAGATATCAAAGAACCAGCTTACAAACTGTTTGATGATTGGGAAGAATAATATTGCTCTCTAAATATTTGCCTGACCCAAACCTTAGTCAGACCGCATGGGTTGGAAAAAAAAAGCTCCAATCCGACTAGGTAGATGATGAGCTCTTTGGAAAATTAATTGAAAGGATCCTTATATGACTATCAAGAGAGTATGGCACGGTTGGACTACCAAAGAAAATGCTGATAAGTATCAGAGTATCCTTCAGAATGAGGTTATTCCTGGCATAGAGGCAAAAAAAATATCTGGTCTTAATAAATTTGAAATTTTAAGAATTGAACTAGAAGGTGAAGTTGAATTTGTCACCATAATTGCTTTTGAATCGTTAAAAGATGTAATAGCATTTCAGGGTGAAGATTATCAAAAAAGTTACGTCCCGGATGCAGCTCAAAAAGTGCTCAAAAGATGGGATTTAGAAACACAACATTATGAACTAATAGAAACTCGAACGTATTAAAAGTTTCAAAACAAATAAAACGTTGTGGCGGACCGCAAATAGCAAACTCCTTGACCCCCCTCGTTTGCACTCTGCGGACCCTGAAATCAAACGTTAGTTTTATTCAAGTCGTAGCCAGACTGGATATACGCCGTTATCCGCCAGGTCGCAGGCTCGATTCCTGACGGGCCCATAGAGTATACATTCATCGATGTTGGGTCTTCAACGGGGCAGGGGGGTAGATGTCAGATTTAGACCCCTGATCATTTCCAGCGCGTGATAAATTAAAGCTCGATGTTCTTGGTTTTGATACCAGCGGGAAAGACCGCCGGGGTGGGGAAGGAGCACGACAAGAGCAATTCTCTTTCTGTCGGCTCAGTTTTTGATAGTGGGTAATTTTGCATGTCCCGCCAAAAAGGTATATTCCCGGGTTATGCAATAATACCCATTTCCTGTATTGATATACCTGGATGTTTTTCTTCAGAATACTCGTGTTTCAGTTTTGATAAAGCTTTCGATAGGATTAGTTATCGAAACCATGGGGTAGTTGGTTATAAAGTGGCTTCAGGGAACAATGTATTCAAGTCTTTTATCAACAGATCAAGATCATTCTCAAATGATGAATATTCATTATATGCCAAAGAAAAATCATGGGCTTGGTTATATGAGTGTCTTATACCTAATGATGTGATGTCAGCTACTGATGCTGCTGTAATGCCTGCTTCAGTATCTTCCAGGACGACAACATCTTTCGGGGTAAGAGC
>Ga0209834_10001108_pt1 | contig 15381 bp, 14 predicted proteins | sample Mar14236cmmetaG_FD_184134 | JGI IMG/M metagenome (GOLD analysis project Ga0209834, IMG submission 184134) | Marine hydrothermal vent microbial communities from Guaymas Basin, Gulf of California to study Microbial Dark Matter (Phase II) - Marker... ...
CTTGCCAATGGAGCTAATCTTCCTTTCAATACCTCTTCTAATCTTTTTTCCTCAAGTTCTTGTTTTATTCCGTCAGTCTCCACCCCAATAAAGTATAGCAAACCGCCATAAGACCATACCAGTTCACTTATCTCTTCCTGATACCACCCATATGGACCATGGGCTATTGCTCTCATCCTGTGGCCCTCATTGTATTTTTTATCCAATCCATAAATCTCATCAAATGAAACTCTTAGATATTTCACAAGAAGCTTTAGATACTCATAGCTCCAATGACCAATTGCCCTTTCTCTGGTTGTACCTGATGATTGGTAGAACCGAATCCTACCACTATAGTTTTCTGGGACGAAATCCAGCCAGTTATTCCGTAAATAATCTTCATCAACCGCCAACTTAGCGTTAAATATCCTCTCAAAAACCTCATTCAAGCTTCCTTCAAAAATCCCGTTTAACTCTATTTCCCCTTTCATTTTTTTCCAATAGGGAGTGTTGTCAAGGTGATGTTCAAAAACTCTTCGAAGATACTCTACTGCCTCTCTTTCGCTGATATTTAAGGGATTCTCATACTCCTCGATTATATCCTTATATCTTAACATTTATAATCCTCCTAGCAACTTTCGAAAACATGTGCATAAAGTAACACACAAAGGTTATTAATTTTTCTTTTATGAAAATTCTCTCTATGAACCAAAAACTAAATGGTTAAATAGTAGAACTGCACTATCGAAGAAGGTGATATCATGACAGGGATAGTACTTGGAGATATTAATACCAACGATTTAAGATATACAGCCGAGAAAGCATGTAAAACTACAGAATCCTGGAAAGAAAAATTCATGGGAACAAATATTGATGAATTGACTCCCAACAGCCTGCTTTCAGCTACTGACAAAGTTTTCATAACACCTCACGACTTGTACAATGCAGATAAACTATGGCCCACATATATAAAAAATTTAGAAATCTTCCACGGGGTGATGAGAACAAGTGGGACTACTGGGGATCCAAAAAGAGTACCTTTTACACATGATGACAAAAAAAGATATCGCCGTCAAGCTCGTTCTTGGGCCCTAGAATACCTAGAAGGCTCTATCATGGCATCGTTTACTGCTCCATTACCCTCTTCATCTGGAGTTTTTGCAATTGAAGGATTTTCAGAGGCAAACATTAGGTATCATCAAATTCCCATCCAATATCTGCGAATGAGAGACGCACTAATAAAGGAACTAAGGGGGATAAAGGCCACAGGAATATTTGGGTTAACTGCTGCAGTATACAATCTTAGCCTGACTCTTCCAGAAGATATAAGAAATGACATTCAGCTCATAATTATGGGTGGAGAAACACTAACAAAAGAGTTAGCAAAAGTAGTTCTTGATAGCTTTCCAAATGCAGTAATTTTTGATGTATTTGCAAACACAGAGGATGGGTTAACCGGCTATAGATTAATCACAAAGAAAAAAGTAACTCCATTTACCTTTTCAGACTCTCTAATAGTCCTTAAACAGACCAAAGACGAAGAGTACAAAGAATATCATGAAATTTATATAACAAAAGTTATGAAAGAGGGAGAACTTACAGGATTGCCACTGTTTAACTACAAGATTGGGGACTTGGCAAAAGTTGTTGATGGAAAAATTGTAAATGTTATAAGAGAAAAGGACACGATAAGTCTCGCCGGAGCAAAACTCCACATAGACCAGGTTATGGACATAGTTCATAGATATCCCTCCCTAATAGACTTCGTGATAATCTATCACCCGCTCTCCCCAGAAAATCCAAAGCCAAAAGCTACAATAAGGGTAGGATACATGGGAGAAAAACCAGCCGGTGTAGAAGATGAGATAAGAGAGTTGATATACGAGGCAAATAATCCAGTTAGATATGAAGTAGAAGAAGCTAAATCATCAGAGCTCAGAATAGAGGCTGTTCCAGCAAAAGAGGTTAGAAAGAACTTACCTCAAAAACCAGGAAAAACTAAAAGAATTTTCATCGTTGGAAAAGATATCTGACTTTTCTATTTTTATCTCCCAGTTGCTTGTAAGACCCCTTCCGAGAGGGTGGGTAAGGTTTAAATATCTCAAAATATAGCATAATAACAATTTTGGAACAGTCAAACGGCTGGACGGCCTGCTAGGGCTGGTGTGCAAAGTACCCCCGATTCCAGGAGGATAGGGGGTAGTGATCGCGTGAACCGACCAGTGAGAGTGAAGCAATGATGAACTCTCACAAAACCCCACCCTTCAGGGTGGGGTAGGTCACCCCTTCTAATATCTATTCCAATGTTATATATTCCCTATTAAAAGGACAAGCTTTCAAATAAAAAATGCAAAATTATTTAACTTCTTTTTCCTAATTTCCAGTACAGGTGAAGAAAATGAAACCAAAGATAATCCATGATCCCATACATGGGAGTATGAAAATAAGTGGACTCATTTTAGATCTCATCAAAACCCCAGAATTTCAAAGATTGAGGAATATAAAACAGCTTGGATTAGCATATCTCGTTTATCCTGGTGCAAATCATTCACGATTCGAGCACTCTTTAGGTACTTACAACATTGCAAAGAGACTTGGTCAAGAACTAGAATTAAGTGAGGAAGAACGGACAATTTTAGAAGCAGGGGCACTCTTGCATGATATCGGTCATGGCCCATTTTCTCATACTTTTGAGCAAATATACGAGCATTATGTAAGAGAATACGACCACATGCATCTCGGCCAAAACATAATCCTTGGAAAGATCGATATAATAGAGGGAGAAATAGAAGAAAGACAATTCATCCCGGAGATATTGGACTTTTACGGCTACAAGCCAAAAGAGGTTGCTGACCTTGTTTTAGGTAAATACCAGAAAAGATACCTTGGACAGGCCCTCCATGGAGATGTAGATGTGGACCAGATAGATTACCTCATCAGAGACGCTCATTATACTGGCGTGGCACATGGAATAATTGATCTCGAAAGACTTCTTAAAATACTTAGAATACATAACAATGAACTAGTAGTGGACGAGAAAGGAGTAGAAGCTGTTGAGGGAATGATGGTTGCCAGATCTCTAATGTACTCAAGAGTCTATTTCCATCATACCGTAAAAATAGCTGAAAGCATGCTTACACGAGCCCTTGAGTTTGCCCTTGAGGATGGATATTTGTGGGAATTCTGGAAAATGACGGACTGTAGGGTTCTCGTTGAACTTGAAGACCTAGAAGGTTATCCAGCAGAAATTGTAAAACGTGTTAAATACCGTGACCTGTTTAAGGCTGCTTTACTTCTGAACGCTGATGAGCTGACTACTGAAGAAAAGAGAGAATTATTGAACGTATATAAAGACATCAAAAAAAGACAAGAGCTTGAAAGAAGACTAGCAAACGCTGTTGGTGCAAGAGAGGGAGAAGTCCTCATAGAATTCTCCACAGCAGATCTAATGTTAACTGAACCCCGTTTGAAATCAACAGAAATCGGAGTATTAATGCATAATGGAGAGGTAAGACCACTTACTAAAGTCACCCCCCTTGCAAATGCTCTAAAAAGAAGACAAACACCAAGATGGGCTGTTCTCATTGCAGCACCAGCCAAGTATGTAGAGAAAATAAGGGAAGTCTGGAGGAAAGTTATCTTCAGCTGAATATCTTCCTCTTTATCTCTTTTTTAAGCTCTTCAATCATTTCCATTAACTCATCTGCATCTCTGATTTCATCAAGCTTTTCCTTTGGAATTAATGGTATCTCTCCGATCACTTCAGTTTTTGTTTTTTTGAGGATAAAAAGACCATCGCTATGAATGATCTTACTCACTTCATTTACCATTTGAGCTCTTTTGAGTGTTGAAGTTGTTCTTCTCTCACTTATACCAGTAAGAATCTTTAATCCTTCTTCTTTGGAAATTGCATCAAACGGAGCTTTTTTAATCTTAACAACCCTCATTCCAAATGTCTCCAAACGGTTAAAAATCTCCTTCTCCAACTCAGTTTCTGGTTCTACATTCATTTTTGCTTCTACTTTTGAGTTAAGAATATCAATAGGTCTCGCCACAGGAGCATCAAAAAGTTCCTCTAACCTAAGAGCAATTTCAAGACTCATAGCCTGCTCTCCTTTTTCATAGTTTTGAAGACTTTTTCTCGAGACTCCAAGCAATTCAGCAAGTTCTCCAACACTATATCCATAACTCTCTCTAAGCTCTCGTAGGTATTTTCCATTAACCTTAACATAAAATCCTCCCCTTTCAGCAAAAATTGCTGGGAGTTCATTCTCTACAAGAACGTTATAAAGTGTTTGAGGGTTTAAGGCATGAACACCATGCCTTTCATATACAACCCCTTCCTCAAGTTCCTCATTTTTTGACCTAAAGCCTACAATGAGGGGGGAGGCCTCGAACAGCTTTGCCAATCTCTTTAAATCTTCCGCCTGTTCTTCAGTGAGAGAATCAATATTCTGAAGGATCTTCACAAACAAGAGCAGAAAAAGTCTACTAGCGGCCAAGTCAAAGCATGAACCCCTAAATTCCATTCTAGCAACTTTAAATCCAGTGCCTTTGAAGATACCTTCAACAATCCGCAATAATCTTTCTTTTTCCATCATCTCATTTATAATTAATATAAAGGAGTTTAAAAGTTTTTATAGTCCCAAATATGCTGGCAAGTCTAACTTCCCTCCCCCTCCTAAGGAATGTAGCATGAAAAGGCACCACCTCTTGAGAATTGTGGCACTTCCTACACTTCCATTCATAAAAATTTAAATATTAAATTTGCATATGTAGCATGAGAGGTGTACACTATGATTGAAATGTTAGAGAGGATTCTAGATAATCTTAAATGGGGGGAAACCGTTTTAGTAGAACACTCTACATATACTCCAACTTCAAAACTCTTTCATTTAACATTAAACTGGGCCAAAGAGCGAGGATATCTAATCCTTATTGACGATATCCTCGATACTCTTAATGTTTACAAACAACATATGAAGATTGCAGGACTAGAAACCAAGGTGCTAGACGAGAGTAAAGTCATTAAAATTAGAGGAATTCAGAAAACGGGCAATATTGTAGGATATATAAGCCGGAGTGATATACCTGTGCTCAATAAAAGGTATCAAGAGATTTTTGAAAATTATTTCAATAGAGAAAGAGTTATCAACTGTGTTTTAGGTTATGAAAAACTATTAATAACCTCTGGTTCCAAAGAAGAAGTACTACACAACCTTATAAACCAAGTTATGCCATTTATTGGATTTGAAAAGAGGATAGCCTTCTACTACATACCAACAAACGTCTTAGAGAAAGCTTTTCCTGAAGCACTCCCTCTAATTGAAAGCGTTTCCACAACGATTATTAAACTGGATAAAGCTGGCAAAAATATCTTATTCTCAATTGTCAAATCGATAGACAATGAGCTTGACGGTATAGAGATCAGGATTTAGTCTATTTTTCCGTTTTATATCTCTTTAAAATGTAATAACGAAATTTTGAGTACTTTAACACTAACACACTCCTTGATGGATAAACTTTTAACCACTGAATATGCTTTAAAACCTGAAAGTCTCACCTTTTAAGGTGAGAAGGAGGCCAAGATGGTGAAACTCCACATAGGCATCGACGATACAGACTCTCCAGAGGGCATGTGCACCACATATTTGGGAGCCTTATTATATAGAGAGATCTCCAAGATAGCGGAGCCTTTAGACCTACCAAAATTGATTAGGTTAAACCCCAATGTGCCTTATAAAACCCGTGGGAACGGGGCCGTTGCAATGAGTTTTGATGCCAAGGAGGAAGATATACCCAAAATAAAAAACCTCGTGTTGGGAATAGTAAAAGAACTTTCAGACTTTTCTCATCGGAACACTAACCCAGGTGTTGTTTTTATTGAAGGTGACATTCCTGAAAAGCTAGAAAGATTTGCATATCAGGCTATTTGGGAGCATCTAGATATAACGGACGCTGAAAATATTGCAGAAGAGCTAAATGCTGAAATTCATAAATTTAGATTAGGACGAGGGGTAATAGGAGCATTGGCAGCTGTTGGCCATCCACTCAAAGTCTTTACTTATGAACTCCTTGCTTATCGGACAAGAGAGTTTTGGGGAACTGTCAGAAAAGTGAATAAAGAAAGTGTCTTTGTAGTGGATCATCTTACGTATCCATTTACCTATGACAATGTTGACTTATCCAAAGGCAGTGTCTTAATAACCCCTCATGGTAAAGACCCCGTGTTGGTTGGAATTAGAGGAATAGATAAAAACAAAGTTATGTGGGCCTTTGAAAATATTATTTTTGAAGAACCTATTGATTTCTTCCAGATTTACAAAACTAACCAAAACACAGATGATCATCTAAGATTCAAAAAAATTGCGGAGTTAAAACCCTTAGAGAGTGCTATAGTGAGAGGAAAAGTGATAAAAAAATACTGGGAAAAAGGACGCCATGTATTTTTTGAGATAAGTGATGAAACTGGAAAGTTGAGAGTAGCAGCCTTTGAGCCTACGAAAGGGTTTAGAAAGTACGTAAGAATGCTCATTGAGGGAGATGAAATAATCGCTGCTGGTGGAGTAAAAGAATTCAATGGTGTGTTAACCCTCAACCTCGAAAAGTTTTACCCTATAAAGCTAGCTGAAAAAATAACATATGAAAAGCCAAAATGTCCAAAATGTAAAGGCACTATGAAGAGTAAAGGAGAGTATCTAAAGTGCAAAAAGTGTGGATACAAAATGAAAAAAGTCTTAATCCCCAAAAGAATTCCACGAGACCTTAAAAGAAAGATCTATGAAGTACCTCCAGATGCTCGAAAGCATCTCTCTCGACCATTGATCCTCCCAACGGCAGAGGACAAGATCTTAGACGTGTTAAAATTAAAAAAGTAGTTTAAGACTCCTCAGTTTTCTCTTTTTCTTCTACGTAAGCTATGACATTGTCAACTATCTGAGGGGCCATGCCAATATAATTTTCAGGCTTTAATGATGCCAAGTCATCGTCTGTTAAATATTCTCTTGCTTCTTTGCTTTCAGACAACACTTCCAATAGATCCCTATTTTCCTCAAACGCCTTCATTGCAAGCCTCCTTACAAGTTCATGAGCCTCCTGCCTTCCCATACCTTTCTCAGTAAGCTTTAACATTAATGGTTCAGCCATTATTAAGTTCTTTGTAAGGTAAAGGTTCTTCTTTATGTTCTCTGGGAAAAATTCCAGACCCAAAAGCACTTTCTTCATGTTTTTAAGCATCTCGTCTAGAAGCACAAATGTCTCTGGAAGTATTACCCGTTCGACGGAAGAATTTGTAAGGTCCCGCTCATGCCATAGAGGGTTATTCAAAAGTGCTGGAATAACATTTGAATAGATAACTCTCGCGAGCCCACTAATTTTCTCACTTCTTATTGGATTCCTCTTATGAGGCATTGTGGAAGAACCTACTTGTTTTTTTCCAAATGGCTCACTAATCTCTAAAATTTCAGTTCTCTGAAGATTCCTTATCTCAAGAGCAATTTTATCAAGAGTAGATGCTATAATGGCCAAAATACTCATAAGTTCTGCATACACATCTCTCTGAATTATTTGATTGCTTATTAGAGCAGATTTGAGACCAAGATCTTTCATCACTAATTCCTGCATTTTTAAGCCCATTTCGCCAAAAGACGCCATTGTTCCGACAGCACCACTCATTTGTCCAACTAGAATTCTCTTTTTTGCTTCTTCAATTCTCTCTATATGTCTTTGTATTTCATCAAGCCATATTGCAAATTTCATTCCATATGTCGTTGGAACTGCATGCTGGCCGTGAGTTCTTCCTATGCACACGGTATACTTATGCTCTTTCGCAAGACTCTTCAAAATTGTTCTCAACTCTTTTAAATCATTTAGGACAATCTTCAAAGACTCTTTAATTAGGAGAGCATTTGCAGTATCTATTATGTCATTGGAAGTGGCCCCAAGATGTATGTATTTCCCATGTTCTCCACAAACTTCGCTCAGAGCCTTAACTACGGCCATTATATCGTGATGTATCTCCTCCTCAATCTCCTGAACCCTTTCAACCCTCACCCACTTGGTATTAGCCCTTTCGCTGATTATTTTTGCACTTTCTTCAGGAATGTTACCTAGTTGTGCATGAGCCCTTGCCAACGCAGCCTCAACATCAAGAAGTTTCTGAAGCTTATTTTCCTCATCCCAAATACGTTTCATTTCCTCGCTACCATACCTATAATCGATTGGATGAATGGCCATAATATCACCAATTTCTTGTTATAATTCAACTTAAAAAGATTTTCCAATCCACACAAGAATGTTAAAATCAAAACTAAACTTTCCAAGTTTTTAGAGTGTAGTTGGAAACTCTGACATTTAACCGAAAAGTATTTAACCATATATCCAAAGTTTGCTATTGACAAAACTTTCGGAGGGTGTCAAAAATGGCAGAGGAACATGTTGTCTTCATAGGAAAGAAGCCTGTTATGAACTATGTTTTGGCCGTAATAACCCAATTCAACGAGGGCGCTAAGGAAGTTAGTGTCAGAGCAAGAGGTAGAGCCATCAGCAGAGCTGTTGATGTTGCAGAGATCGTCAGAAACAGATTCCTTCCAGAGGTTAGGGTTAAGGAGATAAAGATCGGCACAGAGGAGCTCCCAACAGCTGATGGAAGAACTGCAAATACTTCAACAATTGAGATCATCCTTGAGAAGCCATGAATTTAACTTTTCTTTCCTTTTCATAACTTTAACAAATTTTTGGTTTCAATTTCTTTTGAAGTAAAAACAAAGGTTTTAATATCAATATTTCCAAGTTTTTGTGGTGTGAGAAGTGGAATTTGAGACCATTGATATCAGAGATGAAAAGGCCCGAGAGCTTGCCCAGATCTTAGCCAATGATACGGCTCTTTCTATATTAAGCCTTCTTCAAGAAAAAACTCTCTCAATGTCGGAAATAGCCAAAGAACTTGATATTCCGATTTCTACGGTTTCATATCACTTGGATAAAATGATTCGTGTAGGATTTGTTGAAATTGCAGGAAAAAAATATGGAAAAAGATTACAAGAAGTCAAACTGTACCGGGCCTCTTCGAAGCCAATAGTGCTTCTTCCAAGAAGAGTGCCTGTTAAAAAGCGCTTATTAAGAGTTTTTGAAAAAGTACAGATAATAAGTTTGGGCATAGCAGGGTTGTTGGCATCTGGTACTTATGTAGTTTTGAAAAAACTTGTAAGTGAAAGAAGTATACTTGGGTTGGAAAACGCAACAAGAGCCGCCAAAGAAAGTCAAACTCCCCTTGTAATTGAATCTGTGAACAAAACTGTTATGCAAGGGCCTGGTGAAGGATCTCTTATCCCATATGTTTCTGCAATTTTGATATTTATAGTTGCGTTTCTGATTCTCTCCCATTATCTCACAAACAAAAATATCTAACCCCAAAACATTTTTAAGGCTCTTCCCATAATTCATCATGAACTAGGAGGGATAACAATGATGCCAAAAATAACTGTAGAGCAGATAGTTAAAAGGAAAGCAATTGTTATTAAACCAACAGAAACAGTTGAGAGAGTTGCAAAAATCCTTGCAAAGAATAAAGTTAGCAGTGCAGTTGTGATGGAAAAAGACGAAATCACAGGCATTGTTACAGACAGAGATATACTTAACAAAGTAGTCGCTAAAGGGAATGATCCCAAAGAAGTTAAAGTGAGCAGTATAATGACAAAAACCCCAATCACTATAGAGTACGATTATGACATTCAAGACGCTATTGAACTAATGATGGAAAAAGGCGTTAGAAGACTTCTTGTCACAAGATTAGGAATGCCAATGGGCTTTGTTACAGCTGCAGATTTACTTGCTGCTTTAAACGCATACAATCAGGAAGAAGAAGAGGAATCGATAGAGGAAGCTGGAGAAGTCTACGGAATCTGCGAAGTCTGTGGACAATACGCTCAGTTGCACAGAGTTATTCGTGAAGGCTATGAACGCTGGGTTTGCGAGAGCTGCAAAGACATGCTCGAAAGTTGAAAATATCTTCGCTTGTTTTTAAATCTGTTTAACCTAGTGTATATTCCCAAAGGTTTAAAACTTTTCTACAGAATACAACTCTAGAGGTGAGAGAATATGGAAAAGAAAACCGGAACAACTACAGTTGGAATCAAATTAAAGGACGGAGTAGTGTTGGCTGCAGATACTCAAGCTTCTCTTGATCATATGGTAGAAACCCTTAATATAAAGAAAATCCTGCCCATAACCGATAGGATAGCTATAACAACAGCCGGTAGTGTTGGAGACTTACAAGCTTTGGCAAGGATGCTTGAGGCTGAAGCAAAATACTACCAGTTCACGTGGGGGAAACCCATGACGGCCAAGGCTATGGCAAACTTACTCAGTAACATACTCAATGAGAGTAAATGGTTCCCTTACATGGTACAAATAATAATCGGAGGCTATGTCGAGGAACCAACACTAGCGAGTCTTGATCCCCTGGGAGGCTTGATTTTTGACAACTATACCACAACTGGCTCAGGGAGTCCCTTCGCTATAGCAATCCTCGAGGATGGATACAAAGAGGATATGAATATTGAAGATGCCCGAGAACTCGCTATAAGGGCAGTAAGGACAGCAGGTAAAAGAGACGTGTACACTGGAGAAAGAAAAATTCAAGTAATCACAATAACAAAAGAAGGTATGAAAGAGGAATTCGTTGAGTTTAAAGAATGATTCTTCCATTTTCCCTTTCGGTGACCCTAATGAAAAATAAGCGCCTTGTCGGGATTTTCATAATAGTTTTTTTCATTGCTGCATTCTTTTATCATAATTACTCTTATCCAAGTGAAGATGAACAAAAAGTTCTTGAAATTTCCCTTAACATTTCCAAGGAAATAGAAGATATTAGGAACCTTTATTTTAAAGAGAAACCAAAAATAAAAGTTCTTACGCGAGAAGAAGCCTTAGAAAAATGGGGGCCAAGTAAAGAAGATTATAATGAGATCAAAAAATGGGAGCTCATCTATAAAATGACTCTCTTGGTGCCCTTGGACTATAACCTAACAAAAACCGAAACTCAAGAGACAGCTTCTTGGATAGCTGTAACCTCAGGAGATAAAGTTTACATTATTTCAGAAAATTTCTTCAAAACGGGAGCGACCTCTCAAAGAGTCTTAGCACATGAATTCACTCATGTTCTTCAAAAACAATATTTTGATCCAAAATATCCAGAAACACTTGACGGAAGCTTAGCAATTAAGGCTCTAGTAGAAGGAGATGCAGATTTAACGGCCGATATTTACTGTAAAACCCACAATATTAGAATAGAGAAAATAACATCTCTTTATCTAACGAATCCTCCATTAAACTTTGGATACTTCCCCTACGTGTTCGGTGACCGTTTTGTTGAATACCTCTATTCCGTAGGCGGATGGGATGCTGTTAATAATGCTTACTTGGACCCTCCTAAAACAACCCAACAAGTAATGCACCCCGAGTTATATTTAAATAAAACCCTCCCTCAAGAGCTCACCTTCAGTATTGACAGGAACTACAGGATAATCCACAGAGACAAGTTAGGAGAGTTCTACTTTTATCTTCTTATGCTCATAAACAACGTCCCCCCAGAAAAAGCCATAAAACTCACAAGTGCTTGGAATGGAGATGCTCTTATCCTAGCAGAGAACTCTACCCACTATATTCTCATCTGGAAAAGTTCTTGGAAGAAGAAAGAGAGCCTAAATTCACTCTATAAATTATTTATCAATAAATCCAAAAACCTCAATGACCCAAAAATCCAAATCAGCATATACAAAGATGAACTAACATTTAAAAGTGTGCTTCCAAAACAATAAGTGGAGATTTATGTCTAGTTTTGTTGGCCCCTTACCGAAATTTCTTTTCAATACTTAAATTCAAGATGAAGATTTTTGGACGAAGAATTTCATTAAGCAACAAAAATAGTTATAAATGCCAATATCCAAACATTGACTGCAAAGTTAAGACATTTGAGGTGATAGAAATGGCCGAAAAGAAAAAGAAGAGGGTAGTCATTCTCGGAGCAGCCGGAAGAGACTTCCATAACTTCAACACCTTCTTTAGAAACAACCCCGAATATGAGGTAGTAGCATTTACTGCCACACAAATCCCAGATATTGAGGGTAGAGTTTATCCTCCAGAACTTGCCGGTGAGCTTTACCCCAATGGCATTCCAATATGGAGTGAAGACGACCTCGAGAAGATTATCAAAGAGCACGACATTGACATTGTTGTTTTCGCTTATTCTGATGTTTCACATGAGCATGTAATGCACCTAGCTTCAAGAGCACACTCAGCAGGTGCAGATTTCTGGCTTTTAGGGCCAAAGAGCACTATGATAAAGAGTACCAAACCAGTTGTGGCTGTTACCGCAGTTAGAACAGGATCCGGGAAGAGTCAAACCTCAAGAAAGGTGGCCCAACTCCTTCAAGAAATGGGCTACAAGGTGGTCGCTATCAGGCACCCCATGCCCTACGGTGACTTAAGGAAACAAATTGTCCAAAGATTTGCAACTTACGAAGATCTCGACAAGCATGAATGTACCATTGAAGAGAGAGAAGAATACGAGCCATACATAGATAGAGGAATGGTCGTTTATGCGGGTGTTGATTATGAAAAGATCCTCCGCGAAGCAGAGAAAGAAGCAGATATAATCCTTTGGGATGGAGGAAACAACGACTTCCCATTCTACATTCCTGATCTTTGGATAGTTGTGGCCGATCCACACAGACCAGGTCATGAACTCAAGTACCACCCAGGTGAAACAAACTTCAGAGCAGCTGATGTCATAATCATCAACAAAATTGACACCGCCAACAGGGACGATGTTCAAAAAGTTAGAGAAAGCATTGAAAAAATAAACCCGAAGGCTATTGTAATTGACGGTGCTTCACCACTCTATGTTGACAAGCCCGAGCTCATTAAGGGCAAGCGCGTTCTTGTTGTTGAAGATGGTCCCACACTTACCCACGGCGGTATGAAGTACGGTGCAGGTTACGTTGCAGCTAAGAAGTTTGGAGCAAAGGAAATAATTGATCCAAGACCCTATGCTGTAGGTTCAATCATTGATACATACAAGAAGTACAACCACCTAGATGTAATTCTTCCAGCCATGGGTTATGGCGCCAAACAAATCAAAGAACTTGAAGAAACCATTAACAGAGCCGATGCTGACGTAGTTGTAATAGGAACCCCAATCGATCTCAGACGCGTTATGAAACTCAACAAACCTGCTGTTAGAGTCAGATACGAACTTGAAGAAATTGGCGAACCAAAACTCAAAGATATTCTCAAGGAATTTGTCGAGAAGCACGTTAAGAAGGAGTGAACCCTTCTTTTCTTTTATATCTCGTCTTTGATAATAATTTGTTTTTGGTGATATCATGAAAAAGCTTTTGGTTCTTGATTTAGACGGAACCCTTTGGGGACAAAAAGATGTACCACAAATAATTCTTAAATTTGAAATTCTCCAATTTAAAGATCCTCAATTTAAGGTTGAAGGGAATCTACTCATAGATGTTTATGGAAGAGAAGTTAGGCTTTCTGAGGGAGCTAAAGAGTTTCTTGAATGGGTAAAGGAAAGGTTTATCTTAAGCATCGCAAACTGGAATGTAGAAGAAATAATACGACCAATTTTAGAAACATTTGGAATTTGGGAGTATTTTCTATTTCTAAAAATGGAGAATCATCCCAATAAAGCAGATATGATCAGAAGATGATAAGGTTTCCCATGTAGAAGATGTAAAGAGAGAGGTTCCGAATATAGAATTCATCTGTATGTGGACTGATGTTAAGAATTTTGAAGAGCTTAAGGGATTTCTTGAGAAGAACTGACCTCCTCCCCGCCTTGGAAGGTCAATCCTTCGCCAAGGGTGGAGAGGTTTGAGGGGTTTCATTAAAGCCCATTTTGATCGGGCTTTTCAGCCCCTCGGGGAGGGTCTTCCCCCAATTACCCCTACCCACCGCAAGAGCGGAAAGGCTCAGGGTTATCCTTCCCACAACCTTCTTTAAAATGTTGAAGGCACCAACGAGGTCAGCGTTTAGGACAAGCCCCTCCGCGGGACACTTAAACAAACCGCGAACAAAACGAGCCCCTTCATGGGGCTTCCCGCAGAAGGGGCAAAGCTTGGACGTGAAAGCCTCATCAACTTCCACGACTTGAATACCATACTCCTCAGCAACTTCACTCAAGCGTTTAATAACAGTATTGAACCGCCAAACGTGGGAAAGCATGAAATTCTGCTTTTTGCCCTTCTCAGAATTCCTCGCAATTCCCTTTGGATAACCAACCACAATTCTTGAAACTCCCAATTGGTAAAGTTTCTCAACAGTTTGTCTTACTACAGTGTTAATGTAGTGTTTTGCCTGTAATTTGGCCTTCTCATGCATTCTCTTGAGTTTTCTGCTCTTCTTTGCCCCGCTCTTGTTGATTTTAGACTGGTACTCTGCAATCCTTTTCTGCCAGTAGAAAGCAATACTCTTGAGCGGTCTTCCGTTAACTAAGAATGATTCACCGTTCTCAAGGTAAACGGCCATTAAATTGTTCACTCCCAAGTCAATTCCAGCTGTTAAATTGCTTAACGGGTTTCTTGGGAGTTTGATCCAACCGTTTTCAGTTAACTTTTCCTCAACTTTTGAAATTGTGACGTGAGCGTACCACTTCCGCTTAACAGGATTGTAAATTAATTCTAACCTCCCTTGCTTGCCCTTCAAGTGAATTCTCCCCTTGAATTGAACTTCCAGCCTTTTGAATCTTCCAAGGCCTTGGAGGATTAATTTGTTCCCTTCAATTTTATACTGGTTGTTCCTGAGGATTATGAGTCGCTTTTCCTCCCTTTTATAGCCTGGTGGGTTTGGTTTTAACCACTTTGGCAATTCTTTATTCTTCTTCATTCTGATTTGCGAGAAGAAGTCCCGCCATGACTCGGCATTCTTCCTGCAAACTTGTTGGACTGTTGCCGATCCAATCTCACGCTTGTATTTTTCATAAACGATTTTTTCAGTCTTGTTAAAATCCACTAACTCGTGGTTAAAGAATTGTTGCCTTCTTAGGTAATTCACTTCATTCCAAACTTTCGCACTAATGCCGGCTAACTCGAAGAGTATTCTTTCGGCTTCCTTTGATGGTTGGAGTTTAACTGTTATCGTCCTCTTCATGTCAACTTGTAGTATGATTCTTAGGCTTTAAAAAAGTAACGCTTTCCGGCTCAAAGGCTTGTTTCAGAATTCCTGCATCCCCGCCCTAAAGAACGAGGCTTTCGAGAGAAAAAGTAAATAAACTTTTGCACATGACTTTTTTGATTAAATGATCATTACTGATCACAAACATAATTGCGATTGAGCATTCTTACTGTAACTTGGTGATAACATAATGCTCAATAGAAACTTCTGGCTCTATGC
>Ga0209834_10001110_pt1 | contig 15358 bp, 14 predicted proteins | sample Mar14236cmmetaG_FD_184134 | JGI IMG/M metagenome (GOLD analysis project Ga0209834, IMG submission 184134) | Marine hydrothermal vent microbial communities from Guaymas Basin, Gulf of California to study Microbial Dark Matter (Phase II) - Marker... ...
TTTAACGGGGAGCCTTCTGGCTCCCCGTTAACACTCAGCATTAGAGATCAGTTTCTTGTATTGTGTAAGTAGGAGGCATAGTGGGTGTCCACATCATGTTTGGTGGGACTGGATAAACTGAGAAACCGCCTTTTGCAGTTTCTTCGAGATTTCTGATTATCCTTTCCACTTCTTTGAACGGGGCAACAAACACCAGCTCGCTGTTTTGAGTGCCACCAAAGATTCTGTCTCCAGCACATGGAAAGCCTATTGTGGGTTTCCCTTTGGCGATAGCGAATCCTATTGAAGAGCATAAAGCAGCTTCTGCAACTGTGTCCGCTGTTATCTTTTCGCCCGTTTCATATGCGTTTGCATGAATAAGTCTCATCATCTGAGCAGGATTTGCATAAATCACGACAACATCTGGCTCAAAGTCAGCGCTTTCAAGCGGAGCTACCATTATGCCACTGTATTTCTTTCCAGAGTCTCCGAGTTTGAATGTGTTTTCCATGAACTTTCTTCCAGCTTTCTCATCCCTGGAATATGGTCCAACAGCGGCTTTTCCGGTCGTAAAAACATCTGGCGTCTTAATCAGACCAACACACGCTGCACCCATAGAGCAAACCATTTTCTCGGGAACTCCGGCGTTAGCTTTCCCAGCGTACCTTGCCATTGATACAAGCTGACATATGTTGAGTTTAAAGTTCAGGGGTTTTTTGGGCATTTCCTGACTATTAACATACATTTTCACCGCAACTGGTCTGGTGTCTAACCTCAGGATTGCTTCAAGCTTTTCAGCCATTTCTGAACGATTCATTGCCGTACCTCCTTTTTTGAAAGAGATTGAATTCCAACAATAGTTTACTTCAAAAGTATATGTGATATTTTTCACTAATGTAAAGGTACAATTTATTGTTGCTTACGCTCAATTCTTTCTACTAAAAACTCACTTGATATACTTGTGCTATGAGTCCGCGACTTTTTCTCAGATAACAGTAACGCAGTAGTGGTGGTAGCTTTACTTGAAAAAGGAAACTGTGTCAACGGTCTTTTTAAGTTATCAAAGAAATTGTTTTAAATTGCAAAGGAGGTTATCGAGCTGCGAAAGTCAGTATCTTTATTTCGTGTATTCGGTGTTTTTCTGAAAATTTCAGCCTTCTCTCTTGGTGGCGGGTACGCGATGATACCAATGATGATGTGGGAGATGGAGAAGTTTAGTTGGCTGAAAAAGGACAAATTTCTCGATGTATTCTCCTTTGCGCAATGTATACCAGGTCCAATAGCTTTCAACACCGCTTTGTTGCTTGGCAAAAGAATTGCTGGCATTTCGGGTGCATTTGCTGCAGGAATAGCTGTAATCATACCTCCATTCTTCGCTATTGTTGGTGTCACCAGTATAGTGAGATTGTTTTCAGACAACGTGTACATCGGTAGGTTTTTGAAGGGATGCTATATGGCAATTGTGGGACTGCTTGTTAACATTCTTTGGCATCTTGTGAAACGCCAAAAATGGAGTGTGTACAAAACTCTTGTAGTTGTGGCTGCTGCAGTTCTTCTATATTTGAAAGGATCGTTTTTAATAGTGATCCTGATCAGCACATTTATTCTTCTCTACATAAAAGAGGCGAAATTCTGATGATTGACCTTGCTTTCGTCTTTTTCAAGATAGGTTTTGTTGCTCTTGGTGGTGGTTGGGCAATTGTGGGAGTGTTGAAAGCTGAGCTCGTTTCTCGAGGATTGCTGACACCGGAACAGTTTGCACAGGCAGTTTCGATTGCCCAGATAACTCCCGGTCCTGTTGCGATAAATCTTGCCACGTATACAGGATACATGCATTATGGTTTCACAGGTGCTCTTCTGAATACTCTGGCCTTTATCACACCACCGATACTGGTAGCCTTGATTGCGTGGATGATTTCAAGAAAGGTTCGCCTTGACAAGAGAAAGATAACGAATACATTGAGATCTCTCACAACCATAATGATAACTGTAACCGTTGTGTCTCTCTTTTTACCATATGCCAAAATTGCACAAGTATGGATTATTGCTGGCACCATTTTTCTTCTGTCTGCAAAAACAAGGATTCATCCTATCTTTTTGATAATCACTGGTGGATTCCTTGGAGTTCTTATTCTTAGCTGAGAAGTTATTTATTTCATATTCGGTGGCACAGTACTGTATTTTGATGACTTTGTTGTTCTCTAATGTCCTCGATAGCGCCGTGATTTCCAAAAACAAGTGTTTCAGAACACTAACCACGCACGCAGTTTGCTTTCTTATCCTTTAGTTGATTTTTTCTCAATTAATATCACTGACAACATGTTTTACTATCTGCTCGCTTCAAATAGTTTGTGTTGGCAAAAATCCTGTCCGTGGTTCTGCTAATTCTTGCTTCTATTGGTAAGAAAGTGACCTTACTATTAGAGTATTTTTTTAAACATGAATTGCAAAAATTTGGAGAAATAATGTAGGACTGGGTTAATCTTTTTTCAAAGAAGCGAGAGGTGATATAATTACAATCGTACTTCGCATCACGAACCATTAAGGAGGTGTTAATCCTATGACTCACTCTTCCAGTACTAAACGCATTTCCATCATGATTTGTCTGGCATTCTTCTTTGTCATCTTTGGCTTTTCTGAGGAACTCGCTTTACCTAAGATTGAACTGCCGATGGTTGTGACCACCTGTGGACAAAGTCCAGGAGCTTTGAAGTTCAGGCTTGTTTGTGAAAGAGCGGGAGTTCAGTGTGATCAAGAGGATCTTCTAACAGCCGAAATGCTTAGAAACAAAGCAGCATCGGGTGAAGGCTATAAAACACTTGTCATCACGACAGGAACAAGTCTTAAAGGTATGGGTGCCGCTGGTGTTGACATTAACTTTGAGGTTAATCGCATAAAAGAAGTTATGGAGGAAGCTCGAAAACAGGGAATGCTTATCATTGGTGCCCATATTGAAGGAATGGCGCGCAGAGTGGACGAAACTGACGCTAAATCTATCGAAACTGTTATTCCAAACTGTGACCTGATACTGGTTATTAAAGAGAGCAATTCCGATGGATTTTTCACGACGATATCCGAGTCAAAGCAGATACCAATTCTTGAGGTAGAGGGAGTCTTCGACATCGGGCCAGCTATAAAAGCTCTTATCGAATAGTGAGAACGGGGGTAATGTGATGGATATGTATGCCCACGCCACTCTCATTTTGGTGGTAATAGCCGCGACATTTACTGTAGCAAAGCTTTTCAAGTTGAGCATTGAGCTTTCGATGTTTGCTGCAGCAATAGCGGCGTTTGTGGTTCATACGGGAAATTTGCCGATAAGGCACATTGTTGAGGGAGCGTTTACCTATTACGATGTCTGTTTGATATTTATCACAGCAACATTTTTTATGAACATACTCAAAGAGTCCGGCGGGATTGTGTACATGGTTAGATCAATCGTTAAGAGCTTTCACAAACACAGATTGCTGTGTTTGCTTCTTCTCACAATTGTTCTTTTGATACCAGGAGCTCTTACAGGCTCTGGAGCGGCGACGGTGTTAACAGTTGGAACACTGGTTGGCACGGTCTTGACTTATATGGGTATATCCAAGAAGAAAACGGCAGCCATCATATTCTTGTGTGCGGCTATGAGTGCAGCGGCACCCCCAATCAATTTGTGGGCAATGATGGCGGCTGCTGGTTCCAATATGCCTTATGTCGGATTCATGGGTCCTTTATTGGTATTGTCTGTGTTGGGAGCTTTGTTTACTATGTTCTACCTTGGAGGAAAGGGTAAAGTTGTAGATCTGGATAAGACTTTGCGTGAGTTGCCTGAACCACCTGAAGGTATGAATTGGTTTAGAGTTGGTCTTCCTTTCGCTGTACTCTTTTTGCTGATAATTGCAGGACGAGTGTGGCCATTTGATATGCCTATACTGGGTTTACCTCTCATGTTCGTAATATCCGCTGTTGTGGCGATTTTAATGAGCCCAAAGAAGCTCAAGATTTTTGCCATTGCCGAAGAAACTATTCATTCGCTGATTCCTTTGGTGGGAATAATGATTGTCGTCGGCGTCTTGATACAATCTATGGCTCTGAGTGGAGCTCGGGGATTGATATCGCTTGGTGTGGTAACGCTGCCTCTTTGGGTGCTTTTCGGAACACTATGGGTTATTTTGCCTGTTTCTGAAGGTTTGCTGCAATACGCAGTTGCTCCACTTCTTGGAGTTCCGCTGGTATTTCTTTTCAACATGAAAGCCATGAACCCCATAATTGCACTTTCGGCGATGGCTGTGATGTGGCCTGTCGGAGATTCTTTGCCCCCAACTGCAGTTGTTGGAAGAGCCACGGTTATGGAACTGGAATTCAAAGGTCGCTACACGGAATTTCTAAAAGCATGTATAGTGCCCTCTCTTTTTATTCTTTTGGTGTGCACTCTGTTCTTAATATTCAGCAACCAGCTTTCTTTCTTGGTTGCTGGATAAGGGGTGATGAAAAATGTTTCTCAACGCGGTAGTTACATTTCTTTATTATGCACTCAGTGCTTTCATAGCTTTCATAATTCTGAGGAATATCATAAAGACCAAAAGCGCTCAGGAAGCTGTTCTCTACTGCATTATGATCATTCCATTTGTCTTGCGGGTTCTTCGACTCAAGTAGCGAGGTGGACAAGCCGTGAAAGAAAAAGGATTGGCAACAGTTAAGGTAATTGCGATTTGTTTATCAGTGGTTGCCATGATATTAGCAGGAGCAGCCTTTTATAGCCACAGGACTTATAAAGAGCCAGTTGTTGCGAGTGAGTACGTAACTCAAGTGAAGAAACTGAGTGATTACTTCCCTGATCTCAAAGGTACTGTTAACGACTGCAACATTTATATATTTGAGGGATCAGAACCTGGAGGAACTGTTCTTCTGGTAGGTGGAACACATCCAGAAGAACCCGGAGCAAATCTAACGGCAGAGCTGATTGTTGAGAATTTGAGAGTAAAAAAAGGCAAGGTGATAGTTGCGATTAGGGCAAACCGAAGTGCCTCTACAGTCACAAGGCCAGGTGACGCTTATCCGCAGTTTTACCACATAGAAACCCCATGGGGAGTGAAGAAGTTCCGCATGGGGGACAGATGGTCCAATCCTCTTGATTCCTGGCCAGATCCTGAGGTTTACGTCCATTACCCAAGCAAGCAGATGCTCGCGTACATGGACATAAGAAATTTCAACCGTACGTGGCCTGGGAGAAAAAACGGAACAATCACCGAGAAGACTAATTACGCTTTCATGCAACTCATAGAAAAGGAAAAGGTCGATCTCTTTATAGACCTTCATGAAGCAGAGCTTGAGTATCCGGTTATTAGCACAATTGTGTCTCATCAAAGAGGTGTAGATATTGTAGCTATGACGTCTATGATTCTTTCTTCCACTGAGTTCAACATCGGCATGGAATATTCTCCCAAAGAACTGCACGGATTGTCTCATAGAGAAGTTGGAGATCACAGCAGAGCTATATCGCTCCTTTACGAAGCACCCGAACCATTTTTGGATCGTGTGCGGGGTATTACCGACGAAAAATTGCTTCTCACTGGAAAAGATCCATTTGTCATGAAGGCTGGTGAATTTGGCCTTCTTTATGAGAATATAGACGAAAATGGTTGGCCTATTGATGTCAGAGTTGGAAGGCACGCTTCGACATTTTTGACAACATTAGAAATGTGGAGTGAATTTTATCCAGATCTTCCTATTGTTATAGAGGGTATTCCAAGATACAACGACGTGATTGCAAACGGTGTTGGTTACTATTTCAAAGATCCTTCAGATGTGCCCGAAAACAGGGTGTTCTATGAGTAAATCACAATTTTCTCAAAGGGGGGGATTCTTATGAAGAAACTGCTTGTTCTGATTTTCGCGCTGGTTGTTTCTTTGAGTTTTGCTTGCACTGATATCGTTGTTGGTAAAGCCGCTTCAACGGATGGATCTGTTATCACGAGTCACACCTGTGATGGCTGGTATGATTCACGCATTCAGATCGTTCCAGCTGCGGACCACGCGGAAGGTGAAATGGCTCCTGTCTGGGAATGGATAGTTTACGCAGACAGAAGACCTTTGGAAAAACTCGGTGAAATACCGCAGGTACCGCACACCTACAAGTACTTCAACGTTGCTTATCCTTTCATGAACGAGCATCAAGTCATAATAGGAGAAACAACCATAGGTGGACGCAGAGAAACGATGAACAGCGAAGAAGCCATAATGACAATTGAACAGTTGGAAGTCTTTGCGCTTCAGAGAGCTAAAACAGCGCGAGAAGCCATAAAGATAATGGGAGAGCTCGCTGAAAAGTACGGTTACCGCGAGTCTTGTTACCTGGGAGAATGTCTTACTGTGACCGATCCAAACGAAGCATGGGTTTTTGAAATATTCGGAGTTGGTCCTCTCTGGACACGTGATTCTGGCAAACCCGGTGCGGTATGGGCTGCTCAAAGAGTTCCAGATGATCATATCACGTGCGTACCTAACATGAGCAGAATAGCTGAAATCGATCCCGACAGTCCTGACTTTATGGTAAGCGAGAACTACATTTCTACGGCAGTGGAGCTTGGCTTGTACGATCCGGAAAGTGGAGAGCCTTTTGTGTGGAGAGAGGTTTACGGAGGCGTGAAGAACGCTGGTATGGGGTCAAGAGTTAGATTGTGGCGTGTGTACAGCACTCTTGCTCCGTCCAAGAACTGGGATCCATACGACGCACCTGATTATCCATTCTCGATTAAGCCCGAAAGAAAAGTGTCTTTCCAGGATGTCATTTCGCTGTTTCGCGACACTTACAAAGGAACACAGTTTGATATGACCGAAGATCCAGATTGGTACGTAGAATCGAGAGATGGTTGGGTGAAAAGCCCACTTGCAACTCCGCAGGTAGACGGTACTTGGCGAGCCTTGTTGGATATCACGTACTACAGGCCAATAGCGAGATACTACTGTTCGTACTACTTTGTTTCTCAAGCGCGCGATTGGTTGCCAAACGAGATTGGCGGGGTTCTCTGGTTTGGGCTTGATAACCCAGAAAACAGTTTGTTTGTACCCGTTTACTGTGGAATAACAGATGTTCCCGAGTCCTGGAAAACCCTTGACAGGACGAAGCTCGACTGGAACTCGGCGTGGTGGTCATTTGCGCTTGTTGATGACCTTGTGAATCAAAGATATGGAGATCTCAAACCGAAACTCGACGAGGTCATGATCCCAATTCAGAACAAGTACTTCCAACAACAGGAAGCGATAGAAAAGGCTGCCCTTGAGCTTTACAACACGGATCCTGAGATGGCAAAAAGGCTCCTAACAGAGTACACCTCTATGTGCATGAAAGAAGCTGAGAAAGTCTACAGAGAGTTGATCGATAAGTTCCTCTGGGAACTCAACAACAACTGATTGTTGGAAAAAGCATAAACAGAGGTGGAGTTTCTTCCACCTCTGTTTGGTGTTATCTACATTATCTTAAGGAGGGATAAGAGTATGAGAAAACTGATTTTCACCGCCTTGATCCTCGTTCTTGCAGGAGTAGTTGCCTTAGCATGTACTTCCATCATTGTTGGCAAGGACGCTTCGGTTGACGGATCTGTTATGGTCACACACACATGTGATGGAAGCTATGATTCAAGAGTTCAGGTGATACCTGGTCAAACATTTCCTGAAGGAGCTATGGCGCCCGTCTACGAGGATCGACTTCACGAAACACTTCCCGGTCATCAGAGAGTTAAAAGAGGTGAAATACCGCAGGTAAGCCAGACATACACATACTTCCACGTTGCTTATCCTTTCATGAACGAGCACCAGGTCCTTATAGGCGAAGCGACATTTGGTGGAAGATCTGAAATGGTAAACGATGAGGGTCTGTTCTTCATTGAAGAACTTGAAGCTTTTGCGCTTCAAAGAGCCAAAACAGCGCGAGAAGCCATTAAGGTAATGGGAGAGCTCGCTGAAAAATACGGCTACGCTGATTGGGGAGAAACACTCACAGTAATAGATCCGAACGAGGCGTGGGTGTTTGAAATCGTTGGTCCCGGACCTCTGTGGACTCCAGACTGTGGTGAACCAGGAGCGGTTTGGGTTGCTCAAAGAGTGCCTGATGACCACGTATTCGTAGTTGCCAATCGGAGCAGAATTGGCGAAATAGATCTCAGTAATCCCGATTATTTCATGGCATCACCGAATGTTTTCTCCAAGGCTGAGGAACTGGGATTCTGGAAGCCCGAAGATGGTCCTTTTGTGTTTCATAAGGTGTACAATCCCAACCCCTACGGTTGGCCCCACTATCAAAGAAGGCGCGAATGGCGTGTCTTCAGCCTTCTTGCACCATCTTTGAACCTGGATCCATACGCAGACTTTTATCCATTTTCTGTGAAACCAGACAAGAAAGTATCAGTGCGCGATCTGATGGCTATAAAGAGAGATCACTACGAAGGAACTGAATTCGATTTGACAAAAGGCATGGCAGCGGGACCTTTTGGAAATCCCAACAGGTATGCAACTCCACGTTCAGTGAAACCTGAAGGCAAAGAGAATCTTGATTGGGAACGGGCAATTTCCATTTTCAGATGCTCTTACAGCTTTGTAGGACAAGCAAGAAGCTGGCTACCGGATCCGATCGGTGGCGTCATCTGGTTTGGAGAAGATGCTCCTCATTCGACCGTGTATGTGCCGTTCTACGCTGGCATTACCCATACTCCAAAGTCATTCAGTGAAGGATCGCGTGAGTTCTTCGATAAGGACTACGCCTGGTGGGCATTTAATTTCGTTTCAAACTGGGCAGATCTCAAGTACTGTTACATGATCGAAGACATAAAGAAAGTTCAGAAGGAGTTTGAAGATCAGTTCTTTGCAAATCAACCAGCAATAGAAAAAACAGCACTTGGGCTTTACAACGAAGATCCAGAGCTTGCAATTCAATTTCTCACAACATATTCGAATACCGTAGCTACAACGGTCGTGGACAGATGGTGGAAGCTCGCAGATGAACTCGTTTTCAAGTACTACGATGGTTACGTTGGAGGAAAATCTGTCGGTTATCCAACATGGTGGCTCGAGGAAGTTGGATTTGGAGATACCGTAACGAAGAAGTAAAGATGTAATTTATCAGTTTCAAAAGGCGGGCTCGAGCCCGCCTTTTTACAAGTTTTGAAGCATTTTTACAACATGAACATTTGGTTCAACATCATGCACCCTTACTATATCAACGCCTTTTTTCACACAATGAGCGGTTACAGCTAAAGTCCCATAAAGTCTTTTTTCAGGTGGCATATCCTGCAAAACTGCTCCTATGAAAGATTTTCTGGAAGCTCCAACAAGGATTGGACTTTTAAAAACGCCGAACTCGTCGATTCTTCGCAACAGTTCCAAGTTGTCTTCAAGCCTTTTTCCGAATCCAATACCTGGATCAATGATGATTTTGTGTTTCAATCCCACTTTTTCGAGCACTTCAAATCTTTCTCTGAAAAAGTAAAGTACTTCTTTGACCACGTCGTCATAGTAGGGATTGATCTGCATCGTTTTCGGTTCACCTTTCATGTGCATGATTATGAGTGCGGGCTGGTATTGCGACGCCACTGCGATCATTCTGGGATCAAATCTCAAGGCACTGATGTCGTTGATAATGTCAGCTCCTTTTTTCACCGCTTCCTCGGCTACACTTGATTTGTAAGTATCCACTGATACCACAACATCGAAATTTTTCTTTATTTCCTCAATTGCTGGGATCGCTCTGTTTAGCTCTTCTTCCTCGCTGACTCTTTCTGAACCGGGGCGCGTTGATTCGGCACCAACGTCTATGATATCAACGCCCTGTTTTATCATCTTCGCCACTGCGTCCTTTAAAGAAGCAAGAGATATTCGACTTGCCTTGTAGAAGGAATCTGTCGTAACGTTCACAATGCCCATGATGAGTGTTCTATCAAAATTCAAGGACTTTCCGGAAGGCAAGTCAATACGCTTCACCTTCTCTTTGTTAAGAATCATCTCTATCTGCTCAGCTATTGTACCGAGTCCCCAATAAGGTGTCATTCGAAGTTTATCTATCAACTTCATGTGTTGACTCAGCGTTCCCATCGTGAGAACATGGGTTTTATCAACTTTATGTGTTATACAGTTTCTGTGAACAGCGGCATCTCCTCCTGAGGCGAGCATTTCCTGTTTTATGACATTTGCCGCGATTACTGGAACATCGTATATCAGCAGCGATATGAAATTTCCTTTGGCATTAAAGATAGGTTTTGAAGCTGGATCGACTCCCACTTTTTCCAAAAATTGTGTCGTAGAGCTCACACGTGTAACAAAAGCTTCTTTCATTGCACTTCCTCCTTTAGATAGTCTTGAAGAAAACTGGTTATTATCTTCGCTGTAGCTCCCCATATGATTAATCCAGGTAGACGATACCTACAAGTTTGAACTCCATTTGGCATCTCTATTGTCTCACAGGGAGTATCACGCAGAGCATCGATACTGACAAAGTATATCTCCTCAACTTCGCCATGGTTTAAACGGAATTCGTTGCATTTCAGTAAAATTAAGAATGGCGTTATCTGTGTTTTAGTTAAAGCCACCATTTGACAAGGAAGTACATCTAACACTTCTGTACATTCAGAGGGCACACCTATCTCTTCTTGAAGTTCTCGAAAAGCAGCTTCAAGATCTGTTTCCCCCTGCTCCACGAATCCACCGGGAAAGCTGATTTGTCCAGGGTGTCTTCGTAGTTTTCGCGACCTTCTTATTAAAACAAGATGAGGCTCACCTTGAATATAAATCAAGGGTACGCAAACAGATGATTTTCGCACAAGTGCTTCACTCCTTGAATATATAACACCAAGTCCATAGTCCGCTATTCTGGAATCTGAATTTCCTTTTTGCCCTGTGTTTCAGAAGTTTTTCGAGATTCGGCCTGGGAGTGATCACGCACACATTTGCCTTTGGAAAAGTGGTGAAGATTTTTGAAAGACTTCTGTAAAATTTGGCATCTCCTTCGTCTAATCTCACACCGAAAGGTGGATTTGTTACCACATGCACATGGTCTTTCAAGGGTTGCAACTCTTCAAAGCGTCTGCACTCAAACAATATGTTTTTTGATACTTCCGCCCTGCGAGCATTTTCACGTGCGGTTTTTATCACAGAACAGTCTTTGTCATAACCAATGGCAACTATTCTATCAATTTGGTGCCCGCTCAGTTCCTTTGCAACGTGTTTCCATTCTCTTTGCAAGATTGGCCAATTTTGCGATACAAATGTTCTTTTGACGCTTAAAGCATCCGACGCTATCAGCGCGGCTTCTATTGGTATTGTTCCACTTCCACAGAATGGATCTATCAACAGTGTCTCATTTTTCCAGTGGGACACAATGATTAGAGCAGCGGCAATGGTTTCACGAAGTGGAGCCCTCGATGTTTTTGTTCTGTAGCCTCTTCTGCTCAATGCATATTTTCCAGTGGTATCGATCATCAGGCTTACGATGTTATTCTTAATGTAGATGTGGATAGGATATTCGATTTTTTGTTGATCAGAGGTTTCGGGTGATATTTTCGTGTAAATTGCCTTTTTAACAACGGACGCGACAGCGCCTGTTGCTGAGAGATTTGAATTTCTGATTTTAACCTTGTGTACCTTGAGGTTAGCTCGTTTTGAAATCAATTCTTTCCAGTTAAGTGAGAAGGTTCCATCGTACAGTTGGTTGAAACTCCGCGCTTCAAATGATCCTACATGTATTAGGATTCTGTCTGCACTTTTGAGCTTCATATTCAGAATTGCAGTGTCTCTCAATTCTGCTCGAAAATGTATATGTCCTGATGTTGTTTTTTGTATCTTGTATCCAAGTTGCTTCAACTCAATGCAAGGAGCCTGTTCCAATCCAGCAGTACAAAGAGCTACGAATTCAAGCAATTACCACACCTCTGACTATGATTTTATACGGTAATCATTTTATAGTATTATTTCATTGAAATTGTTCGATATGCCAACAAAGGAGGGGGAGCAAGTGAAATTTTCTGACATTCCGTACAAAAGACCGAATTTTGAGCAGATAAAGGAACAGCTCAATATATCTATCAAGAATCTTAGACAGGCAAAAGGATTTCAAGAAGCCCTTGATGCTATTAAGAAAATCAACTCACTTAGGGATAAATTCGACACAGCTCGGGCAATTTGTGAGATAAGGTACTGTGAGGACACTCGAGATCCGTTCTATTCAAAAGAGAAAGATTTCTTTGACAGTGTAACGCCAACGATGGAGGGTATCACAACAGATTATTACAAAGCTCTCGTTGAATCGGATTTCCGCTCTGATCTTGAAAAGGAGCTTGGCTCACAACTTTTCTCTATCGCAGAGCTAACCGTGAGGACATTTTCGCCCCAAGTGCTCGATAAGCTTGTTCAAGAAAACAAGTTGAGAACGGAGTATTCGAAGCTTCTATCGTCCGCTCAAGTGGTGTTCAATGGCAAAAAGATGACTCTACCTCAATTGAGAGCCTTCGAGATGTCCAAAGACAGGGAAATCAGGAAAAAGGCGGCTGAAACAAGATATGAATTTTTCAGTGCCAACTCGGACAAGTTCGATGAGATCTATGACAATCTTGTGAAGTTGCGAACGCAGATAGCGAAAGAACTGGGATTTGAAAGTTTTGTTGAGCTTGCTTATGCTCGTTTGAAACGTTCAGATTACACTCCGAAGATGGTTTCACAATTTCGAAAGGGAATCAAGGAGCACGTTGTACCGGTAGTTTCAGATTTCAGAGAATTTCAGGCAAAACGCATCGAGGTTGAAAAACTCAAGTACTATGATCGTTCTGTTTTCTTGAAAGAAGGGAATCCTGTTCCAAGAGGTTCTCAAGAACAGATTCTTGAGAATGCGAAAAAGATGTATCACGATCTTTCCAGAGAGACAGCGGAATTCTTTGATTTTATGCTCGAAAACAATCTTCTTGACCTTACGAGTCGCGAGGGGAAATTTCCTGGGGGATTCTGCCATTTCATTTCAGAACACAAATTTCCCTTTATTCTTGCCAATTTTAACGGCACGGCGGGCGATGTGGAAGTTCTGACTCATGAAGCCGGGCATGCATTTCAGGTGTACAGAAGTCGAGATTACGAAATACCTGAATACCACTGGCCAACCCTGGAAGCCTGTGAAATTCATTCCATGGGTATGGAATTCATTACCTGGCCTTGGATGGAGCTGTTTTACCATGAGGAAGCAGATAAAGCACGTTTTGTTCATATAGCGAAGGCATTGAATTTCATCCCTTACGGAACGTGTGTTGATGAATTTCAGCATTTTGTCTATGAAAATCCTCAGGCTTCGCCCAAGGAGAGAAGAAGGTTCTGGCGTGATCTCGAGAAAGTCTATATGCCTGAGATAGATTACGATGGAAATGAATATCTTGAACAGGGAGGGTACTGGCATCAGCAGTCACACATTTTTGAAGACCCTTTCTACTACATAGATTACGTTTTGGCTCAGATATGTGCCTTTCAGCTCTGGATGAAATTCGAAATCAACAGAGATGACGCGTGGAAGAATTATCTAAACTTGTGTGATGCTGGGGGTAGTAAACCGTTCCTGGAACTTCTAAAGATTGCAGATTTGGCATCTCCGTTCATTTCAGAAAACATAGCATCAGTTGCATCAAGTGTTCACAACTGGATTCGATCTCATGCTCATTGAAAGCGCGAAAAGATGATTCCAAACATATATTGGAGTGATGCTATAGAAACTTCTGTATCTCAATGAGGTAGCCATCTGGATCTGCTATGAAAAAGTGATATATGTTAAATCTGCGATTCTTTTTCGGCTTATCGAGTGGCTTCAGGCCCTTGTCTATAAGGTTTTTGTATACTGCATCCACATCACCGCTCAAGATCGTGATTATAGGGCCTCTTTTTGCCACTGTGATCTCCAAATGGCTACAAAAGCCAATGTATGCGTTTTCTTTCACTTTGTATATTTTGCACACACCTTGGTCTTTGTACAGTTTCAAGCCCAGCGCTTCGACATAAAATTTCTCGTTTTCTTCCAAATCCCGCGTTCCAAAAAAGGCTATGAGTCCATCGAACATTAGGATATCCCCTTAGATGTTTTTGAGCAAGATAATATATTAAACAACTCGGTGAAGTTGTGAACAGCGCATATGTCGCTCAAATTGTAAGTATTTTTTGGATCAAAAAGTATGAAGTCTACCCCAGCATTCTGCGCTCCTTGCTTATCTGTTACGGGATCATCTCCTACATACACTGAACGATTCAGCGGAACACCGCTGATTTTTGATGCAAGAATGAACAAAGCGGGATCTGGTTTTGGTTTTCCTGCTTCCTCAGATGTCAGAACAAATTCCATGTATCTACCAAGATTCAAGATTTTTGATCTGCTGTGCTGCACTCTTTTGACTCCATTTGTGAGTACTGCCATTCTTTGATTTGAATCTTTTAGCTTTTGCAACATTTCTTCTGCACCTGTTAGAAAGAAAGCGAGTTGAGAAAGGTGTTCAAGGTACATATTTGCGACAACAGAAGGTTCAATATTGTTGATACCTAAAAATTTCAAGAACTCTTCAAACCTGGCAACAACAATCCTATCTTTTGAATATTTTCCGTCTGAGAACAGTTTCCACCACTTTTTGTTTATGCTAATGTAGGTGTCAATATCGCTTTCAGTTAGTTCAAGGCCCAATGTTTTGAAGACATTGTTCAAAGCCTGTCTCTCAGAACGCGAGAAATCCAAGAGTGTGTTATCCAGATCGAAGTATACGATTTCAAACTTTGAACGCATCAGCTTCACCATTTGATTCCCTTCGATTTCAGAAACTCGTTCACTTCCGCTAAAGTTGGAATAGACGGTTGAGCTCCATGTCTTGTTACAGATATCGCTGCGGCTGCAGAAGCGAAGATGAGCGATTTCTCGATATTTTCGCTTCTTTCTAACTCCGTTGCAAATGCTGCGTTGAAAACATCGCCCGCCGCTGTGCTATCAACAGTGTTAACTTTGAAAGCTTCTACTCTAAACTGCCCCATTTTACCGTGGAAAAGACATCCCTTTTCTCCAAGCTTGAGAAGCACGTTTTCGCATCCGAGTTTCAAAAGCTGCTCAATGCCCTCTTCTGGAGAAGTGTTTTTGCTCAAAAGAGAACGCATCTCTGATTCGTTTGGGGTTATGATGTCAACGTATGGAAATATTTCCGAGGATATGTTCTGGGCAGGCGCTGGATCAAACACAACAAGCTTTCCTTTGCTTTTAAAAAGCTGTGCAGCTTTTACTGTAGATGAAAATGGTATCTCGTTTTGGATGAGAAGCAAATCTGAGCGAAGAATATCGTTTTGCAATTTTTCTATTAACTCGGGAGTGAGGTGAGAATTAGAACCTCCATATATGATAATC
>Ga0209834_10001111_pt1 | contig 15338 bp, 16 predicted proteins | sample Mar14236cmmetaG_FD_184134 | JGI IMG/M metagenome (GOLD analysis project Ga0209834, IMG submission 184134) | Marine hydrothermal vent microbial communities from Guaymas Basin, Gulf of California to study Microbial Dark Matter (Phase II) - Marker... ...
TAATTAATAGACTCTTCGCCAGTCTACACTACGCTCCGACTTGACAGGCAAGCTCAGTGTGACAAATTTCTCGATATTGTTTCGTGAAATTTCGGGTTTTTTCGTGGTTAAATATTCCTCTGTGTTATCTGCGTGCCAAGGCGTAGTGAAACGGATACGGGTGGTGAAATAGATTCATAATGTTAAGAATAGGATACAGATTAGCACTGATTATACAGAGAAACACTGATTCAGAAAAAAAATGAAGAAATAAAATTAAATTCTTAATCTGCGAAAATCAGTTCAATCTGCGTGGATCAGTGTTCTATTAATTTTGTGAAAATTAGTGTTAATTCGTGGTTAAAAAATTTGGGAGAAATTGCTACTCGATAAGATTGATATTCTGAACTTTCAGTATACTATTCCGTAATTCAATTTCGATAAGCAGTAAATGCTCCTTCTTTCTACTCCAGTTTATCAGGCGCGGGTGAGTGATCTCCTTCATATAATGATGGGTATTATCAAGAGAAAAGTAGTCTATTACAAGATCCAGTTGAGGTGCTTTCTTAAGCATTTCACAACTGAGATAATCTCCGAGATAATTTATAGCAATGATGTAATCGATCCCGAATTTTTTAAACACTGCAAAGAGCTCATTAGCTCTATCAAAAATATCGATCTGAACTGTAAGTTCATTAGAATATTTCTTGTAAAGGCGAGGAAAATCCGGTGTCGTGATGCTGATGAATACCACGGAATGAGTATCCAGAATAACGGGCTTGTAGGGTACTAGATCATAAAAAAGCGAATCTGTACTTTGAATATTTGAAGAAAGCACTTTTTGAGTTGAGTTCAAGGATTTCCCAGAAAAAATTGAAGGATTGAAAAAGCATATTTGCTGCTCGTTTTGCTCTGAAAATGGAAAGGGAGAGACAACAAAGAAGTTATTGTATTTCTGCATTAATGAGTCTGTTAGTTGTTTGTTTATAAGCTGAATGGAATCTTCCGGAGAAAAATTATTACAGACGATCGTGAGTTGTTCTGAGTGAACTAATGAAGAAAAAACGAATAAAAGAATTATCAAACTGAAAATAATCAATTTCATATATCAAACGTAACCTTTGCATAATACATTTTGTGTCCATAAATTACTTTGCTTTTAATTTCACACTCATGATAGGTTACTGCTTTTATTTCATTATTGATGTCATCTTTTTTAAACTTAGAATACCAGCATTTGATCGAGAGAGAAGTTTCAGACAATAATGTAGCTTTGCATTTATAAAAATAGTAAAAATTTTGATTTATATTATACAAGATTTCACGTAAAAAATCAATGTAATTTACCTCAATATTGTCGGACGTTAAATTAAGCTTAAAATTTTTGTCTTCACTCACACTCATCTTTTTTTCGTATATGATCTCTGAGAGTGATACCGCACTGTTTTCAAAAAGTTCAGCAATAGTTTTGCCATAGAATTCAACTGCGAGATCAGCAGTATGGTCAATGATCTTGTAGTTCATTTAACCTTTCAGCACGCCGAGAGGTTTTGTGCGTACAATTTTCTTTGCCAGACCTGCCATCTCAACTGCTTCAATTACATCTGATACATTTTTATAAGTTTTGGGTGATTCTTCTACAAGAGTATTTTTTTGAACCGAGTACACAACGATTCCCTTTTTTTGTAGCTCATTCTTTACTTGTTGAAACGAAAATGTGCGCTTTGCTTTGCTTCTGCTCATAACGCGCCCGGCACCGTGACAGCAAGAACCGAAACTCTCTTCCATTGCCGTGTCAGTACCGATCAAGAGGTATGAATGAGTACCCATATCTCCAGGGATAATAACCGGCTGCCCGATTTCTTTATATTCGTCGGAAAGTTCATTTCGTCCCGGACAAAATGCACGCGTTGCACCCTTTCTGTGAACACATAACTTCATCTCTTTGCCATTGACTTTGTGAGTTTCAATTTTTGCAATATTATGGCATATATCATATATTAGCTGAAAACCGAGTTCTTCTTCAGAAATTGAGAGCGTTTTAATGAGTGCTTTTTTTGCAAGCGTCATAAGTACCTGTCGGTTCGCCCATGCATAATTCGCAGCACAACACATTGCCTGATAATATTTCTGCCCGAGTTCTGAGTTAAATTGCGCACAAGCAAGCTGTCTATCTGGAATTTTGTATGGTAATGAAGATAAATCTCTCACCATTTGATGAAGAAAATCATCACAAACCTGGTAACCGAATCCGCGCGAACCGCTGTGCACCATGACGATAACCTGTTCTTTTTCCAGCGATAATCTGCGAGCAAGCTGTTCGTCATATATTTTATCAATAATTCCGATCTCAAGAAAATGATTTCCAGAACCGAGTGTGCCAACCTGGTCAAGCCCACGCTGTCGTGCCCGGTCACTTATCGTGTCCGGATTTGCTTCTTCCATGCATCCAAAATTCTCGATATGCTCGAGATCACTTTCCTCACCAAAACCTTGCTCAATTGCCCATTTTGCGCCTCTGCACATGACTTCAGTTTCTTCCGGATAGTTGAGTTTCTTTATTGCACCGCTCGAGCCGAGTCCACTTGGAACAAACTTATAAAATCCTTCTACAATTTTTGGAATAAGATCTTTGATCTCATTATGTGATAGATTTGTCCTGCAAAATCTCACCCCGCAATTGATATCATACCCAACACCGCCCGGGGAAATAATTCCGTCATTAACATCAAAAGCTGCAACTCCGCCGATAGGAAATCCGTAGCCATAATGAATATCGGGCATAGCCATTGCATATTTTTGAATTCCGGGTAGATGTGCAACATTGAGAAGCTGGGAAAGTGCATTGTCCTTGAAAATTTGAGGAAGCATTTTCTCAGTTGCATAGAATCTCGCTGGAACTGTCATCTCTCCGGATCGTGGAATTTCCCAGATCGCATCAGAAATTTTATTAATTGGATGTCCGCTAAATTGCATTTTTACTAATTCTCAAATGACTGTACCGGCTTCTTTACAACCGACTCAAGCGCCTTTCTGAGTTTGTCGATATTTACGTGTGTATTAATGCACGGACCGTTGGGACGCAGATTGAAAACACCAAGTGTCATAATGGGATAAGCATCCCGAATTCCTGAAACCAGGTCACGATAACAGGCAACTGCAACGATCACTTTCGGTTTTTTATCTATGATTATCCTGCGTGCTAAAGTACCTCCGGTTGCGATCGAGACATCAACACCATACTCATCGCAGAGCTCCAGTACTTTTCCAATATCGCAGCGCATGCACCTTTTACAATTTGAGGGATCTATAGTAATTCTGACTGTGCATGAAGTATCTTGCAAACAATGAGGTAGGAGCACGAGCGTGTCTTTGGAATCGAACTTCTTTCGCAGAGAACGAATAAAAGTATCATTGACCCGCACAAAGGATTCCCCAATCCGCTCTTCAGGAATGCCTATGATAGAACCAAAAATAATACATACGGGATACATTATCCGGATGAACATATGTGCTGCAAACCTGGCGATGATGAAATTTCTCTCAAAAATTGCAGTCAGTAGTACGAGTATTGAGCCAATGATGAGGATGAAGAAAAAAATTCTTAAACCGGAAAGAATTACAAACGGTAGTGCTTCATTAAATTCATGCAAGCGCGGGGAAATGAAATACCATAACGCAGTTACCCCTATCATCAGTAGAATAAGACTGATAGTTGAAAGCCAGAGAAAAAGTCCCTTGCCGATTGGTTTAGGGTTGGTCTGTGAATTCTTCATTGAGAATATTCGTTCCCAAACTGTAGGCGTATGCGGACATTGCAGATTTGCCCTGAGGTTTTATTTCTTTAACGAGAAGTGATCTATAACCGGTAGAAACAAGAAATCCTACAAACTTTTCAATTTCCACGATTCTACCGACTGATGAGTGCTCTCTTTCGGTTGGAACTGCTTTCAGAATTTTAATCTCTTTTCCCTTTAGATAACTGAATGCACATGGATGTGGAGCGAGTCCTCTTATCTGATTATTTATTTCATCAGCAGTTTTATGCCACTTAATCTGCTGAGTAGCCCGTGTTATCAAATGAGAATATGTGGCATAACGGTCATTTTGAGGTATAGGTGAATCCTTTCCTCTCTCAATGAGAGAAATTGCTTCCAGCACGTCATGTGCACCCTTTTCGCTTAATTTTTTAAACAGAGTGCCATAGTTGTCATTGGGCTGAATAGAAAGCCGGCTCTGTAGAATGATATCTCCTGCATCCATTTTTCTTTTCATATAAAAAACTGAGGTGCCAGTGAATGAGTCTCCATGAAAGATCGCCCAGTTAATTGGAGAAGGTCCTCGATATTTTGGTAAAAGTGATGGATGTAGATTGATACAGCCATATTTTGGAATATTCAAAATCTTTTTTCGCAAAATTTTCCCATAAGCAGCAGTAACGAGCAGATCCGGCTTTAATGCTTGAATTTTATCAAGCGAGGAGGGAGTGTTTACCGAAGTTGGTTGATATACTTCCATGTCATGTTCAAGTGCGAGTTCTTTAATGGGAGTATATGATAATTTTTGTCCTCTTCCCCTTTTCCTGTCCGGTTGCGTTATAATTAATTGTGGTTTTTTGTGATCTTGTATAAGTTTTTTGAGTAAAGGAACTGCAAATTCAGAAGTTCCCATAAAGATAATTCGCTCAATCTGTCTCACCCAACATTAACTCCATTTTTTGTCGTTGAAGCCATCTTTTTTAGTTTTCCATGCAGTAATTTTCTTCTTATGGTAGAAATTCTATCAACAAAAAGAATTCCATCGAGATGATCATTTTCATGCTGTGCTGCTCTGGCAAACAGCTCTCGTACAGTGTAGTTTTTCCATTTTCCATTAAGATCCTGTGAGCGGAATTTCACTATCTGTGCCCGTTTGACTTTTTCATATATTTCAGGAATACTAAGACAGCCCTCAAGCATGAACTGTTCTCCCTCATACTCGAGTAATTCAGGATTAATAAACACCATTGGTGTGCGCCTATCTTCATCCTCGATCCAGATGGGATTTATAATAAAAATTCGATATGAATGACCAATCTGTGGAGCTGCCAGGGCAAATTCTTCATTAACAGCAAGGGTGTCCAGAAGATCCTGAACGACCTGCTTTGTTTTTGGATTATCAGGGGAGATAGGTTCCGCAATTTTTCGCAGAACCTCATCCCCGAATAAACGAATTTTTTGTATCATTATTGATTTGTGATTTTTGTTGCAATTGCACTCTTGGTCACTTCAATTTTTACGTTATCGTCAACTTTGAGCACAACAATATCGCCTTTGATGCTGTAGATCGTACCTATAATACCACCGCTGGTGATGACTTTTTCATTCTTCTGAAGCTCATCACGCATTTTTACCATATCTTTTTGCTTTTTTTGCTGAGGACGAATGAGAAGGAAGTAGAGAATGACGAACATGATAATAATGGGTAAAAATCCCATAATGCCGCCACCTTGTGCAGCCTGAGGTGCTTCGCCAGCAGCTTCCTGAGCATATAATAGAGATGTGAACATGTGTTCTCCTTAAATTATTATTTCCTTTTTAATTATTTGTTAAAAACTTGAAAATGCCTTTGTGCTGTCAAACTATATAAAAATTATTTAAAAAGCGGAAGTTTCTCCATTATTGACATGATCTCGCGGTTCTTTTTTTGTATTTTTATAAGGGCAACGATCTCATTGCTTCTGGATTTTTTATTCCAGTATTGCTTAAGATTTTCATCTGAGTTTTTCGGAATGAATCTCTGGCAATCTCCCAGTACTTTTGATTCAGCTTTATAGAATTTACTTAACCGCTTCAGATGCTCTTTGGATTCCTCAAAAATTCGAATAATATCAGAAAACAACCCGGAAGCTAACTGGCAATTGTAGCTGTATCTGTCAAAGAGCTGGCAGTTTATCTTGCAAACTCTGTCATATTCATCATCAGAAAGGTTTTCATAGAAAACGTGATTGTCCAGAGCTTCCTGCCATTTCTGGAGTGCCATATTTCCGAGATAATATCCATTTACTTCATCAGCGTTCAGGAGCTCTTCAGCCACGTGCAGAGCCGCAACGATCTGGTCCATTATATCTTTAATGTCTCCTGATTCTCCGGGTAACGAGGGCGCTTCAGTAAATATTATTACCTTTGAAGGAGTGTTCGGTGCAATGGAATAATCCAGCGTTTTGTCACTGAAACTTCTGCAGAAAAGTTCATCACCATTATTTTGATAGCCGGTAATGATCCCCCATTCACCTTTTCCATACAGGTTTCTTGCAAGAACAGGAATGCAGTTATCAATGCTTTTGAAAATGATCTTTTTTATTGATTTCTCTGTTTTATTTTTATGGGTTTCCCATTTGAGACCGAGATTGTCGAACAGAAATGATGCACAGTTATACCCTTCGGTGGGATCAAAGATATCCAGAGAAAAATCTTCGCGGAATTGCACGCGATATGGATATCCGGAAAGGCATAGAAGCACATGATAATCGATATCGATCTCGAAATGATCGAAAATTTTCTTTACTGATGAAAAAAAGGTATTTTCCAGTCCGGTTTTTTTTTCCAGGCGTTTTACACTTTCAATGCGCACTGCGTCTTTTTTTATTTCCGGACTTTTTTCAACCTCAGCAAGATACACACCAAGTTCTCCAGGCCATATCTGGAAGTATTCTTCAGTATCATCTCGTTTTATTTTTATTATGATATTCACGGTTCCCTGATAGCGTAGTTTCAGCTCTGTAAGCTGTTCTTTACTCTCTATAAGCTCACCATTATATTCTATGAGCCAGTCCCCCACCTCGACACCACTTTCGAGGAGTTGGCTATTTTCATAGAAGCCAATAATTTGCAAACCTTCAAGCTTTTGATTTATCATAATAAGTAATTAAAATAAATAGAATAAATTATAATTCTGTCAAGAAACCTAATAAATTTTATATATAAAGGTAGTTAATAACTTTTTTTATTGACACGATTTATTTCACGTGCAAGTCAAAATCATGCAAAAAATATCACATTAATTTTAACAAAGTGTGATATAAAAAGTAAATATTTTAAGGAAATTATGGAAAAAATAACTAAAATTGATCAGCTCCAAAAAAGGGCTGAGGAAATCCGGTATGATATCGTGAGTATGATCGCAGAAACCGGCTCTGGCCATCCCGGAGGTTCGCTTTCAGGAGTAGATATCGGCACTGTACTATTTTTCAATGAAATGAACTATGATCCGCATAATCCTACACGGGAAGAACGGGATAGATTTATTCTTTCAAAAGGTCATGCTGCTCCCCTGCTCTATGCGCTTCTTGCCCATGCCAGTTATTTTGAAAGAAGCGAACTAAAAACTCTCAGAAAATACAAGTCCAGATTGCAGGGACATCCTGCATCGCTCATGCTTCCTGGTGTTGAAGTTTCTACCGGCTCGCTCGGACAGGGACTCTCTATCTCCTGTGGTATTGCTCTATCTGGAAAAATGGATAAGAAAAATTACAGAGTTTATACTTTGCTCGGAGATGGTGAGCTCGATGAAGGACAGGTGTGGGAAGCTGCTATGTTCGCATCACACAAAAAGCTGGATAATCTCTGTGCAATTGTGGACAGAAACCGCTTGCAAATCGATGGAGATACGGAAAAAGTTATGGCACTCGAGCCGCTTAAAGCAAAATGGGATGCCTTCGGATGGCACACGATTCTCATTGATGGGCATAATATTTCAGACATTTTAGATGCCTTTGAAGAATTCCATTCTGTTAAAAATAAACCCACTGTAATTCTCGCCAAAACAGTAAAGGGAAAAGGTGTTTCTTTTATGGAAAATATAGCCGGCTGGCATGGAAAAGCCCCTGATCGCGAGCAAACGGAGCAGGCATTGAAAGAGATCAAAGCAAGGATGGACGCATGAAAACGCAAGATATAAGACCGATACGTGATGGATACGGGAATGCACTGCTCAAACTTGGAGAAACAAATCCGAATGTGCTTGTGCTCGATGCTGATCTTTCGACTTCCACGCGAACGAACTGGTTTGCAGAGAAATTTCCGGAGCGTTTTATCGATGTGGGCATTGCAGAGCAAAATATGGTCGATATTGCTGCAGGGTTGAGCTTAGAAGGCAAGATCCCTTTTGTTACAACTTATGGTGTATTTGTGTGCGGACGCGCCTTTGACCAGTTGCGGAACACAGTGTGTTATTCTCAACTTAATGTAAAAATAGTGGGCTCGCACGGAGGAATTTCCGTAGGACCAGATGGCGGCAGCCATCAAGCGATCGAAGATATTGCATTGATGAGAATTCTCCCTCACATGACTGTTGTGGTTCCCTGTGACCATTTCCAGGCATACAAAGCTACAATGGAACTTGCAGAATTACAAGGTCCAGCATACTTGAGACTCGCAAGAGAAGCAACCGAAGCTATTACTGATGAAAACTCAAATTTTGAGATTGGGAAAGCACAGATACTTACCGAGGGTGATGATTGTGCGATCTTCTTTGCCGGCACGATTGGTGCTGAAGTAATGAAAGCGTTTGAATTGTTGCATGATAAGAATATTTTTCCAACTATTATAAACATGCACACGATCAAGCCAATAGATAAAGAATGTATTATAAAATATGCCAAAAAATTTGGGAAGTTGATGACTGTTGAAGAGCATTTGCAGGCAGGCGGATTGGGCTCTGCCATTGCGGAGGTGCTTGTTGAGGAGTATCCGGTAAAAGTCAAAATGCTGGCTATTTATGATAGATTTGGTGAGTCCGGACAGCCGGATGTGCTGCTCGATGCGTTCGGGCTTTCAGCAAAAAGGATTTGTGAGCAGGTCGAGGAGTTTGTAAGAGAGTAAATTTACAATCCTGGACTTCACAGACTGCTTTGCTGGCGTGGGGTTCAAAGCGAACCTTTCTCTCTTTGCCTTCATTCTGAACCCCAGACCGTTATATTCCTTTAACCTATGGAACCATATACCCCACTGCCATCTGACGAACATTATGCCCCTCAAAACCCGGAGCATGAAAGGAAATGATAGCAACAATAGTATTCTTGAATACTAAAATTTGCTCGAGCGAATAATCAAATCTAAACTTGTGCATTTCCTTTGCAGGTTGGGCTTGAAATAATATTTCTTGTGCTCCATTAACTTCCATATAAATTACAATACTGGAAGGGGTGTACATATCATAAAATGTTTCTTCCCCGGAATATTCTTCAATTTCCAGTACGATCTTTCTTTGTTCAATTTGCATGCCAAAATTAATAACTGGCAGGGAAAATTCCACTCTTTCCATCACCGGTACACCTTTTAATGTGTCGACTATTCCATATTTCTCTTTGATTTTTGTAATGTCTTCATAAGAAATATCCCGCGCTAGTGATGTACCCTTTTCAAAGTCTTCGTCATCATCTATTTGAACTGTCATGTAATAGGGTTCTTCTGTGATTTGATGCTTCTTGCAGTCATAAATATGAACATAGATGTATGGAAATGCCGATCCGTCTGCAACTCCGGTGTATTCGAAGGCAACATAGCGTCCATCCTCAGAAAATCCAAGTATGGAATAATCCGATATGTCTCCAGAAAATGCATAAACTCTAAGTATGAATAAAAAAAATATAATGAGAATAGGATTTTTTATATATTTCATTTGTTTGGGAATCAAAACTTGAGTTTGTCAGCAATGGAAATCAAATCTTCTTTTGACATATCTGTCATAGCATTCAATGAAATAAGTAGTTTCTTTTCAGGATATACCACGACCAGCACCGATATGTTCATTCCACCTTCAGCGAGCTTGGCATACATCATTTGGTGTCCCTTATGAGTGAACGATTCGAATCCTTCATCGGTTTCTCCATCCGCACTCCCCATTGCAGTTGCGGTTATCATGATCGAAGTAGCCATGCCTTTCATATACATGGCAATGTACTGATCTTCTTCCTCCATGATCATGGTTTGCATGTAACCTGAACCGCTCAAACCGCTCAGTCCATTTTTGAATTCATCAAAAGAAATAGATACGGATTCGCTCTCTTCATACTCTTCATCTTCTTCAGAACCTTCTGAGTCAAACATATTTCCAAAGGTAGGAATATCTTCATAAGTAATTCCCTTAGGAGGATCAAACTTTGAAGCCGGTACTATGATGTTTTCTTTAAATGAGGTTGCTGTTTCATTTGTTACAATGCCCATTACTTCCACTTCTGATTTGAGTGTCAGTCCGTTATATATCCATGATTTCATTCCCATTATCTCCATCACTTCACACGTTTTGCCAAGAAATTTTTCTGTTCCGAGACGTTTTCCTCCAAAGGAGTTCATGACATCGTCAGCAAGCTGTTTTTGTTCAGCTTTAGTCATGTCCTCTGCCATGTCCTGTAATTGTTCCATAGATGGCATGGTGCCTTTGCTGCCGGTTTTCGTTAGTATATCAATATCATAAATAATCTCACCATCCATGATCGTAATTCTGTGTTCTTTTTCAGTATTAGTAATACCGAACATCTTAATGGTTGTGGTAGAATTTTCTTCTTCGTAATATTTCATGCCGTAATTATCAAACCACACTTCCTTTTCACCTGTAACATTTCCCGTTAACTCATACACAATATGCCCTGATTTGATCGCATATCTCCTCGTTTCAGCAGCAGCGGCAAATGAGTATGCGACCAGACAGAGAAGCAAACCGAGTAAAATAAATTTTTTCATAAACACATCTTTCGTATTTTTATTTTTTTCAATTATTTAATAGAAAAATATTCTTATCTCTTAATGATGATTTATTTGGGAATTATTGAATCTTAATGTCAATTAAAATAAAAGTATTCTTAATCCTTGTTTCCTTGATTGAATATTTTTACAATTTTATAAAGCAAATTGCGGTGTAAGAATTTTTGTAAGTTCTAAATAAGCTATTTCAAATTCCCTCTTCAAATTTTCAATAAGTTCTTTTACCGAAATAATGTTTTCAATTCTATAAGCATTTGAACCAGCAAAGCTGAAGCCATTGGTTAAATTTCCAATTTTTGCTTTCATCAAAGCTTTTGCAATACAATAAAGAGATGTTTTGAAATCGCAAGTTTTCAGGCATTTCCACGGACATGTAAATGGCTTTTTTATTCCGGCGCTTACATCACGAAGAAAAGTATTTATTATTGCTCTACCTGGAAGACCAACAGGGCTCTTTATAATACCGATATCTTCTTTTTTACAATAAATGTACTGCTCTTTAAATCTAACATCTGCATCACACTCGTTTGTTGCTACAAATCTTGTGCCCATCTGAACACCTGAAGCTCCCATTTGGAGAAATCGTAAAATATCTTCACCTGTGAAAATACCTCCTGCAGCAATAACAGGTAGATCCTTCCCGTATTTTATTCTAAAAGGTTTTATCACAGAAATTACCTGCGGAATGATCTCTTCGAGTGCATAATCAGGATCGTCGATATGCTCCGGTTTAAACCCAAGATGTCCACCTGCTTTTGGCCCTTCCACAACGACACCATCCGGTATGTGGTTAAATTTCTTTTCCCATGTCTGAAAAATGATCTTTGCAGCCCTTGCTGAAGAAACTATGGGTATTATTTTGGTTTTAACAGATTTCAAAAACTCAATTGAAACCCCATTGGGTAATCTCAAGGGCAATCCTGCACCTAAAAATAAAATATCAATTTCTTCTTCCAATGCAGTTTTCACAAGAACATCATAATCCGAAACTGCAACCATAACATTCAGTCCAATAATACCTGATGAAAGGCGTTTTGCTTTTCTTATCTCTTCACGCAAAGCGATGATATTTCCCATTTGATAATTTTTCATCTGTTTATCCCGCAACAAACCTAAACCTACAGAAGAAATCACACCTATCCCACCCTGATCAGCTACTGCTGATGAAAGCCCAGCCATCGAAATACCGACTCCCATACCGCCTTGGATTATAGGAAGTTTTACGATAAGATCATCTATTTTCAGTTCAGGCAATGAGATATACTTTTGTGCCTGTATCATTTTTGTTTCCTTCGAACAATTTGTTAATTTGTTCTAATATTACATACATTTATGATTAACTTTTACTTATTCCATTGAATAATAATATTAAGCATTCGACTTATTTGATTGATAGGTATAATTTGTCAAATAATTCATCATTATTTAAAATATTATCATCAATTTGACTTTGTAGTGAAAATATGACATTTATAAAGGAAACCTTCGCAATGGCTGATAAATTTCAGTTATCAATCCTCAATTTATTCCTCTCTCCAAAATCATTCACTCTATAAAAAGTATTATCCTCAATTAGCAATGCCTGTGCATTACCTGTATTTTTTTTAGTTGGTTGATGAATATCAATTCGAATGACTTTATCTTCATAATCTGTACTAATGCTGTCCACAATTGTGTGCCCGATAACAACAGCATTTGCATCATAAAAATCAAGTATTTGGTTAACCTCTTCTTCAGTAACTTTTTTATAATAATCTTTATAATCCATTACCATTCCTCTGAACCACAAGGGACCAAAACTCCTAAATAAAAAGCGAGCTCTATCGTTCTCTATATCATCTGTCTGCCAGCCAAGATATGCGCGAATGGAGTCATTGATTTGTTGTAATGAGAAGTTGTATGTGATTAGCTCCGGGCTCAAACCAGCGTGTACAAAGATGATGTCCCCTATTCTTTCGATCGAACTCTTTGTCCTCAGCCAAGCTCCCAGCTCCGAATCTTCTGAAAAAAGATATCGAAATGCTTTTGATGGATCATCTTCCTTAGTTATCAATTGCGCTGCTGCAACGTATTTATCCTGTGCATAGTCTGTTCTTCCTTTTAGGTCCATAAGTTCGTGATTTCCCAAAATAAAGTGCACTTTCCCATTTTGTGAATGTGCCTGCTTTTCCAGTTTGTAAACAAACCAGAGCGTTTGTGTGACGTACTCTCCCCTATCAACAAAATCTCCGTTAAGAACAAGATGCCCGTCACCAAAAGTCCAGTTGAAATTTTCATCAATGATTCCATTGCCCTGCAGTAAGCTCACAAGCGCATTAAAGTTTCCTTCAATATCCGAAACTGCAAATATCATATCTGATGCAGAATAGCACGCAGGATGAATTTTCAAACTATCCTGAAGTGTGAAATAAAATGTGTCGTGTGTTTCATTGGGAACGATAACCATAAATGAGTCTGTGTGAGCAGCTTCTCTTACATGTAGTTCGTTGTTTTCATTAATTTTATATATACGAACTGCTGAATTCTGATTGAAAATATAAGGATCGTCAATACCATCTAAAGAGTATTCTTCGATCTCATTATCTCCGCATAGTATGATTGAATGTGTGAATAGGAAAAGGGCAATAGAACTTAGCAGAAGGGCGATTGTTTGATTGATTCTATTTCTCTTTTTATGCATGATTATTCTAACTCTTTTTTCTTTATGGTTATATTTTAAGATGTCTATTATGTGTCAATGATAATGGAAATCTTGCGAATGGTTGACGAATGAGACCTTCGCAAAGGTTGAGAAGTTTTTTCACGAGTCAGCCACGAAGGGAATGACTCGGGATAAAAAAATCCGTTTTCTCTGTGATCTCTGCCTGCCAAGCGTCTTGTCGGGACGTAGCGCAGCGTAGACTGAAGTGAAACGGAGACTGGTGTACTCTGTGGTTGAATTCACATTCTTCTCTATATCTCACATAAGCTCAATCCGATAGTGCTTCAACTCCTTTTTTCTTATATTATAATCCGGACAATATCGTGCAAGTTCGTTCCAGAAATCCTTACTGTGATTCTTGATCTTAAGATGTACAAGCTCATGCAGCATCACATACTCTTGAAGCGAGTCCGGCAATACATACAATTTATAATTTAGATTGATATTGTTCTTTATTGAGCAGCTTCCCCATATCGTTCTCTGGTTTTTTATGAACACCCGATTGTACGTGAAGCCATATTTCCGGGCTAAAAATTCCAGTTTATATATTAGTGCTGCTTTTGCAGTAATTCTATCTATCGTTTTTTGATTCTGAACAGGAGTTTGATAATTGTTTTTTAAATCTTCCATTTTTTGAAGGCACTTTTTGATCCAGTTGGTTTTAGTTAAGACGAATTTATGAGCTTGTTTGAAAGATACACCTCTTGGTACTGCGACTCTTACTCTGCCTGATCTTACCGAGATACTGACACGCTTGGCTCGTGTGCTTCTTTCAAAGAGGATGGGTATTTTGGAAGGGATTACGGTATCTTTTTGTGAAATATTTTTCATTGAATGTACAATTATTTACGTTTAAAGCCAGCTGGCAAAGGTTTAAATTCATCATTGATATCATTATTTTCATTTTCATGGAATAATCTTAGTTTATTTATATCAAGCCTTGCTTTCATTAAGACAGGATTTATTCCACCCTTGACTCTTACAAAATTCATCATTTCACGCTTTTTAGGGGCAATTATCATTGAATCACCATATTGTGATGTATTAGAATGTATAATATAACAATGTAAATCTCTAGTCATGGATTCCAAAATGTTAGAAAAATAATTTATATCTTTATTCCAAGCTATTGCTGCAATGTAATCTGCTTTCCCAACCAATTCGCTTCTATGTCCAATATTAGTTAATTCAAAACAATTAAACACAGAGAATCTATTACCTCTCCAATTAAATATTTCATGATATAGTTTAGGATTTGTAAAAACCTGAAGATTATTTTTTCTAAGTTCCTTTATCTCCTTTGGTGCATAATAATTTTTCAATCTTATAGAAAGAAAACAAGCTTTATAAAATTTATTAATTTTGAATGGGACTAATGTTACTACAAAGTTATGAGCATTTTTTTTAATAATCCAATGTTCCAAACCAAAGATCAATGATATTTGATGCTTTCTAGAAAAATTAACCATGAAAGGTAACCAAATTGTTGGAATAGATAATTCAGGGAAAACGACAATATCACTTTTAGGCTTCTTTATTGCTGAGTTAAGCAAATCATATAAATCAGCCTGTCTTTCAAATGAAATATTTGTATTTCGATTTGGATTAATATTGTCAGAAATGAACTTTTCAGGTATTTTCATATTTACTATAGCAACATTAATCAGATATGCTTTTTCTGTGGCATTAAAATTTACGTAGTTAATAAATTTATCTTTCTTTATTACAATCGGAATTTTTGAATCCAGATTTATGGACATAAAATCATCAATATTATTTTTGTATTCGTAAATTTTATTTATCTTATTCTTAGAATATAATGGTTATATGCAAAATGAAAATGAGCAGCTAATTTTTGATTAATTTTTGCATTTTTTCTTTTGATCTTTGATTAATTTTAAATGATATTTTTTTAA
>Ga0209834_10001112_pt1 | contig 15333 bp, 9 predicted proteins | sample Mar14236cmmetaG_FD_184134 | JGI IMG/M metagenome (GOLD analysis project Ga0209834, IMG submission 184134) | Marine hydrothermal vent microbial communities from Guaymas Basin, Gulf of California to study Microbial Dark Matter (Phase II) - Marker... ...
CCCCGGGTACTGGGTGCTTTAGCACGCCCGACTATCGGCCACCTGGACCCCCTGTTTGTGCAGTTAATGGATGAAATCAAGGAACTGTTGCAATTCGCTTTCCAGACGGAAAATGCGCTGACGCTACCCATCTCCGCTCCCGGGTCCGCCGGCATGGAGGCCTGCTTCGTCAACCTGCTGTCACCGGGGGATAAAGTTATTGTCTGCCAGAACGGGGTATTTGGCGGACGGATGAAAGAAAACGTGGAGCGCTGTGGCGCCACTGCGATCATGGTTGAAGACACCTGGGGCGAGCCTGTAAGCATAGGCAAGGTCGTGACCGCCTTTGACCAACACCCGGATGCCAGTATTCTGGCTTTCGTGCACGCTGAGACATCTACTGGTGTATGCAGCGATGCCGCCGCCCTGTGCGCACTGGCCAGAGGGCGAGGCGCTTTGTCTATTGTCGACACTGTGACTTCACTGGGTGGCATTGAAGTGTTGGCGGACGACTGGGGCGCTGATGCGGTTTACTCCGGCACCCAGAAATGCCTGTCCTGCGTACCGGGCATCTCACCGGTAACCTTTAGCGCCAGGGCGGTGGATCGCATCAATAATCGTGTACACAAGGTACAGAGCTGGTTTCTGGATATGCAATTGATCATGGGCTACTGGGGCGGCAGCAGCAAACGCGCCTATCACCACACGGCACCGGTTAATGATCTATATGCCCTGCACGAATCCCTGATCATGCTGCAGGAGGAAGGCCTGGAAGCCACTCACCAGCGTCATCGTCGCAATCATGAGGGCTTGGTGGCCGGGCTGGAAGCGATGGGCCTGGCCATGGCTGTAGCCCCCGAATTCCGCTTGCCGCAACTCAACTCCGTACTCATTCCCGAAGGCGTCGATGACGCGGCATTGCGCACCACGCTACTGCAAGAATTCAGCCTGGAAATCGGTGCGGGACTGGGCGCCCTGGCCGGCAAAACCTGGCGCATTGGACTAATGGGCTTCGCCAGCAACGAACGCAACGTCGTGTACTGCCTGAATGCGCTGGAAGCGGTGCTGGACGGACAGAATGCCGCTATCAACACCGGTGTGGCCCTGCCTGCCGCACGGGCAGCACTCAAGCGATAAGAGGAATCCCGCAAGCACTCAACCTCCGGTGACCATACCCCACATCAGCGCCGCCCGGCCCTCCCCGGTATCGCGGTGCACCCGGTAGGCCGCGTGCTCTTCGAGCGTTGCCTCCGGGCGCAGTTCAATACTCCACAGCGGCGCCACTTCATTGGGAATAATGGAGTATCGAATATCGATGACCCGGTTGGCGTACAGGGGGTCCCGGGCAATATAGCCGTCACTGAACCAGCGAAAACGTTCTATATCCCTGGCCTGCTGTGAATCCCGGTCCAGCCAGGGCATGTCCCGGTCGATAACCAGCTTCTGCACTGAGTCGCCGGCAAATACCTGTGGACCAAGGCGGGCGCGCACCGCGTCCACGTAAAACCTGTCATCCGTTTCATACACGATTTTCCACACCAGGATATTGGCGAAACTGGGCTTGGCCTCCAGCCGCACAGGCGTGTGGCCGCGCTGTGCCGCCAGTGCGTAGCCCATTGCCATGGCCTCATTGCGCTGGGACAAACCCAGGGCCATATAGCCCACGGCCCACAACAGGGCCAGGCGCGCATACAGGGGCCTGCGTCGCCTGCCCGCCAAAATAACCGCCACCAGAACAGGAATCGTGAACAGAGGGTCGATAATGGAAATTGTATTCCAGGCTATACGCTGTTCACTAAACGGCCAAAACAACATCGTGCCATAGGTCGTGCAGGCGTCCAGAAGCGCGTGGGTGGCGTAGCCCAGCGTACAGAACAGCCAGCTCTGGCGAAATGACAGGCCGCGCCTTCGACCGATGACATAATGCAGGATCAGGGCACAGATCAGGCCGCCGAAAGGAATAAACACCAGGGAGTGGGTGAACTGGCGGTGATACTCCAGAAACAGCAGCGGATCGGTCGCGGAGCGAATCAACACATCCAGATCGGCCGCCATGCCCGCCAGAAAGCCAAGCAGCCCGGCGCTGGCCGCATAGCGACCAGCACTGCTGGCCTGGGGTAACGAAGCGCCCAGTACACCCTGGGTGAGCGGATCCATCAGCCGCTCCGACGCAAAGTATACATACCATCGACACCTGTGTGATTAGTCATTCCATTACCGGGCATAAAGAGATGGACCCCATTGATTGGGCAGTCATTGGGCGAGACTATTCTTGCGGTCAAAGCGCTCTACAGCAGTGGTTCCACATTGGTAACCACTGCCGGTGTTACATCTTTACTTAGAGCGGAACGACCTTGTTCGCGCAGGGACCTTTTTGGCCTTGGCCCACTTCAAACTCAACAGCCTGGCCGTCATTCAGAGTGGCATAACCGCCGCCCATTTGGATTTCAGAATGGTGAACAAACAGGTCTTTGCCACCGTCTTCAGGCGTAATGAAACCAAAACCTTTATCTGCATTGAACCACTTAACTGTACCTTTACTCATATTACTCTCTCTAAAATTATGGTGAATCATTATTACTTTTCCACATTCGAATTCACCGTTTCGAAGCAGACAATTTAAAGCACTCCTGCCGCAAAAATCTCTGGCAGGGGCACAGTATACGTTACTCATAGGCTGACGTCGCTCATACGGGGACTGGCTTTCTACAGAACAACTTGTCCGCTGCCATGGCACATGGTCGTTTCACCGATTGTCGGAGCATGGTTACCCGCTGCCTGAGCGCCAGGTTCTCAAGGATCAATTGACTGTGAGAGTTGAATGATGAGCCGAGAAATGGGATTAAAATAGTAAGGATTGACATATTTGCCATCCTTTATCGGTGGCTAAAAATAGTCAAGTAAATCAATACGATCTAGTATTCAGGAGGGGCAGGAGTTGACGGCGCACGGTTTGCTGCATTAGTACCGAAAGGACGCAAAAGTACCGAAAGGACGCAAAGCCCTATCTTTTACGTCAGGCGCTGGTATAGTGCCCCACGTTCTGGCGCACTTCGGTCTGCGCCTCACATCACCGTCACAGCCTGTGGCGGCTGATGCCATTATGAATTCCAAGCCTGGACCGAGCCATTCGCGAGTACATCTTTACTATTTCGCATTCTGGTCAGGCGCTCTCATACAGAGAGAATCAGGAGCAAGACACACATGTTATTTAAAGATCTCGGCCTCTCGGCCGAACTTCTGCGCGCGGTCGAAAAACAGGGCTACGATGAAGCTACCCCGGTCCAGCAACAAGCCATACCCCTCGTCCTCGAAGGTAAAGACGTATTGGCCGGAGCTCAAACGGGCACAGGTAAAACCGCTGGTTTTACCCTGCCTGTGCTGCAGCGTCTGCAAAACAAACACGCTGAAGGCCACAAACGTCATCCCAAAGTACTGGTACTAACCCCAACCCGGGAGCTGGCGGCCCAGGTGCATGAAAGTGTGAGGGACTATGGACAGTATCTGCCATTTCGCTCAGCGGTTATTTTTGGTGGGGTCAGTATCAACCCCCAAAAACAAAAGCTTATCAAGGGTGTAGATATCGTCGTGGCCACACCCGGTCGCCTGCTTGATCACGTACAGCAGCGAAGTATTGACCTGTCCAAAATAGAAATACTTGTTCTGGACGAAGCGGACCGAATGCTCGATATGGGCTTCATCCGCGATATTCGCAAAATATTGAATGTCATTCCCAAGCAGCGTCAAACGCTGCTGTTCTCAGCCACCTTTTCACGAGAGATCAAGGCGCTGGCATCGGAATTTCTACACCAACCTACGGAAATACAGGTCACACCAGAAAATACCGCTGTTGAACTGGTAAGCCAGATCGTTTATCCCGTCGACAAGAAGCGGAAGCGTGAGTTGCTATCACAAAAGATTGGCGAGGAAGACTGGCAGCAGGTCCTGGTGTTTACACGAACGAAGCACGGTGCCAACAAACTGGCAGAGCAGCTTGGCAAAGATGGTATTACATCAGCCGCGATCCACGGTAATAAGTCACAGGGCGCCAGAACCAAAGCACTCGCGAATTTTAAGGCAGGTGCTGTCAGAGTTCTGGTCGCTACAGATATTGCGGCCCGCGGTATCGACATCGACAAACTGCCCCACGTGGTGAATTTTGAACTACCGAATGTACCTGAGGATTATGTGCATCGCATCGGGCGAACCGCACGAGCAGGTCAGGAAGGCCACGCAGTGTCGCTGGTGTGCGTTGATGAACTAAAGCTCCTTCGGGATATTGAAAAACTGCTTGGTACAGATATTGAGAAGGTCAATCTACCTGGCTACGACATCGACCCCAGCATCAAAGCCGAGCCTATTGTCAACGGTCGCGGCCGCAACAATGCCGGCAATCGCGGGAATGGCGCACGAGGCAGAGGCCGAGCCGGGACAGGCGCTGGCAAGCCCGGCGCTCGTGGTAATCGCAATGGCGGGCTAAGAGCACGTTCAGGTGGTGGTAACCTGCGCGCCGGCTAACTATTCCTTTTGGATGCCCCGGCCAGCGTTGTTTTCACCGGGGCAGTAATCTACGCCATGAAAGAATGTAACCAGTGCGGTAAATGTTGTCTTCAGTACAGTGATGGTGGTTTATCTACTACCGCTGAAGAAATCGAGAGCTGGGAGATATTTAATCCTGCTATAGCTGAATATGCCGTCAATGGAAAAATTTGGATGGACCCTGTTAGTGGGGAGCAACTGACTTGCTGCCCCTGGCTGGAAGTGCTGCCAGGACGTCCTGGCTCGGGGTCGATCAAGTATGAGGATGGGGGCATTTTGGCTTGCCTGGCTGTGTTGTGAATGAGGGAAACCTGGGCAGGTACCTGCTCAGATCCATAGTTGCAATATTATAAATGCGATACAGATTAATGCGCCGCTAGCGGGCAGCGATAGTTGCGTTAACGTGCGCTGGTTGGAGCGCCAGTTCAAAGTCAGCAGCGCTGCGTTGACCAGTGTGAAAACACAGAGGATAAACAGGCTGGTCATCTTTGCCAGGGTTATCAGCGGCAGCATCAGGGCAAAGACCATCACGCCGGAGCCCACCAGTAAAGTGGCGATGATCGGAGTCTGGGTGTGCTCGTGTACTCGTGCCAGCACTACAGGCACCATGCCGCGTTTTCCCATACCATAGAGAACGCGCGCGCACATAATAATTTGCAACAGCGCACCGTTTATCACGGCGACCATGCTGATCACTGCCATGGCGCTAACGGGGAATCTCGTGTTGCGTTCTACAATCAACGCCAATGGCGCTTTGTTACCCGCCAGTTCCTCCAGGGGGACTGCTGCAACGGCACAGAGAGCGACCAATACGTAGAGGCTAGAGGTGATAATCAGGGCGAGCACAATACCGCGGAACATATTTTTTTCAGAGTTTTTAACCTCTTCGGCCATATTGACCATGTCTTCAAAGCCAATAAATGCGTAGAACGCGATAAATGCTCCGGCACCAATGCCGGACCAAGCTGGTAACGACGTCGGCATGAAATATTGCTGTGGTCGATCGAGCAGCGACGGCAGGGAATCGAAGCTGGCCCAGATAACCACTGCGATACCAAATAATTCTACAATAGACGTAGCCACTGCAACACTGACTGATTGCCTGACACCCCATGCAGCGAGGACCGTGAGGCTGCCGACCAATAAAATTATCATCACCGCATCGGGAAGTGATACCAGGATTGCAAAGTAGCCAGTAAAGCCACGGGCGATGGTTGCCGCAGATATGATTCCGCTAAACACAATGGTCAGGCCCACCAGCCTGGATAGGTGGGTTGAAGCAAATGCTTCCTGTACGTAGACAGCTTCACCGGCACTGTAGGGGAAGCGCCGTGCCAGATGTCGATAGGAGTAGGCACTGAAGCTCACCACGACGGCTGCTACCAGAAATGCCAGCGGGGTAAAAGAGCCACTGACCAGTGCGACCTCGCCCAGCAGCACATAGATACCTGCCCCCAGAATCGTACCCACGCCATAGAGGGTGATCTGAGTGAGAGACAGTGTACGTTTTAACGGTGTTGCCATCAGGACGACTGTACGCTGGTTAGAAGAGCAAATAAGTATAAGACAAACAAACAGGGTATGGTGGGCAATTTTCTTTCAAAATTCCAATACTTTACAGGGCAATTTAACTATGGCCGAGTTAATCAAGAAATTTGATGTGCACCCATATCAGATTTCTGATTGGAAGAAACAACTGTTGGGTGGGGCGCCCGATGTTTTCGGCGACTAGTGTACCTCGTCACTCATAATGTAACATTATGAGTGACGAGGTACACTAGTCAGAGCCGCTGGTTTTTTTCAATCGCTCAGCCTCATCCCGTAGTTTGAATTTCTGAATCTTGCCCGTGAGTGTTTTTGGCAGCTCTTCAACAATTTCCAGCTGTTCAGGCCAATATTGTTTGGCCATTTGACTCTCTTTCAGGTAAAGCTTCATTGCGTCTAGTGAGAAATTTGTGCCTGGCCTTAGTGTAACAAAAAGACAGCCACGCTCACCCAACCTGGGATCGGGTACACCGACCAAGGCAGCATCCTGTATTGACGGGTGCTTGTAGATCAGGTTTTCAACTTCAACTATCGGCACATTTTCGCCACCTCGAATCAGGATATCTTTCAAGCGGCCAGTGATTCTTATAAAGCCATCTTCGTCCATTCGAGCCAGGTCGCCAGTGCTGAACCAGCCATCAGCATCGATGGCCGCTGACGTTAACTCTTGCTGTTTCAGGTAACCACAAAAATTATAGGAACCACGGGTCTGCACCTCGCCCTCTTCTCCGCGAGGCAGTTCATTTCCGTTATCATCAACAATGCGCAGATCAACACCCGGCTGGACAACACCGTCAGTGCCAAAAATCTTCTCTTCAGAATCACCAGGCCCACAAACAGTTACCGCCAGGTTTTCGGACATTCCATAAACACCATATACCTCGCAATGCAGCTTCTTTCTCGCATCCTCAGCCACCACGCGAGGTATCGGCGCGCCACCAGTAACAAAGGTCTTAAAATGAGTCGTATCGGTGTGTGCCAGCGCAGGTGCAGCTGTCATATCAGAGAGGAAAGGCGTTGATGCCATTGTAAAGTGAATCTGTTCGTCATGTACAATCTGTATTGCCCGATCCGCATCCCAAACATCTTGATAGACCACTTTGCTTCCCAGATACATTGGAATTAAAACTCCCACCAAAAATCCCGTTTGATGCGCAAGAGGTGAGCTCATCAAAATATTGTCATTTTCGCTCAATGAATAACGTTTTATAAAGTTTTCAGTGCAGGCCAGCAGAGTATTTGATATCTGCATAACGCCTTTGGGACTGCCTGTAGTGCCGGAAGTAAATAGTAGCTGAGTGACATTGTTTGGATCCAGTTTGCACTGCTCAAATAGAGCAAGTCGATCGGATTTTTTCTCCTTACTGGGGGATAATAGCTTTTCCTCAAAAGAACCCGGGTTTTCCTGCCCACCAATGGTTAATACATGCTCAAGACTTGGCAGCTGAGAGCTAATCTCTTCCATCATATTGGGATAGTTAAATCCACGAAAGCTCTCTGCCACCACGGCCACCTTCGCTTCAGCAAACCCCATCATGTAGGATACTTCCCGATGCCTGTAAATCGGCATCAGTGGATTCATTGCTGCGCCCACTCGAACAGAGGCTAAATACAAAGCCAGAAATTCCCACCAATTAGGTAACTGAGAGGCAATGACATCCCCAGGCTTGACACCCAGATTGATTAACCCAAGCGCGATATGGTCAACATACTGACCAAGTTGGTGATAAGTCAGCGTTTCTCTCAGACCAGTTTCACTCTTGTGATCTACCACCGCGATATTATCAGGACGATTCAATACATGTTGATCGAAATAATCCAGGAGGGTCCTGTTTTTCCAGAAACCGGCCTTTGTCATTGCATCAATACGAGTTTGCGAAAGAAACGGGCTAACTGCCATAGATCTTACTCCCGAAAGAATTAGTCGAACATAAAGTTTAACATGGAAAACTCAGTTGAATCATAACCCCCTACACAACCGCCTGACGCACCCAGGAAACTTGAAAAAGCGCTTCATCAGCGCGACACCCAGGCCACTGCCCTGGTGGGCAGCGTCCACCCCGATGATGGGGAGATACCAGCAGTTGTCATCATCAAGATGGAGGTGCCATTAGTGGCGGGGTAGAGGTGGCTATTTCAACCTCACACGGCCCGAACAGCTACATCATTGTATAACCACCACTCACGCTAAGTGTCTGCCCCGTAATATGGCTTGCTCGACCTGAGGCCATAAATACTACGGCATCGGCAACTTCACTCGCCTTTCCAACCTTCCGCAGCGGATACGCTTTGGCCGCTTTGACCTGTGCGTCCGGAGTAAAAACATCCAGCATTTCACCAGACCACAGGCTGTTATCACCAACTGCATCTTTACCTTCAGGTATGGTCAAACCGGGGCAAACAACATTCAAGCGGACACCAGACTTACCTAACTCTCTGGCCAACGTCTTGGTCAGGGCAATGACGGCCGCTTTACAACCGGCATAGACACCTTCCCTGAACTCCCCCATTCTTCCAGCGTCAGAACCCAAGCTGACAACAACACCCTCATTTCGCTCCACCATTTGGTCCAGAACCGCTCTGGTGCAATTGATCATTCCCATATAGTTGATAGAAATTCCCTTCTCCCACTTCTCTCTCTTTTCAGCCATAAAAAAGTCATCAACCCACCAACCTACATTGTTGGCCAGAACATCTACCTGGCCGAAGGTATCGGTGGCTTGCTTAACCATCGCCAAAACCTGACTGTTATCAGTGATATCGGTCTTGACATAAATAGCCTGAACTCCCTTTTTCTTGACCTCCTCAAGTACCAGATTTCCCTGGCTCTCATCCATATCCGCTATGACCACATTGGCCTTCTCATCGGCAAAGCCATGGCTGATTGCCCGGCCTATATTTGATCCACCACCAGTGACAATGACTGTCTTTCCTGCCAATTGTAAATCCATTACCAACTCCTGAAATTAGTTTATTTTGGATTTCGTCAAGGCTTTATCAAAATTTCACTTGCCGAAACCGCCATAGACGATAACACGTTGGTCGAAATATGGTAGTGGAACACCTCACCAGAGACGGCGAAAGCTTACCAAGTATAAGACAAACAACCGGGGTATGGTGGGCAATTTTCTTTCAAAATTCCAATCGCTGAACCTGAAAATATGGCGAGGTGCCTGGGTCAGAGGAGTTATAATGTTCAAATGCTGATTTTGTGTTGTAAGGTGGGCCGGCCTGACTCATCTGGGTCATGTAGTCGTGCAGGGATGAACCCCTGTGTGTCAACCTGATCCCATACACACCCTGTTTGGGATCAGGTTGACACACAGGGATTCAGAGTGAGTATTTTTGTTGGTTATTTTTTAGCCCGGTTTTTTACCATATCAATGGTTTTGTGTTTTTCTGTTGCAGAGCTAGAATAATTATTCAAAACTAAATTACTATCAGCAAGGGATTGAAGTGAGAATGCCAGACCATGGCATTGTAAACAAACATCTCGAATCATTTTTGAATTAGGTCTTAAATTTGCATTTTGATTATGATTAACCAAAATTCTATTTAGGCCATTTTTCCTGATTTTTAATCGTGGTAAATGGCAGGTGGCACAAGATACACCAGACCCGGCTGGTAATTCTCCAGATAGTTCTTTTAGCCAGAGCTGATAATGTGGTGAAGTAATATAGGCTTTGCTATGAGTGTCGTCATGACAGTCTAAACAGGCACTGACTGCGGCTTTTCTGGTATTGTAATCATGAGCAAAGTGACAAGTGTTACAAGTCAGTTTTTTATCATGTGCCTGTTGTTTCATAGGAATTCTAGCTAGGTCTGGCTGCATTGGTGATAAACCTGCGGCGAGCCGCATGCCATGCTTTCCTTTATAGAAATTTTTAGCCTCTTCAGTGTGACAATCCTCACACACTTTCAGGCTTGGGGTGTCAGTCCATTTTGCTGTGACCGAACCCTTTGTTTTATCATCAGTTTTATGACAATGCGTACAATTGACACCTGCTTCGGCGTGACCACTTTTGGCCCATTGCTTGATGATTTGTATGTTAGGTACTAAATTGCTTGCATCCTGATCTTTTATAGACAGGTTTTTGGCGGCAATAAGGGGCAGCTTTTTCCGAGTAAGTTCAGCGATATTACGTAATGGAACAACTGTAGATGATAAAGTGCTATTTTCATCAAGATGTTTTTTTACAAAATCTTCGTATAATGCAGTGTTATCATGATAATTATGGCAACCGGATGCACTGCAATCTTCCGCAGATAGGCCTTTATGACTAGGTCTTTCTTCCTCTATATCATCATGGCAAGCAAAACAATAGTCAGTAGGTACTGAAACAGTTTTTCCACTATTCTTAGTATCTAGATGTTCTGCATGACAGCTTACACATTTCTTGGCATTTATTTTTTCAAGCATGGCATATGACCGTGGATCATTAAATACCTTTTTAGCGTGAGAATCTGAAGCTTCCTTAAGTGCATCGCCGTGACAATCCAGACAAGCTTTTTGTTTAACGCCATCAAGCGGGGTATGACAAAGATCACAAGCCAATTCAATTTGATGATGCGCTGAAGAGGTTTTTCCTGGCAAAAAACTTTGTTTATTCGGACCAAACATTTCGACTGATAAATATCCAATCACAGCCAACATGAAGAACAGTCCAGTAAATTTATAATTTAGTATTTTAAATAACATTCGAAAGTTTTTTGTTAGATTAGAAATAATAGACGGAGGAAATGTGAGCAATTAAAAGGCCTGTTAAGATCCAGACCAAAACAATATGGACTCTGGATAATAAGGCTCGACTGTTTCTAAACATGGCACCAAAAAAAGCGCCTTCTATTAAGACGAGACTACCTAGCAAAGCACCACTAGTCATGGTGATAAAGTAAAATACACTAAATTGAAAATTAAAATTATGGCCTAAACTAAAATTAGTATGTGTAAGGAGTATAAGAATTGATAGTACCAGTAAGGCAACATGTATAGCACGCCAAAAATAAAAACTGGCAAATTGTAGCCATTTCCATCGCTTATTAGCCGTGAGAACAAAGCTGAGAGCCATAAATGTTAAAACAACATATCCAGTCACTTGTTGCCAACCATTATCAAACAGCAATAGAGATAAATAATTTTTATTCTGGATAGTGGAGGGCGTAGCAATGGATGGTAATAAAAAACCGGCAGAAAAAATGACTGCCAGTAACATAAAGAAAAATAAAGTACTTTTTAACGGGGAAGCTAGAGGTTCTGCTTCATTTCCTGTCAATAAGGCTAAAAAAGGTTTGCATGTACCGCAACCTAAGGCTGCGCCAGTACGTTCACTTATTTTTTTTACTGAATTACAGCCCTCTTTTATGGCAATTCCCACTTCACCCTTGGTAACCGCTCCACAGGTACATAACATGGTTGAATTAGGCCATTCACTGGGGTCAGCTAAGGCCACTGATGGCCACAAAGAACCCGTTTGTGCAAAATGATAACGATGCCACGGCCAGACTCTTATATTTTTATCAATAGCTTCTTGCACTTTTGCTATCTCAGGCCAGTCTCCTAAAGCAGTTGCACCGACAAGCCGTCCTTTTTTAAGAAAAACCTCTCTAAACTTAATAGCGGTATCATCTTCAAAAACAAATTGTTCAAGACCTTGCTTATTTAATTTGATCTTTGCCAAAGAAAAAACTGGTAAATGTTTAACTTTAACTCGCAAAGATCGAGCAGACCCTTTGTACTTTTCAATATTATTATTCAGAATATTGTTAACAGCAATTGTTGCTTGCTCAATACCTGGGGCAATCAAACCATAAGTTTCACCATGATGTTCAGCACATTCACCAATAGCATATATAGCTGGATCAGTTGTTTGTAAATAGTCGTTAACCTGAATACCTTTTCCCGTACCTAGTCGTGCATCAACGGCCAGGCTAGTATTTGCAATAATACCAGCACAAGAGATAAGGTTGTCACAAAGAATAAGTTCACCATCTCGCAAGCGTAAGCTTCTTATATCATTATCCCCAATAAACTCATCAATTCCTGAGTTCAAAATAACTTTAATACCAGCTTTGTGCACTTGTTTCAGTAAAAAGGCAGAAGCAACGGCGTCCAGTTCCTTATTAATCAGGTGCTTATTCTTATGTAGGATGGTGACTTCTGCTTTTGGGTTTTGTGCTTTTAATGCAAAGGCTACTTCAACCCCTAAAACGCCACCGCCAACAACAACAGTATTTGAACTTTGTACTACATGCGTCATTAAGTCCTGGGCATCATCTACATCTCGGTAGGTATAAATGCCATATAGACTGGTCTTTGCTTTTGCATCAGCTCTTCTAGCTCTACTTCCTACAGCAAGGATAAGGTGAGAATAAGGTTGCTGATTTCCATTGACATCAATTACACATTTATTAGATTTATCTATCTGAATGATGGGAGTGTTTATTTTGACAAAGACATTACTTTCTTCCGGGACGCTTAATTCATTGGAAATCTCATCCCACTCAATTTCTCCAGCGAGAAGGTCAGATAATCTGACCCGGTTATAAGGTTGCCAAGGTTCAGAGCCATATACGATCAGCCCAGTATCAGGAGAGCATCGCAAAAATTCACGAGCCGCATGTATTCCAGTGGGGCCGGCGCCGATGATCACAACAGGTGGGTTTTCTACGGTTCCTATCGGTTTTTTTATGGGGGCAGCGGTATTTTGTTGACTAATAGCTTTGATTTTTAGTGCAGAAAAAGTGGTGGCTTGTTCGATAGGGCCTATCAATTTTACAGAAATTGTGCAACATGCATCGCCCTGGTGCATGCAGGTGGTTTCATTAATTGTAACCGGGTCGCTAAAGGCATCTGATATTCCCTGTATCAATCCTATCCCAAGCGAACACATTTTTCGTGATGAGGAATAATAAATATTAACTTCGACAGGAGATTTTCGTTCTACTCGTAATTGAGGCGGTTTGGCGCCAGGATTTTTCAAACGAACAACATTATGAATGGTATCTTCTATTTGTGAGTACAAGTCCATCAAATTCCAGTCAGGTTGAATTTGACGACGAAAGAGCAATAGCAGATCTGGCACCATGAACATGCCAAAACTTTTAAGTAATTCGGGGACTTTGATACCCGTGATCCGGGAAGCAGTTACAACAAGTTGTACCACTTCTTTATCGGGGTATTCCTTTACAGGGATAAATACACGCTTGGCAAAACCAGCTTTATCAAGCAGCGTTTCCCAGCTATCCCCGCCTAATGTAGAATCGACGAATTTTTTTAATTCGCCAAAAATCATGCCATGCATGTATAAACTCCTCTAAAACGATTTTGTTATTTTAATTGTTATCGTTTTTATGTGGCAGCATAACGTATACCATTTTTAATATGAGGCGCCGTACTTGTATGAGTATTGCTGAATCAAACATCAGAACAAAAGCATAATACCTTCTACTACATTTATATCAAATAATTTATCTCTTAGCCTAATGGAATCCTGATGATAATGCCGCCCATCACATCTCCAATTTTAAAGTCATTTTTTGGTGAATCTTTATGTTCGTTATGACATTTTGTACATACTTCAGCGACGGCTATATCAGGGTATATTGCAGTAAAATACGTTTTATCACCCAATGTTTCTTCACTATAAAATACTTTACCTGTTTCCGTAATTTGTTTTAAACCCGTTTTTTCAACCTCTGTTTTTGGGTCATTTTTTTTGTTGATTGCCCATTGTGATAATAAAGCATAACTAAATTCATCTTGTTTTTCAGCCGCTATTTCCGCACCAGCACGAAACATTTGTGCGGGGAGTAACAATGTTTTTTCATCTTTCCAATGTTCGGTAGCCTGTATAACATTTTCTTCAAGGGCTAAACGATTAACAATATATTTACTATAGGCTGTTCTATCTGATTCAATTACTATATGAATTGCATCACTCATTTGTTGTGGACTTACTCCGGATTTTTGTTCAAAACAAGCAGTTAAGACAAGTGCAGTGAACCCCATTAAAAAAAATGTCTTCTGTATACGAAAAGTCAACATTTTAGCCTCCTCAGGCTGTGCTCTTTGAGAAAGAGTGTTTATATAACAAAAATATTATTTAAGTTAATTATAGGGATGTAAAGAACCTTTGTCTAAGCTTAATAGGGTGACGTGGTACACTGGAGATGGACACCATTGATTGGGCTCCGTATAGGAGACCATTAACATGGCGACGGCGGGACGGGCAATCCAGTGGCCAAATTGATCTCGCGAAGGACTTCACAACACCTTGCGAGATCAATAACTGGCACTGTTTATTATTTTTAATGGTGTTTTTCTTTAATTATTTTGTTACAGGTTTAGTGGAGATTAGTATCCTGGCTAGCCCCCCGGAATTGAAGCTAAAGCTGTCGATGATATGCTGCTTTTTTTATGTGTGGCACGCTTGCCTGTGGACTTTGACCTCTTACCGCCCGCCGCCGATTTATTGTCGGTGACGGTGGTTTCTGGTCTGGTTTTTGGCCTGGTCTTGGTACTAACCTTGGTGCTAGCTTTGCGTGGTGCTCTAGTCTGCTTCGCGCCTGGCCCAACTAAACTTCGGGTAAGCCGTGACAGGGTAGTTGGGGTTAGGGATTCATATTCCTCAGTTTTCGGGTTAAGCCAGAAGGCCATGCCTTTTTTAAGCATTGTCGCGCGAATGCCAGTATCGGCCAGGCGTTGTTTTTGTACTTGCTGGCTTGGTGTGGTTGGCAAGCTATCACAAATAATCACTGCCACAGGGCGAGAATTTAATTCCAGGTGCTCACTAACAGTGGCAGTTAATTGCTGTGCACTTAATTTACTTTTGCTAGTCAACACTACCGAAACAACTGGAACTTTATAATCGTAACCTTTAAAGGCCATGCCATAGGCAGCAGCGACACTCACACCATCCATTGATCCAATAATATTTTCAATGGGGGACGTTGCAATTGCGTCATCTTTTGTTTGGATTAAATTACAGGCGCGATCGACAAAGTAATAATCACCATCGTCATCCTGCCTAAATAAGTCACCAGAAACCTGCCAGCAATCGCCTTTTTCAAACACGTTGTAAATATGAGTATTGTTGCGATGACCCTGCCAGTCGTCGACTTTAACTAACATCATGCCCATTGTCTCGGCAGGTGTCGGGCAAAAATAGCCAACAGCATCATAGAAAGGTTCATTTTTCTGGTGATCCCAGTGCACAAGCGCGATTTCGTTACTACCAGGCAATGGTTGAAAAACCGGACCATATTTATTAT
>Ga0209834_10001113_pt1 | contig 15329 bp, 15 predicted proteins | sample Mar14236cmmetaG_FD_184134 | JGI IMG/M metagenome (GOLD analysis project Ga0209834, IMG submission 184134) | Marine hydrothermal vent microbial communities from Guaymas Basin, Gulf of California to study Microbial Dark Matter (Phase II) - Marker... ...
GCGCGGCCTCGAGTTGGGTGCCGACGACTATGTCACCAAGCCCTTCAGCCACCTAGAGTTGCTGGCGCGAGTGAGGGCGGTGCTCCGCCGCGCCCAGGCGCTCCCCCTGGCCCACGAAGAACCCTTCGTCAGCGGCGACCTGAGCGTGGACTTTGCCCGCCGTGAGGTGACGCGGCGCGGCGAACCGGTGCCACTGACCACCACCGAGTACCACCTGCTCTACCACCTGGTGCGCAACGCCGGACAGGTGTTGACCCACGAGACGCTTCTAGCCCGCGTATGGGGTCGTGAGTACACCGACGAGATCAACTACCTCAAGGTCTACATCAGCCGCCTGCGCGCCAAACTAGAGGACGATCCCCGCAATCCCCAGCACATCCTCACCGAGCGCGGCGTGGGCTATTGGTTTCGCAAGTGATGAGGGCCGCACCGCCGTGAACAGACGGTGCTGGGTCGGGAAGCAACCTAGCACCGGCTCTTCTAGGCCGGTGCGCCTCACTTCTGGTTTTGCAAGTGATGGCGGCTTTTTAACCTCTTTTTACTCCTGTGTAACCCCGTTTAACCTTTTTCCTCGCGCTGTGTTACTCTCATGGGTTATCATAGAGTTGTGAGAGAGCAAAACGGCGCACGTGAAGAGACCTTTTCCCGGCAGCAAAGGGAGCCGACGACAGGCCACGGCCAGGAAGTCGCGCAGCCGGTGTCTGATACACCAGTCTTGCACCGCCAACGTTGCCTGCCTCGCTTGAGCCAGACCGCCATTATCGTTTTGCTGATCGTGATCCTCGTCGCCTCCAGCGTGCTGGTGGCCCTGTTCACCTACTGGATCGCTCATTAGCGCCGGGACGTACGTGTTTACCGGGTTGTGCTTGGGGCAGCGGATAGGTAACGGATAAGCGGATTGGGTGGGTGCCACGGGTCGAGACGGCGCTGCGCTTTTTCGAATAAACTACGGCCGAGACTGATCCACCGCTGGGCCATCCGTTTATCCGCTCGTCATCCGTTGCGCCTTGACCCCGGTTAATCAGATCGGAGAAGAACGATGAATGTATTGGCTGACGCATTGACGGCGTTGCGTTGTGTGTTCGTGCTGGTTATCCTCTACACCGGTCTGGTCTGGGGGCCGGACAAGGGGCTGGCTACAGCAGCGCTACTGACCATCCTGGCCTGGATCAGCGACGTGCTGGACGGGCCGCTGGCCCGCCGGGCGCGCCGCCCGACCCGCCTGGGCTGGTGCGACCTGGTGGCGGACCTCGGCCTGACGCTATCGCTGGCGACCTGCCTGGTCGCGTGGAAGGTGGCACCGCTCCTGCTCGTCGTGGGTGTACTGGCGCTCGCCAGCCTGGGCGTGCGGGCATTCCACGCCCTGGCGCCGCTGCAACTGGCGATGGGGCTAGTCTATGGTGCGTTCATCCTCACCGTCTGGCACATCGCTCCGGAGTGGGGCCGCGCACTGGTGGGCGGCATCGGACTTCTCGTGTTGCTCAATCCCCGGCGGGCCTGGCAGCAAGTCACGGGGTTCCTGAATCAAGCAGCGGTCATACTCGGACACGCGCCGTCCCAGGTGGTGGGGGCAGAACGAGGGGGGTGAAGCGATGGGCAAGATCGCAGTAGTCACCGATTCGGCGTCGAACCTGCTGCCGGACGTTGCCGTGCAGCACGACATCACAGTCGTGCCCATCTATCTGCACTGGGATGGCCGCACCTGCCGCGATGGCATAGACATCACGCCCGGCGAGATCTACCGGTAATGGGCGTCAGCACGGGGCCGGGGCTGCTGGGATTAGCGTTCTACCCGGAGGAGTAATTGGTGATCTGGCGTAACTACCCAGGCAGCGCCGAAAAAGTCAACGGATTGAGCGGATAAAGCGGATTCAATTGTGACAGACCGCTAAAATCCGCCATAGCGGGCTGCCTTTCTGGGATTTCGACCATACCGTTGAACTGATCGCGCGCAGCCGCGTGGCTGCCGAGAGAATGCTTACCAAGCGTGAAGCGTGAAGTAGGATCAGGCATTGGGGCAAAAGCCGCACGGCTGCTGGCAGGCTCGAAAGCCTGCCCCGCGTGTGTGAGATAAGGGAGGGAGGTAGCGATGTTTGTTAGAGACGCGATTGTTCTGCTAACCGCTTATCTATTGGGGGCGATTCCCTTTTCGTACATCATCACCCGCTGGCGCACCGGGCTGAACATTCGCCAGGTGGGCGAGGGAAACGTGGGAGCGCGCAACGTGGCGCACGTCGTGGGCATAAAGTGGGGCGCACTGGCCGCCATTCTGGATGCTCTCAAAGGGCTGGCGGCCTATCTGTTGGCCCGCGCGCTGAATGTGCCACTGCCTGTGCTGCTGTTGTGCGGATTCGCGGCCGTGATCGGCCATGGCTTTCCGATTTTCCTGCACGGGCAGGGTGGCAAGGGTGTGGCGGTATCACTGGGCTTCCTGCTCGGACTGCTGCCTTATTCGACGCTGGCCGGGCTGGCGGTGTTTGGAATAGCCCATCTGTTGCTGCATGACTTTAACCGCAGCGTGGTCGTCGGCATCGCATCTGTGATCTTCCTGCCGCTGGCTTTTGGCTACGGGCCGTGGATGACAGCCTATACGCTGATCCTGTTCCTGTCGCTGGCTATCAAAAAGATCATTGACCAGCCCCACGAGCGACGGGTGTGGGCCGAGCACGGCTGGGAAGGAACGACGGCCCAGCCGGGCTGGTACGAAGAAGAGAATGAGAATCAACCCGCCCCGGCCGGGCTACGCTGAACGCACTTGCTTTTTGGAGCCTCGGTAGATTCAATTTTGCTCGGCCTGGATCGCCAGACCTGTGGTGAGCACAGTCGAACCATCCAGGCCAGGAGCGGGGATTTGGCAATCCCCTCGGAGCGATTTTGGATCTACCGAGAGCCTGTTTAATAAATCAAAACTAACCTTACGCCCGCTTGGAGCACCTGCTCCTGAATATGGAGATAACTATGCTCTACCAGACAATCATCACCCTGCTTCTGCTGGGAATTCTGGCCAACGTGCTCAATAACCTGCGTTTGCTGCGCCGGATGCCTGAGCGCGGCCCGTTACCCGACTCGCTGCCTTTGGTGTCGGTGCTGATCCCGGCCCGCGACGAAGAACGCAACATTGGCCACTGCCTGGAGTCGCTGCTACGCCAGGACTACCCGCGCCTGGAGATTCTGGTGCTGGATGATGAATCATCTGACCAGACGGCCGGCATCGTGGCCAAACTGGCGTCTGAGCATCCCCAGATACGCCTCCTCCGCGGCCACCCCCTGCCGCCGGGCTGGCACGGTAAGACCTACGCCTGTCACCAGTTGGCCCGGGCCGCCCGTGGGAAGTGGCTCCTGTTCACCGACGCGGATACCGTCCACGCGCCCCACGCTGTATCGTCTGCCCTGCGCGCGGCGCTGGAGACGCGGGCCGATCTGGTGAGCCTGTTCCCCCGTGCCATCATGGACACGTTCTGGGAGGCGGTAGCCCTGCCGATGATCACTGTAGGGCCGATGTGTTACCTGCCACTGGGTCTGATCAACCGGACGCGCCATCCACTCATCACATTAGCCATTGGCCCGTTCATGTTTTTCCGGCGCGATTTTTATTGGCACATCGGCGGGCACGAGGCGGTCAAGCAGGACATCGCCGAGGACGTGTTCCTGGCCCGCCTGGTCAAGCAGAATAGCGGCTGCATGGCCCTGATAGACGGGACTCGTAGTGTTAGCGTGCGTTTCTACCGAGGGCTGAAGGAAGCGTGGCGTGGCTTTTCCAAAAGTTCATTCCCTGCCTTCGACTATGACCTGTTGCCGTTACTGGGCCTGTTACTGGTCAATCTGGCTGTTTTCGTGGCCCCACTCGGTTTCCTGCTGGTCGGATTACGACACGGCTGGGTGGACCGGTTCTGGGTCGGATTTCCCCTGCTTCAACTGGCCATCGGCCTGTTCGCCCGCTCTCTGATTGCACAACGGTTTGACCACGAGTGGTGGACGGTGCTCCTGCATCCGCTGATGATGATATTCGGAGCACTAGTGGCACTCAACTCTGTGCGCTGGGCATGGTTTGGGTCAGGAATGGCCTGGAAGGGACGGAGTTACCATTTCGACGAGGGGAATCTCGTTTACCAGGCGGGGGGATAGCCGACGATCTACAGACTGGCGGGCAATCGCCGGTAGTGGGGATTAAGAAAGTCGCGTAGCGTGCGCAAAAAGTACGCTGGCTTCTCCAACATCGGCGTGTGCGAAGCCCCAGGGATGGAGGCGAATTGTGCGCCAGGGATACCCGCGGCTATCCGTCTAGCCAGGCGGGGTGGTACAACGACGTCCTGCGAGCCAGCGATGACCAGCGTGGGTGCTTGAATGCGCGTCAACTGGGGCTGACACGATCTGTCGGACATGTCGCGTAACGTCTCATACAACACACGCATGTCGGCGCGAGCAATACCCTTGTTCCACCGCAGGAGAGCACCATCTTTTCGCGGTAGGTGGGGTGTAAGCCTCGCCAATAGCCGGGATCCTGTCTGAGCCACGCCCGGCAGATACGAGCCCAGCCGCGTGGAGAGCAGTGTAAAGAGAGCACGGGTCCACTGCCCGCACATAGGCACGTCTATTAGCACCAGGCGCTTGACCAACTTGGGGTGTTCCAAAGCCAACTGCAACGCCACTACTCCGCCCATCGAGTGGCCCACGATGGTGGCCGCAGTGATCCCCAGGGATCCCATCAGGATCTGTACGGGCACAGACAGCGTTTTGATGCTCCACGGTCCTCGTCCGGCTGGTGAATTGCCGTGTCCTGGCAAATCGAGGGCGATGCAACAAAAGTCAGAGGCCAGATTAGCGACCGTCTCCCGCCAGATAGCGTTAGAATCACCCCAGCCGTGAACGAACACGACGGGCCACCCCCGGCCCGTCTGTTCAAATGCCAGCTTCAGATGATCGTCGCGGTGAGATTTCAACGTCACTATAAGTAAAATTGTATCACAACATAGAACAACTGGCAAGCCGCTGCGTTTCTGAAGCGATCTCGGGCCATTATTCCCTTTATTCCCCACTTGTGGTAAAATAGATTTCCAATGGCCCGCTCACCTATCCGCAGAGTCCGGCATCTGCAACGCTACCGCGAGATCGTGGGGGTCTTTATCCGCCACGGCTTCGGCGAACTGGTAGACTTACTGGAACTACAGCCCTACCTGGCGCTGCCCCGGCGACTGCTACGCCGCTGGCGTAGGGGCGGGGTTACCCCGTCCCTACATCCCTTGGGTGCCCCCCAACGAGTGCGCCTGGCGCTGGAGGAACTGGGGCCCACCTTCATCAAACTGGGCCAGGTGCTCAGCACCCGCCCCGACCTGATCCCCCCGGCCTACATTGCTGAGCTCGCCAAACTGCAGGATACCGTACCCCCGGCGGAGTGGGAACCGGTGCGGGCACAGATCGAGGCCGAACTGGGCGCGCCACTGAAAGAACTGTTCACTGCCTTCAACCCCACTCCTATCGCCGCCGCCTCGCTGGCCCAGGTGCACACTGCCACACTGCCTGATGGCTCGGATGTGGTCGTCAAAGTGCAGCGGCCAAACATTGAGACGACTATTGAAACCGATCTGGAAATCCTCTTCGACTTGGCCCGTTTGCTTCAGGCACGTACCCCGCTGGGCGAACTCTACGACATGCCAGAGGTAGCGGAGGACTTTGCCACCACTATGCGGGCCGAACTGGATTACCGCCGTGAGGGGCGCAACGCCGACCGCTTCCGCGCCAACTTTGCCGGCGAACGCTACCTCCACATTCCACAGGTACACTGGGACTATACCACTCGCCGCGTGCTGGTACTGGAGCGCATCAGCGGCATCAAGATTGACGATATCGAGGCTCTGGACGCGGTGGGCTACGACCGCCATCGCATCGCGCTCTATGCCATCCGTATGATCGTCAAGGAGATACTGGAGGACGGCTTCTTCCACGCCGACCCCCACCCGGGTAACTTTGTCGTCATGCCGGGTGAGGTCATCGGCGCGATGGACTTTGGGATGGTGGGCTACCTGGGCCGGCGCGAGAAGGATGAACTGATCCGCCTGTACGTCGTCGCCGCGCAGTTGGACGATGAAAGACTCGTGGATCAGTTGATCCGCATGGGCGCCGCCGCCGGACAGGTGGACCGGGCCGGACTGCAACGGGACGTGGCGCGGATGCTCCGCAAATACCAGGGACTGCCGCTCGAGGCAATCAACACCAGCGAAGTGATCGAAGAATCAATGTCCCTCGCCTTCCGCCACCACCTGCACATGCCTTCCGAGTACTGGCTACTAGGCAAGACGCTGGGGATGATGGAAGGGGTGGGATTGAAACTGGACCCCGGCTTCGACCTCTTCGCCGTCTCCCAACCCTACGTGCGGCGCTTTATGTGGCGCCAGTTCTCCCCACGCACGCTGGGGGAAAAGGCCCTGCGCGGGGGCCAGGAGTGGGGCGATCTGGTGTTGGCCATGCCGCGCCGTCTCTCCCGCCTGTTGGACGACGTGGAGGCAGGTAACCTCTCGGCTAACCTGCGCCTGCCAGAAGTCCCCAACTGGATGATCCGCCTGGACCGCATCGCCAACCGGCTCTCAATGAGCATCCTACTGGCCGCGTTGATTATGGGGTTGGCTATGTTGGTGCCGGCCTTTAACCTGGCGGAGCCATGGGGACTGGTGCTTGTACTGATCCTCATCAGTTTCGCCGGCGCCAGCCTGCTGGGCCTGTGGCTGATCTTTTCTATATGGCGCTCGAGGAAGTAGGGGCAGACCCGCGTGTCTGCCCAGGGACGAACTATGGAGATGACCGCAGGGAACGGCCAGAGACAGCACGTTGCCATCAACGCGCACCTCCTTTCGGGGCGGGCCTGGTACCGCAGCGCGGGCATGCACCAGTACATCTACCATCTACTACGCCACCTGGAGCAGGCCGGCGACGATCTACGCTACACCGTCCTGCTGGGCGAGGGCGCGCTCCCTCCAGATGTGACCCTCACTTCACTCCAATCTCGCTGGCCCACGAGCCGGGCCGCGGTGCGGGTGCTGTGGGAGCAGTTCGCGCAACCGTGGGCGCTGCGCCGCATCGGGGCGCACCTGGTACACGGGCCGGCCTTCGTCGGGCCTGTGTTCGCCCCCTGCCCGGTGGTCGTCACTATCCACGACCTGAGTTTCATCCGCTTCCCCGAACTGTTCCGCCCCGCCAACCGGCTCTACCTGACGGTGCTGACGCGCCTCTCGGCGCGTCGCGCCCGGCGGCTCATCGCAGTCTCGGCCCACACCGCCGCCGAGACCACGCGGCTGCTGACCATCCCACCGGAGCGGATTGACGTCGTCTACCACGGGGTAGACCCGGCTTTCCGCCCACTGCCCGCCGGCGAGGTAGCAGCCTTCCGCCAACGCCGGGGACTTCCGGAGCGATTCATATTCTTCGTGGGCACGCTGGAACCGCGCAAGAACCTGGTGCGGCTGGTGGAGGCTTTCGCTCATATTCGCGATGGCCACGTCGGGCTGGTGCTGGCCGGCGGGAAGGGCTGGCTCTACGATGAACTGTTCGCCAGAGTGGAGGCACTGGGCCTGGGCAAGGAGGTTCTCTTCCCCGGCTACGTGATGAACGACGAATTGCCCCTGTGGTACAACGGTGCCACTACCCTCGCCTACCCATCGCTGTACGAGGGGTTTGGGATGCCGGTGTTGGAAGCGCAGGCGTGCGGGACGCCGGTGCTGACCTCGAACGTATCCTCGCTGCCCGAAGCGGCCGGCGACGCGGCTTTGATGGTAGACCCCCGTGACGTGGAAGCGCTGGCGGCGGGGCTGAACCGGCTGTTGACGGACGAACCGTTGCGGCGCCAGTTGCGCTCGGCGGGCCTGGCCCACGCCGGACAGTTCACCTGGTCGCACACGGCACAGGAGACGGCGCGCGTCTACCGCCGTGCCCTGGCCAAAGAGGGAGGTGGAACGTGAAAACTCGCCGCCATGCTCCCTGGTGGGTCGTCGTCTCCGACATTTTGCTGATCAATGCCAGCCTGCTGCTGGCTTACTGGGTGCGTTACGAACTGCAGTGGCTACGTGACGTCAGTCAGCATCATCCTCTATCGGCGTACGTTCCCTTTGGCCTCCTGTTCACCGCGCTGATGCTGTTGGCCTTCCAGATGGATCGGGTCTACCGGCAGTGGCGCGGATGCCCGTGGCTCGATCAGGTCTATCGCATCATCAACGCCACGGCCAAATCCGTGATAGTGATGCTGGCCATCACCTTTGTCCTGCAGCCCCGCCAGTACTCGCGCCTGTTGCTCGTCGAGGCGGGCGTTATTGCCGTTATCTTGTTAGTGCTGTTACGAGTGGTGCAAAATGGGATTGCGGGCCGGTTGCGCGCCCGTGGTGTCGGGGTAGACCGCGTCATCATCGTCGGCGCCGGCGAGGCGGGACGCACGGTGATGCGGGCTATCGTCGCCCGGCCTGAACTGGGATACCATGTCATTGGCTTTGTAGACGATGATCCACAAAAGGGCCAGACTGACATTGGTCGCTTCAAGGCGCTGGGACCGACGAGCAACCTGGCCCGGATGATCGAGGAAGAAGCGGTGGACGAGGTCATCATCACGCTGCCCTGGATGTACCACCGCAAGATTATGTCCATCGTGCGCGAGTGTGAACGGCGGCAGGTGAGCGCCCACATCGTGCCCGACCTTTTTCAGATGAGCCTCAGCCGGGTGGATGTGGACGACCTGGGCGGGGTGCCGTTAGTTGGCGTGCGGGAGATTGGCTTTGAGCGGGGGGCGCTGCTGATCAAACGCGGGATAGACATCGTGGGGGCCATGGTTGGCCTGGTGCTGGGGGCTCCGCTCCTGGCGTTGATCGGGGTGGCTATCCGGCTCGATTCGCCCGGCCCGATTGTCTTCCGCCAGACCCGCGTGGGAGCGGCTGGCAAGACATTCGACATGTACAAATTCCGCTCCATGCACGAGGGGGCCGAAGCGGAACTGGAGCAGTTGCGCGAACTGAACGAGGCCGACGGCCCCATCTTTAAGATTCGCGACGATCCGCGCCTGACTCGCGTGGGGCGGTTTCTGCGGCGCACCAGCCTCGACGAATTGCCGCAACTATGGAACGTGTTGCGTGGGGAGATGAGCCTGGTGGGCCCACGCCCGCCCCTACCGGCCGAGGTCATCCATTATATGGAATGGCACAAGAAGCGGCTAGAGGTACGTCCGGGCATGACTGCACTGTGGCAGGTCAGTGGCCGTAGTACGCTCAGTTTCGACGAGGGGGTGCTGCTCGACATCTACTATATCGAGAACTGGTCTCTGTGGCTCGATTTCAAGATTCTTTTACGCACGATCCCTCAAGTGCTGTTTGGAGACGGTGCATATTAGCGCGGCCTTTGCCACGCATCCAGCAGCGACGTCACCTCTCGACACAGATCAGGGTCGGCCTTCAACCAGGCCGCCACGTCCCTCTGCTCCGGCCGCCGCTCGTTCCACCTCCAGTTCGTGGACAGGTTAGCCACCAGTGTCAGGAACTGACCCTGCCAGGGCTCCTCCAGCGCGAACAGCGCCTCGGTAAGCGATGCGACTCGGCCTTCTATCATAGATTGTGTCCTTTTCCCCGCCGTACTACGGATACCCGGTCGCGCCTGAGTTGACTGCCTGATTTGGTGTGAGACGTGACCAATCGCCAGCAAAAGTCCCATCGTTCCTTCTGGTACGGGTTCTCAGTGGACTGCCCCGGGCGCACGGAGCCACAACTAGACTGAGGACGTGCCGGCGTGCTAGGCCCCAATGAACGCTGGCTGGCAGAGCGCCCCGGCAAAGGTATCTAACGTGTTGGCCTTCACCGCCAGCACGACCTGTCGCTCCGTTTCTATCAGACTCAAGGTGTCCAGCATCTCGCGGCGATGGCCGTTGAGCAATTGCTCACGGAAGGCGGAATCGGTGAGCGCCATCCAGACCAATTTGTCAATCTTACGTGTGGGCAGGCTTGCCTTCCGTTACCCATTACTGCCGCCGTATGGTGCCAACAGACCGTGCAGCCCGTCCCACATTTCCACCTCGCCAACCTGGGGCTCCGCTATCCGCGCAGCCAAGTGCGTATTTGCCTCAGTCATTGTACTATGAGTGTAGTTTGCGAGGGAAGGTGGGGCGGACTTTCCAGTCTGTCGCTCAAGCGGGCTAGAAAGCCTGTCCCACGAGGGACTGCTTCAATATGAATATCTACTTTGCTGGTTCTATCCGTGGGGGGCGGGGTGACGCGGTGCTTTATCGCCAGATCATCACGCTGCTGATGGAATACGGGGCAGTACTCACCGAACATGTCGGTGATACCAGCCTGACCCGCGCCGGGGAGGATGGGCCGTCCGACGAGGCAATCTACGAGCGGGATATGACGTGGCTGACGGAAGCCGACATTGTGGTCGCTGAAGCCACTGTCCCCAGCCACGGCGTGGGATACGAGATCGCCCGGGCCGAGGCGCTAGGCAAGCCGGTGCTGTGCCTCCACCGCCGGGGCACGGGGCGGCGGCTTTCGGCCATGTTGGCGGGCAATCCCGCGCTGCGGTGCGAGACCTACGACAGCGTGGAGGAACTCGGGGCTATCCTGAGACGGTTTATGCGCAGTTGACCTGGGTGGTCACGCACGTTGGCTTAAAGTGGGGGCGCGGTAGCCGCGCCCCTCACCGCGCCCCCACGTCTAATACCCCAACGCTTTCTTCAGCACCATGCCTAGCCTGCGGATCCCTTCGACGATGGTATCCGGCTGGCAGTAGGAAAAGTTGAGTCGCATGGCATTGTGCCCCCCATCTCGATTGGGGTAAAAATGGACGCCGGGCACGTAGGCGACCTTTTCGGCGATGGCCTGCTTTGAGAACTCGAGCGTATCAATGGACTCTGGCACGCGAGCCCAGAGGAACAGACCGCCCTGGGGCTGAGTCCAACTACTACCATCGGGCCAGAACTCGGCCAGCGAATCGAGCATTACATCCCGCCGCTCTTTGTAGACCTGGCATATCTGCTTGACGTGCGGCTTGATCAGTCCCCGCTGGCAGATGTCGTTGGCGACGTATTGGATAAAGGTGCTCGTGTGGAGGTCGGCGCCCTGCTTGGCCTGCACAAAGCGCCTCATCAGCACCTCCGGGCAGACGATCCATCCCAACCGCAGGCCCGGAGCCATGATCTTGGAAAATGTGCCCAGGTAGATAGTGCGCTCAGGGATAAAGGTGTCAATGGGAGGGATGTCCTCACCCTCGTAGCGTAACTGGCCATAAGGATCATCCTCGACGACGGGGAGGTTCAGTTTCGTAGCGATCTCGGCCAATTGTTGACGGCGTTCTATGGGCATTGTCGTGCCGGCTGGGTTGTGAAAGTTGGGCAGGACGTAGATGAACTTGGGTGGCTTGCCGGAGTCGGCGAGTACTTTTTCGTAGGCGTGCTCCATCTCATCCACGACCATGCCATACTCGTCGAGACGCACGGTGTGGAAACGTGCCTGATAAGCATTCCATGCTTGGATCGCTCCTAGGTAAGTGGGGCGACCGGTGAGCACATAGTCACCGGGGTCAATGAACAGTTTGCCGACCAAATCCAGGGCTTGCTGAGAGCCATTGGTCAGCAAGACATTGTCTGGTATGGCCGGGACGCCATACTTGTGCATCGTGGTGGCCAGGTACTCTTTGAGCGGTCTGTATCCCTCAGTGGCGCCGTACTGCAGCGCCCCGGCGCCATCCTCGCGGATGATGTAGCGGCAGGCTTCCTCGACCTCGCGCAGGGGAAAGAGGTCCGGGGCCGGCAGACCACCGGCGAAGGAGATGATGTCCGGCTGTTGGGTCAATTTGAGCAGTTCGCGGATGGCGGAACTCTTCATACGTTCCGTGCGAGAAGCCAGATGCGGCGCCCAATCCAACACTGGTACGTCACGGTATAGATCAAAATTCAGTTCCATGTCTTGCCTCCTAGTTTGAGATTTGCAGATTGTGAGACCCTGTGACGCGGATTGTAGCATCAGAAGGATTAAAGGTCAAATGGCGGGGGAGAACACGAATTGGGAGGATTGACGGATCGGAGGGACAGATGGGAAATATGTCACGGTGCAGGTGCGATGAACGCAACTTGACTAACGGGCGAAATGGAAGTATCCTTACGCAAATCACGAATGGAGGTTGTCTATGTACAAAATCTTGCACAAGGAAACGCTGAGTGATGTCACAAAGTTGGTGGTCGTCGCCGCACCGGAAGTGGCGCGCAAGGCGCAGGCAGGCCAGTTTGTCATCGTGCGCGTTGACGAGCACGGGGAACGCATCCCGCTCACCATCGCTAACTATGACCGGGAGGCAGGGACGATCACGATCATTTTCCAAGAGGTGGGCAAGACGACAATGCACCTGGGGAGTCTCGAGCCGGGCAGCGAGTTGGCCACTTTTACCGGGCCACTGGGCCACCCGACCGAGATCGAGAACTATGGCACCATCGTGTGTGTGGGCGGCGGGGTCGGCATAGCGCCCCTCTATCCCATCACGCGGGCGCTCAAGGAGGCCGGCAATGCCGTCATCTCGATCATTGGGGCGCGCAATAAGGAGTTGCTCTTCTGGGAGGACGAGATGCGGGCGGTCAGCGACGAGCTGATTGTCTGTACTGACGATGGCTCCTATGGGCGCAAGGCGCTGGTCACCGAGCCGCTCAAAGAGTTGTTGGAGCGTGACGGAGAGATTGCCCGTGTGTGGGCCATCGGGCCGGCGATCATGATGAAGTTCTGCGCCCTGACGACGCAGCCATTTGGTGTGAAAACCATCGTCAGCCTGAACACGATTATGATTGACGGGACGGGCATGTGCGGCGGCTGCCGGGTGCAGTTGGCCGGTGGCGCCAAGTTCGTGTGCGTGGACGGCCCCGAGTTCGACGCTCACCAGGTGGACTGGGACCTGCTGATGGCACGGCTGCGGTTCTACCTGGAGGAAGAGAAGCAGGCAGTCGAGCAATGGCAGCACCGGTGCCAATTGGAGGTAGACTAGTGGCGACTGAATTGACCAATAGAGAACGAATGAGTATTCCCCGCCAGACGATGCCGACTCAGGATGCGCTCGTCCGGCGGGCCAATTTCGACGAAGTGGCGCTCGGCTTTACGCTGGAACTGGCGCAACAGGAAGCGGCGCGGTGCCTGCAATGCGTGAAACCGCACTGCGTGGAGGGCTGTCCAGTGGGGGTGCTCATTCCAGAGTTCATCCTGGCGCTGCGAGAGGGGGACATGGATGGCGCGGTGCGGGCGATGAAGAAGAAGAACAATCTGCCCGCCATCTGCGGCCGGGTGTGCCCGCAGGAGACGCAGTGCGAAGTCAAATGCGTGCTGGCCAAAAAGGGCAAACCGGTGGCAATCGGGCGGCTGGAGCGGTTCGTGGGCGACTATGAGTTGGAACACCACGTCTACCCGCTTGAGCGCGCTACGCCGACGGGTAAACGCGTCGCCATCGTCGGTTGCGGCCCGGCCGGGATCACCTGCGCCGCGGACCTGGGGCGCTTGGGTCACGATGTGACGATTTTCGAGTCGCTGCACAAGCCCGGCGGCGTGCTCGTCTATGGCATCCCCGAATTTCGTCTGCCCAAGAGCGTGGTGAACTGTGAGATCGATTACACTGCCGAGTGTCTGGACATCAAGATGCACCCGGACGCAGTGATCGGGCGGCTGTACACGATTGACGAATTGCTTAACGAGCAGGGTTTTGACGTCGTTTTCCTGGGAACGGGCGCGGGGTTGCCGTCGTTCCTGCGCATCCCCGGCATCAACTATAACGGCGTCCTCTCGGCCAACGAGTTCCTGACGCGAGTCAATCTGATGAAGGGCTATCTCTTCCCTGAATATGATACACCGATCAAAGTGGGCCAGCGCGTGGCGGTGATCGGCGCAGGAAACGTGGCGATGGACTCGGCCCGTTGCAGTCTGCGCCTGCAGGCGCTGCGTGCCCAGGAAACGGGTGGGGAGGTGGGTGAAGTGCACATCGTCTACCGCCGCTCGCCGGTCGAGGTGCCGGCCCGGGCCGAGGAAGTGCATCACGCCGAGGAGGAGGGGGTCATCTTTGACTTTTTGACCAACCCGGTAGAGATCTATGGGGACGAGCACAGAAACGTGTGTGGTATGCGCTGCATCCGCATGGAATTGGGCGAGCCTGACGAAAGTGGCCGGCGACGCCCCATCCCCATCGCAGGCTCCGAGTTCGATATGGACGTGGACATGGTGATCATGGCGCTGGGGACGCGGCCTAATCCGCTGGTCTTTAACGAGGCCGGTGGGTTGGAGCGGACAAAGTGGGGCACGGTCGTTGCCGATGAGGAGACGGGCCGGGCGACAAAGGCGCGGGTGTGGGCCGGTGGCGACGTGGTCACCGGCGCGGCGACGGTCATCAGCGCGATGGGGGCCGGCAAGCGGGCCGCCGCTGATATTGATCGGTTCCTACGAGGGGAGGTAAAGCCCTGGACTACGTGAAGCGTGAAACGTGAACACAAAACGGCAGCGCCGCTCGAAAGAGCGGCGCTGTGCTTTTTCAAGAGGCCGAGGTGGACGTGGGTTTCGGTGTGGGCGTCGGCGCCAGCCAGATAAAGGTGCGCACTGCGCTGGGACCGCCGGCCCCTTCGTAGACCAATTCACCGTCCTCGTCCCGCACCTCCCGCACGACTTGGACCTGCCAGCGGAACTCGCGCACGGCGGCGCTCGCGGGGGGCAGCAGATCAAGAGGCACACGCCAGGAGGTGACGCGGGTGTAAGTCGTGTCCGACATCACGCCGCCAGCCGGTTGGACGAGGGTCAGCGCGTACCACTCGTCGTCGCGCAGTGTGCTCACCGAGGCCCATTGCAAGAGGATGGTCTCGTCACTTCCCACAAAGGTCGCGCCGTCGCGTGGGCTGAGAAGCGCAGGCGGCCGGTAGGGCGGAACAGGGGTGGGCGTGGCGTTAGGGTCTATGGTTGGCGTGGGGCTGGGCACCGGCGTCCCTATCGGGATGACGAGCGACTGGTTGACACGGATAGTGTCGTCGTTGGATGGCATGTCGTTGGCAATACGAATGGCCTTCACTGAGACATCGTATTCTTCGGCGATTGTGCCCAGCACCTCGCCCTGTGCGACGACGTGAATGATATAGTTGGATGGCGTAGGCGTAGGGTCGTCCGGCACAGGCTCACTGCCGGATTCGGTGGACGTGGCACGAGGAATGAGGACGAGTTGCCCCGGCTTGATCACGTCCGCGTCCATTTCTGGGTTCAAGGCCAGGATTTCCTCGATAGTGGTGTCATAAGCGTCGGCAATGTCAATGAGCACCTCTCCCTCTTGCACCTGATGCACGAGCGGCGGGATGGGGGTTGGGG
>Ga0209834_10001114_pt1 | contig 15317 bp, 11 predicted proteins | sample Mar14236cmmetaG_FD_184134 | JGI IMG/M metagenome (GOLD analysis project Ga0209834, IMG submission 184134) | Marine hydrothermal vent microbial communities from Guaymas Basin, Gulf of California to study Microbial Dark Matter (Phase II) - Marker... ...
ACGCCCGTAAACGGTATACCCGCATCAAGGATCGCATGGAAAAACCTCCCGATGTCGAGAAATATTATTCCAATCTGAAAAAGTATGAAGATTACCTGGTCAACGGCCGCAAGATCGACCTGGTCCCGTTCAAAGGGGGACGGGATAATATAATAGATTTTGAATGCCGTGAGCATCCGGCGCTGGGATCGCGCCTGGATATGATATCATCGACAGTGGAAGGGTTTTACCGGGGTGGGATCAGGTTTTTTATTGCCGCCGACAATCCGGGCCAGGCCTCGCGATTGCAGGAACTTCTGGGAGAAAAAATAAATTCGCCGGCGGTGCTTCCGATAGAGGTAGCGCAATTAAAGGGCGGTTTTGTAAGCAAGACATATAAATTTGCGGTGCTTACCGATCACCAGATTTTCGGACGGCATTATCGCCGGGCCAGAAGGAAAAAATTCAAAGAAGGTGTTGCAATACAAAATTACACCAGTCTCACCAAGGGTGATTATGTGGTGCATACGAATTTCGGTATTGCGCGGTACCAGGGTTTACAGACGATCGAAGTCGGGGGACGACCACGTGACTGTCTTTTGCTGATCTATGCCGACGGGGATAAATTGTATGTCCCGATCGAGGAATTTAATTATGTTTCCAAATATTCCGGAAAGGATTCGGCGCCTCGGCTGTCGTCGTTGGGCGGAACCGGATGGGAAAAGGTAAAGGCGAGGACCAAGAAGGCGATCGCCGATATGGCGGCCGATTTGCTCAAGATATATGCGGCGCGCAAGGCGCGGCCGGGATTTGCGTTCGGCCCGGACACGACCTGGATGAGGCAGCTCGAAGCGGCTTTTCCATATGAAGAGACGACGGACCAATTGAAGGCAATTAACAATGTCAAGGCCGACATGGAAAGGCCGATTCCGACTGACCGTCTGGTTTGCGGGGATGTCGGCTACGGCAAGACGGAAGTCGCTATCAGGGCGGCATTCAAGGCGGTCGAGGGCGGCAAGCAGGTGGCGGTACTGGTACCGACGACGATTCTCGCCCAGCAGCATCACAGCACATTCACCGGCCGTCTGGCAGATTTTCCTGTACGAATCGAGATGCTCTCCCGTTTCCGAACCCGCAAGGAACAAAAAGCAACGGTAGCGGAGATAGCCGAGGGTAAGGTCGATATAGTCATCGGAACCCATCGTCTGTTATCAAAGGATGTCGAGTTTCATGACCTGGGTCTTTTGATAATCGACGAGGAACAGCGATTCGGAGTACGTCACAAGGAAAGGCTTAGAAAGATAAAAAGTACGGTCGATACGATTGCATTGACGGCGACACCGATTCCAAGGACTCTCCAGATGTCGCTGATGGGTGCGCGGGATATGTCGCTGATCAACACCTCTCCCAAGGACAGACTTCCGATCCTGACGACAATATCCGAGTTCGATCCGGAAGTCATCGCCGAGGTGATTTTGCAGGAGATCGACCGGGGCGGACAGGTCTTTTTCGTGCATAACAGGGTGCAGACAATCGAGGCGATGTACCGTTATTTAAAGAAAATCGTTCCCCAGGCGGAGATTGCGGTGGCTCACGGGCAGATGCATGAAAAGTCGCTGGAGGGGATCATGCTTGCCTTCCTGGCAAAAAAATTCCAGGTACTTTTGTCCACATCGATCATCGAATCCGGTCTCGATATACCCTCGGTAAACACGATCATAATCAACCGGGCCGATCGTTTCGGCCTGGCGCAGTTATATCAGCTTCGCGGGCGGGTCGGCCGCTCGGCGGTGCATGCGCGCGCTTATCTCCTGACCCCGGTGTACCGCCTGATATCTGAGGATGCACGAAAGCGGTTGCGGGCAATCGAGGCCCATGCTGATCTGGGGTCGGGATTTGCGCTGGCGATGAAGGACCTGGAAATTCGAGGAGCCGGAAATATTCTGGGAGCGCAACAGTCCGGTTTTATCGAGGAAATCGGATTCGATCTTTACACCAAGCTTTTGGAGGAGGCGGTCGCGGAATTGAAGGGCGAGACGGTTCCCAAGATGCCGGATACCAAGATCGAGATGGATATCGAGATACTTATCCCCGATTATTACATGGATATCAAACAACAGAAGGTGGAAGTATATCAAAAAATTGCCGGATCGCGGACGCTCGATGAGATCGAGAATATCCGTGATAATGTCGAGGATCGTTTCGGCAAGGCTCCGGATGAGGTCAATAACCTTTTCGAGGCAGCGGCGGTGAAGATTTCAGCATTCGCGCATCAAATAGAAAAGGTTCGGATAAGATCGGGGATGATCGAATTTCATTTCAATGCCGACAAAAAGTTCGAGCGCAAGGAGGTCGAGAGTTGGCGTCGGGCGAGTGAATATCCGATGGAATTCTCCTATGCCGACAGTATGGTAATACGGCTTGATTTATCGCAGGTGGGTCGGAATAAGAGGCTGCAGTATATCAGATCGATGCTTAATAGAATATAGTGCATAATTTCAAGGTGCTGCGCAGTACACAAATTGTTGACAAACAAATCGGAAATATTTTCCCTTGACAGTGCCAGGCGAACAGGCAATCTAAAACGAAACAGGCCGCTAATTCCATTGCTGATTTAAAATCTGAGTCACGGGCATTACGGGAGGAAGTCGAGCAACGCGGAAGTGAGCGGTAAACCAAGTTACTTTATAAAGCGTTATTGACTCATCCGGTTGAAGTAATTCTGGCAAAATCCATCAACTGGAAAGCAACCGAACGGCTGAGTAAAGACAGATTCAATTAGAGCTATCTTAAAATTCAAATGCAGTCAGGAACCATGGGGTTCCTGACTCATTGTTGGAAGCTGTGTTGATTCAGCCGTGGATTCTTGAAAGCCCATAACGGCTCGAAATGATGATCGGGTAATGCCGGGAACTGGTTTTACGACCTAAGTCAATATATTTCAATAAATTTGGTATAATTGGCTCTTTCCTAATTCATTACTTGACTTTGTAAATAAAACGTATATATTTGGAAACTTGATCGCGGGGTGGAGCAGTTCGGTAGCTCGTCGGGCTCATAACCCGAAGGTCAGGGGTTCAAATCCCCTCCCCGCTACCAAACTTAAGTCCCTGAAGTTCAACGACTTCGGGGATTTCTTTTGGGGTGGGATTTCCTTCGAAAACCGGATTTTCTAACAGTTTTCTAACAAAAGCTCATGAAAAAGAAAATGAGCTATTTGCAAAAAATATTGAAACCCTGTAGTATGATACAGGGTGTTTAATGAAATAGAAATGGAGAAATGATGAATAACAGTGTTTTCAAAACCGGTGAATTAGCCAAAAAGGCTGAAGTGAATAAAGAGACAATTAGATTCTATGAGAAAAAGGGGTTGCTGTCTGAGCCTGTTAGAACCGATGGCGGATACAGGCAATACTCTCAAAAAGATTTGGAGCGACTCATTTTTATTAAGAACGCCAAAGAACTGGGTTTTGCTTTATCGGAGATTAAAGAGCTTTTAGCAATAGCGGATGGTGACATATACAAATGTTCTGAAGTTAGACAGATTGCTGAGGGCAAATTAGAACACGTCAACAATCAACTGAATCATCTTAAGAAATTGAAGACGACATTAACAAGGCTGGTGACTGAATGTCAACGAGCCGCAACTATAAAAAACTGTCCAATAATTGAATCACTTTCTAAAGGAGTAAAATAATATGAAAATCGAATTTTTATACTTCGATGGCTGTCCCAATCATGAAACAGCTCTAACCAATTTGAAAGAAGTTCTTTCTGAAACAGGGCTGAAAGAGGAGATTGATATTATCAATATTGAGAATCCAGAGGATGTAACAAAGCATCGTTTTCTTGGATCGCCTTCAATTAGAATCAACGGTAAAGACCTTGAAGTCACTGAAGATGAATCTACACAATATTCGATGCGTTGCCGTCGATATAAGAACGGCGATGTGATGGAGGGGTTTCCCTCTAAGGAACTGATCTCAACTAATCTGAAAAACAATTGAGGTTGAGATGGATTCTAAGAAAGTATTACAACCTGAAAAAATATGAAAAGGCAGCAATTTAAATAACTTGTGAAAAGAAAATGTGTCTCTTATATTTTAACCGAAAATGTCCAAAAGGTTCTGAAGACATACACTGATAACAATAGGATTGGTCTATATGGTGCGAGAAAAATAGATGTTTCAAATACTAACCATTCTATTATCATTAATCTCAGTTATACTGATGTTTATAACCCATTATGGCTGGGCGTGGCTTGTTATAGGTATTATTGATCTTTATCTATTATTTGTGCTTTGGGGTGCAAAAAGGAAATACAGGTTTGATTTCATTTCGGAAATATCATTAGAGGCGAATACATTACTAAAGCAGTATGGACATTATTTCTTAATGCCGTTTGGGGCTAAGGATTTTAGTGCAAGCGCGGCAACTGTTCAATTTGCGGGAATTGCCATAGCATTTATTGGAGTGGTTAAGGGTGCATGGCTATCATTGTTATTTGGTTTCGTAAATTGGATTGCCATGGGAACTGTGTCTGTATCGTTTAGTCCCATAGCTCTCTTGAATAAAAGACCAGAATTACAATCAGCGTATGATGAAATTATTGAATATTTGAGTACACACAAGAATTCACTATATAATAGCGAATAATCGACAAAGATAATGCTTGATAAATTAAAAGCTATAAAACAAGGAATCCTGGCCTTCTAAGGCTCAAATTAGGGCGTTATTTCCATGAGCCAAGTTATTTTTTTATTCATCAGATATAATATTTGAACTTGATGTTGAGCTTGAACTTTGATAAGTTAAATGTTATCGGAATTAATATATATTTTCCCGGTTTATAATTTGTATTCTGCCATTAATTTAATATGTTAATATAGGAGAAGCTGTTTATGAGTGTTATAACTATTTCCAGGGACATTAAAAGCGGTGGCAGAGAAATCGCCAATTGTCTTGCAGAAAAGCTAAATTATACCTGTTTGATCAATCGCGATGTAATTGCCGAATGCGCGAGAAAATATAATATCGTCGAGGAAAACCTGCTCAACAGGTTAGAGGAAGCTCCCAATATTTGGCAGAGGCTGACCCGTGAACATCATCGTTATCTGATATATGTTCAATCAGCCATCCTGGAGGCAGTGAAAAGAGATAATGTGGTTTACCATGGTCTGGCCGGACAATTATTTTTATCGGGGATACAGCATGTCTTTAAGTTAAAGATTGTGGCCCCTTTTGAGAGTCGAATCGATTTGGCAATGCAAGAAATGAATATAGACAGGGAAGAAGCCATAAAATTTCTTAATAATGCTGATGATAAAAGGAATCGATGGTTTAGAATCATTTATGGCGAAGACCGACACCGATTGTCTCTTTATGACCTTTCCGTAAATAGACAGAATGTATCCAACGAAACTCTGTGTAATATAGTGGCTCTTGCCGTAAACAGCGAAGACTTTAAAACAAATGAGCACTCAATGGCAAAATTGAAGAATCTCTCCACAGCATGCGAGGTAAAGGCGGCGTTTGCAACAGATGACAGGCTCTGGGATCAGGACATTAAGGTTTCAGCAAGCGGATCGGTTGTCACTCTCATGGGTATCGTTAAGAATGAGAAGATTAGAGATGAGTTGATTGACATTGCCACCAAGGTCAAGGGTGTAACTAAATGCGAGACTCGTTTGAGTTTAAGATCGTCGGGCATCTCCGATACAGCATTATGGAACGATTAGGTGGTTATTTTTGTGTTGTTGGGTGCAACATTCTGTTTATATTAGTCGGTGATGCCTGAAAAGAAATAGTATCGCCCTCGTTCAGTCACTCTTATCTTTGATATCCGCAGGTATCGGGACAGTAGGCAAATGCACAGTGAATGTTGTCCCGACTCCCTGACTGCTTTTAACACTGATGCTGCCGCCGTGCTTTTCAATAATCCCCCGGGAAACAGCAAGACCCAATCCTGTCCCCTGACCGGTCGGTTTAGTAGTAAAAAAAGGATTGAAGATGGAGTTGAGAATATGATCGGATATACCGGTCCCCGTATCGATAATCGTGACCGAAAGAAAGCCTGTCTGCTTACTCTCGGTGACATCCAGGATTATATTTCCCCCTTTGGGCATAGCATCAATCGCATTTAAGATCAAGTTTAAGAAGACCTGAACAAGTAGTTTTCGGTCGCCATATATCGGTGAAAGGGTTTTCCTGTAATTTTCCTCCAACGATATTTTACTTAGTTTGATTTGATTTTTGACAAGTTGGACGGTTTCTTCCAGGATTTCGTTTATGTAAAGGTAATCTGATTGTGTCTCGCTTTCCCGGGCATAATCGAGTAAATTTTTGACTATCTGTTGAGCTCTTTCTCCCTGATTTACCAGATCATTAATAGCATCTTTGATTTCTGCTTTGGAAAGTTCACCAAATCCGTCCTTTAGAACCTCGGCCGTTAGAATTATATGTTCGGAGATAAGTCTTGCGGATCGATCATCGTCGCCTTTAGCGGCCAGGCAGAATGGCGCGAGTATAGCGATTATACAAATTGTTACTAACAGGGGTTTTGCAGTTAATCATTTTTATCATGGCATCTCAGGAATTTTATCCATTTTAAGTTTACTTTAAATCATCAGACTGGATCTGTATCAGAAAGTTGCACCGGATGATTAATTATCACGGTGATTCCCCTGTGATTTCTAATATCGATTTGCTGTCTATATGCAATTAATTATCAATGCCGGATGGTCCGGGGGGCGAAGCGGATTCGACGCAACTTATTATCGGACTATCAGATACGAATTCGGCTGTAATTCGGATCGGGTTGGCAGGTCTTTTGCGCAAACGTATAGTGGAAACGCCTTCTGCCATAAGGAGATATTATGAAAAGGAAAATTGCCGGCACAGTATTAATCATATTTCTTGCATTACTTTTGGGTACGGGCGGTTGTGAAAAAGAGAAAATTGTCGAGTCAACCGAATATATACACGATGTCGAATATGTGCAGTTACCTCCCGACACGGTTTTTCAGGTTGATACTGTTGTCAGCAACGATTCTGTCACAGTCTATATTGTCGATACGGTTACGATAAGCGACACGGTGATCCAGGTGGAATATATTTATGACACTGTCGTGACGGTTCAGAATCACTATGATACAACCATAATAGTCGATACGGTTTTAACGATTCAATGTAATCCCAATGAATATCTTGCTGTCGCAGCCCTGCACTATTATTCCGATCCGCTGGTCCTGGAATTCATATATGAACAGTTCGGTTATACCGACGGATGGATATTTTACCTTTCGTCGTTCCAGCTTGGTCTGACCAAGCAGTCATCGGATGTTTATGACATATATGGATATATCGACTATTGGGCGCCCGACTGGTCGGGGTACTATCCCCTTGAGTTTTACTGGCGGATGATTTATACCGGCGGCGATCCGGCCGATGTTCGTAACTGGGATATAACCGAGCCGCCCACGGCGGCGGGCAAACATATTCCGGGAATCAGACTTGTGCCTGATGAGAGCGAAACGCAACAATCTCTTCGTTAAATGATAAATTTCTTTCGATGACCTGACAAAAAAAGCCCCGGAAACGGGGCTTTTTTTCAGTAAAATTAAATCACTCAATGTTCCTTATTTCCAGCCAAGGGCTTTTTTGACACCCCTGGCATAGGCCGGGTCGGCTTTCTCGAAATGCTTCAACTGCCTTTTAATGATCCTTTTCGGAACACCCGCCATGGCTCCGGCAATGGCATAATGCAAACGATTTCTTTCATTGGCAGGCATTAAGCGATACAGGTTCCCCGCTTGAGTATAGTCATCGTTTCCTTCACGATGGTCATAACGGTCGGCGTCACCATCGATTTTAAGAGGTGGCTCTTTAAATTTCGGATTTTCTACCGGACCGTCAAAACTGTTCGGCTCGTAGTTAACGGCACCGCCGGAATTATCATTGAATCGCATCGACCCGTCTTTGTGGTAGTTATGGACTGCGGCCTTTGGTTTATTCACCGGCAAATCTTCATAATTTACGCCCAGCCGATAGCGATGGGCATCGGCGTAGGAGAAGATGCGGAACTGAAGCATCTTGTCAGGGCTGTGGCTTATTCCCGGAACCATATTGGCCGGTGAAAAAGCGGATTGTTCCACCTCGGCAAAGTAGTTTTCCGGGTTGCGGTTGAGTTCCAAAACACCGACATCGATCAGCGGGAATTCGCCGTGCGGCCAGACCTTGGTCAGGTCGAACGGATTGTAGCCGGTTTTTTTGGCCTCCTCCTCGGTCATGATCTGCACTTTGACATTCCACCTGGGGAATTTGCCTTTTTCGATCGCTTCGAACAGATCGCGCTGATGACTCTCGCGGTCCTCGGCGATGATTTTGGCCGCTTCCTTTTCAGTCATATTTTTTATGCCCTGCGCCGTCTTGAAATGGAACTTCACCCAGAAGCGTTCATTCTTCGCATTGATAAAGCTGTAGGTATGACTGCCGTAGCCATTTACATGACGGTAGCTGCGCGGGAGTCCCCGGTCGGAGAAAAGAATGGTTACCTGATGCATGCTTTCGGGAGAAAGTGACCAGAAATCCCACATGGCGGTGTTATTGCGCAGGTTGGTTTTGGGATCGCGTTTCTGGGTATGGATGAAATCCGGGAATTTGTATGGATCGCGGATGAAGAACACGGGCGTATTGTTTCCGACCAGGTCCCAGTTCCCTTCCTCGGTATAGAACTTGACAGCAAACCCGCGCACATCACGTTCGGCATCGGCGGCACCTCGCTCTCCGGCGACGGTGGAGAATCTCAGGAAGCAATCGGTTTTCTTGCCGATTTTAGAAAAGATTTTTGCTTTTGTGTATTCAGTGATATCATGGGTAACGGTGAAGGTTCCGTAGGCACCGGAGCCTTTGGCATGCACCACGCGCTCGGGGATACGTTCACGATTGAAATGGGCGTGTTTTTCAAATAGCTGCCAATCCTGCACCAGGAGAGGCCCTCGGGGACCGGCGGTCAGCGAATTCTGATTGTCGCCGACGGGGATACCGGCCGATGTTGTTAGTTGACATTTCTTTTTGGGCATTTCGATACTCCTTATTAATTTTTATTCTTTTGCAGGATTTATCACTACCAATTACGACAGCGGCTTTCATTTTCAGGGATATATACAGTCTTTATATTTATTTGAAAACTTTTTACATATTACGCACAGCCTGCGGCTTTTTGTAGGCTTTGAATAAATTTTCTCTGTTGCGAAAAGCATTTATTATTAAAGGAAGAGCCGACCAAGAGACTATATTATTTTCTTAGCACCAGATGAAGCCCGGTTATTATAAGCAAGATGCTCAGCAATATCAGCAGGGTAATGGGTTCGGCAAAGAATAAAAAGGCCAGGACGGCGACAAAAACAGGGACAGTGCTGTAAACATAGCTTGATGTCCGGGTTGGACCGATTTCATGGACACTTTGATTATACAGAAAGTAGCCGACGCCGGAGGCAATAATACCCATATATAGAATGGAATAAACGGCTGTCGGTCCGATCTCACCGATGTGGGGATTGACACCTTCAAAAATCGGAGTTATGACAGCCAGGATTAAGACACCGAAAAGGGCCCCATAGAATGTTACATTATATCCTGAATATTTTATCATGAGCGTTTTGACAATAAGGGCATAAATGGCCCAGCTGACAACCGCGCAAAGCATGAGGATATCACCGAAATTGAAATTAAGACCGGTCAGGTTTTCTATTTTGCCGCCCGTCAGAAGGATGAGTACTCCGACCAGGGCAATCAGGATACCCGTGTAATTTATACCGGAAAGTCTTTCGCGGATGAATATGGAGGCCAAAAAGCCGGTGATGACAGGGCTGGTGGCGTTGATTATGGCGGTGTTGGCCACGGCGGTATAGTTAAGGCTTGAAAAAAAGAAGAAATGATAGCCGATGACACCTAATAAACCCAGCAGGGCCAGTTTCGGCAGATCGCGATTGTTGACTTTCAAAGCCTGCAATTTATAATACGGTAATAGTAAACCCAGGAAAATAAGCGCAATTATATAGCGAAGCAGGGTGATTGTCAGGGGTGGCATATCAAATATGGCATATTTGCCCGCCACAAAGCTGCCGGCAAAAGTAAGACCGGTTATCGGCGGCAAAAATATCGCTTTTTTTGAGTTCATATATAAAAATAATTTATATATGGAATGTTCTCAATAATATTAAAATATCATTGGACAGCAAAAAACTTCATTGATTCATGTTTGCCGCGAAAGAAACTTATTATTTTATAACCGCGTATATTTAGAAAAGGAAATTTACACACCACGGGAGATATCAATGGGTAATGCCGAATGGCCGCAACGTATGTCCGACAGCCTTAAGCGCAATGTCGGTGAAAAGGAAGCGGAACTGATAATTGAAGGTTGTGATAAACTCTGTGAAATGGATGAAAAGAATCGGGCGAAGTGGATGGCACAGGCGATGGACAGGCTGGACAGTCATGTTGCTGATGAAAAAACGAAAATTAAAATCATGACCGATTGCTGTTGCCGGTGTTATGAGGAACATATATTAGAATTACGTCGAGTCTGGAAAGGGACGGGCGATGTTGACGCGTTGATCGATGTCATGACGGGAAAAGTTTTTCTCAGGCGACCGGAACGCGACGGAAATATAGTCTATGTCACCAAGGCACCTCGTTTCCCGGAAGAACATGCCGGGGCAAAAACAAAGGAAGAGAAAAAATATTATTTCTGTCACTGTGATTATGCCAGAGCGGCATCGGCGGGTATTTCCAAAACTTACTGTTTATGCGGCGCAGGGTGGTGCAAGCGAATATGGGAAGAGATAATGGAAAGGCCAATACGCGTTGATGTGGTCAAGGCCGTTTTGCAGGGGGATAATGTCTGCCGGTTTGCGGTGTATTTATAACCGCATATACATTCAGCAAAATCGCGTAATTATTACGCGCGATGCCCCAGGTTGGCCTGGACAGCCTTTGGTTTTGGTAAAATCGTATCGGCAAAGATATTTTTCAATTCTTCCTTCAGTTCTTTAAGATCTCGTAGAAATTTGTCACGCTCTTTAAACTCAAACTTTTTGCTGAGCTTCTGATAATATTCGATACCATCACTGAGTTGCTGTTTGAATTCGGCGAAATATTTAGAAGTACGATCAAGCAATCCCTGCGATGCCTTTTTAATTTCATTGCGCAGATATTCGATATACAGCCTGAGTTCGGTGATAAACATGTGATGTCGTTCACCCACGAAGGCCAGAGATTTTCGACCATAAATATGGTCGAGCATTTCTTCAAGAGTGCTGATTTTACTGAAGCTGGCGATACTCGGGCCGCAGCACACGGCGGTATTCGCCGATGATTCGATATTATTTTTGAGATTGGCGCCTCCTGCCAGATCGACACAAATACATGCCTTGGCAATAACACCTTCGATCAGAGCTTCTCTGAGCTCATCGGGCATAACTTCCTGATTCAATTGTCTTATCTTGCTTTTCTGATATGCCCGCGAAGCTTTGCAGATGGGAAGTTTCGAAAATTCGGTATCGACTCGAAGATAACCTCGCATACAGGGACTCCCCGGTTTGCCCTGTCTAATTCGCTCCTTGCGAACTTCTTCACTGGCCGATGTTTTCAGATTCCAGAAAGGAACACCCAGAGGTGAATTGTCGCTTAAGGATACTTCACATTCTCCCGCGGTGATCAATTTCCGGAGATGCTCGTCATCGACATTGGTGGTTTCGGGAACCAGAAGGAATGGCGTTCCCCACCCGACACTTTTTAGTTTATAATATTTCATTAGAAATTTGTGTTCGGAATGGGTTCCCAGACCACCCTGTGCGGTAAAAACAATTGGAAGCGGCGCAGAGCATTTGCGGCCGAGCTTCGCCAGAACCTTTTTGTATTCCTGGAAAAGTTGATCGGTGAGGGCCTCGCGATTCTGCAGGAATTCTTCAAGGATCGGACCCATCAGGGCCCCCTTGCTTGCGAAGGCATGCCCGCCGCAATTAAGACCGGATTCGATTCGGAACTCGGATATCCATAGCCCATGCCGCGCCAAAAGCCGTCCCTGAAGAATAGCTGATCTATAGTCGCTCACTTTGATGACTATTTTCTTTTTGGGCAGATTTCCATCGACAGGAAAGAAGTCTTCAAATTCAGCCAAATATGCGAACAAACGCCGATTAACACCGGCCGAAAGGACAATCGATGAATTGAGAGTGCTTCTGGCATAACCGCGAAGACCGGACATGGCCAGTGCATACTGCGCGGGAAGCTTTTTACCGTCGCGATACATATCGCGGTCAAGCTTGGTCATTATGTTGACATCTATACTACCCGGGATAGCTTTCTGACGAAGAGCATTTTGCATCTCTTTCCTGTCTTCTGGTTTCTCGGCAGCCAGCATATTCAAATAATCACGCTTCAGCGGACAATCCGGGAGCAGTTCATAGTATCTCACAATATCACTGCCGGGAACAAAGGATTGTTGCCGGAGGGCATCAGATTGTTCGGTAACCAATTCGTCGACAAGGTCAAGATAGGCGGTGATTCTTCTTGCCCGCGCATCTTCCTCACTACTGTCAATATGTGTGTACGGTCTTTTATATAGACCGCAATAATGCCGACGCATGTTTTCTATCAGAATATCATCACCGATCGATATGACCGATGATATTCCATATTTTGCAACCCGCACAGGCGTGTCGACGGTGAACCCGGTTCCCATGACAGGGATATGAAATGTATGGGCGCTGCCGTTTGATTGCGCATAAAATGCTTCGCCGTTCGGGATGGCTGAGTTTATGTTATTATTAATATTTTTGCCAGTCATGTATTATCTCCTGCTGATCCCGTATACCATCATATCCAGCATACCATCGACCAGATTTTCCAACGTTAAACTATCTTCATCCAAAGCCCATTGAAATTCGACCGAAGCCAGGGCAACGACCAGAACATGAGCCGCCATATCCAGGTCTTTTATTTTCAACTCCTGCCTTTTTACTCCCTGCTCCAGGATATCCTTTACCATATATTTTTCTGCAAACAGAAATCTTTGACGCACCTGCGCTATATGCGGCCAGTAATCTCCCCATGTCTCCTGAGTCACTTGATAAAAATTCACAAATTCATGAACCCGGCTCAATCTTGTCCTGAGATGCGCTTTGAGTTTATCGACAACCGAATTCTTAGCATCTATCGCCTCTTTAATGGCGGTAAGTAATTCGTCAGTTTCCATCTGCATTACAGCGTTAAAAATCTCCGACTTATTCCGGAAGAATTTATATACTGTTGCTTTTGATACGTGAGTTTTTCTGGCGATATCATCTGTCGTCACTTTTTTCAACCCGTAGCGGGCAAAAAGCACCCGAGCAGAATCTAATATATGCTTCTTTTTATCCAATAGAAAACTCTCCAAATAAAAAACGTTTCGAGTATTATACGTTTTACTTCTTTAAACGCAACTCTTTTTTTACTATTTCTCAAACTATTTTTTGCCAGCGGCGCATCGGAGGAACTATGTTATTGTATCTATTCATGTTACAATATTCACCCGGCACCAAAAAATCGTTTCTTATTTTCCTGAATGGACACAGGATTTTTAAAATGGTGGTTGCGGGCAAAATAGCAAGGATTATGATTTATAAATATATATTAGTAAATTGATTCGAAAGGTATTAAGGTCTTCCAACCCATAAAAGGAAAGACTACTTTTTTGATTTAGGAGACGAGGTATGTTTGGTAAATCAGTATTCATTTCACTTGCACTGTTTCCCTTCGTTTTGCTGATGATTATAATAATTATCATATCATGCGGGATTGGTTCCGGTTCGGCGAAGATGGACCAACGAAACAGTGGAGTCGATTTATTGCTTCTTATCAGTCGTGACTATGGTGCAAATTATTTTTTAAACCGTGATGTATTCGAGCAGTATGGCTGGAACATCACGCAATCCGGGGTAATAAAAGAGATTCCCGGCTGTCCTCCATATTATTATCATTATCAATTACCGACAATCAAACCGGACATTCTTAATGGACAGATCAAAAATGTCGGGGATTTTGAGTGCCTGGCTATCATGCCGGCATCAGCCTTTTTTTCGCCTGTACCCTTTGATGAATTTATCAATGATTCCGGGACACTGGAGCTGATTTCATCGGCGGTGAAGAATGATGTTCCGATATCATCGATGTGTGCCGGGGTCAGAGTCCTTGCCGCGGCTGATGTGATCCGGGGAATCGAGGTTGTTGGTAATCCGAAATTCCAGGATGAATATGAGGCGGCCGGAGCCACATTTGTCGGCAAGGATCACCCCCCGGTTATAAGCGGCGGTATCATAACCGCGTCCAGGGATATGTATTACAGTATGCTCAATTGTCAGGCGATTGCAACCGCAATCGAAAACAGACAGGCTACGGGTGAACATCAAGACTACCCGCAAAGGGATTTTATTTTTTCGGATGCGGTAGAATTTACCGATGACACGATAATGTGGGCCCGGACATACGGGGGCGAGGCGTCTGATGGCGGACGGGCCATGTGTGAGACCGAGGACGGCGGATTTTTAATTACCGGATATACATTCTCGCATGGAAACGGCGATGCCGATATACTGGTGGTCAAAACGGATGCCGCCGGTATAAAGGTCTGGTCGAAAACATTCGGCGGCGCTGGAACCGAGTACGGTCATGATTGCCTTACTCTGGAGGATGGGTATCTTATCGCCGGATACACGACATCATTTGGAGCCGGTTCGAAGGATGTATATTTAATCAAAACCGACCGCCAGGGTGAGGTTGTCTGGTCCAGGACTTACGGCGGAGCCGGGTGGGATGTTGGCAATATGGTAATCAAGGCGGACGACGGTGGTTTTGTTATTTGCGGCTTTACCCATTCGGATGGAGCCGGTGAAGAAGATGTCTTTATAATAAAAACGGATGACGATGGTAATGAAATCTGGTCAAAGACTTATGGCGGCGAGCGTTTCGAGATTGGCAACTCGATATACAATGTTGACGGCGGCGGTTATATAATAGGGGCAACCTCAGGAACCACGGAGGGGGGCAATACTGATTTTTATTTGATCAGGATAGATTCGGATGGAAACGAATTGTGGTCAAAAAAATTTGCTTCCAGCGGCAGTTATGGGCACGGTTTTGACTGGTGCAGCTCAATGTGCCCTTCAGAGGAAGGCGGCTATGTCATGGCGGGGTATTCCGATTGTGATGATATCATGAACGCGCATATCGTAAAAACCGATTCCGAGGGTAATGAAATCTGGTCGAAGACACTCGGTAACAGCAAGTTTTATGAC
>Ga0209834_10001115_pt1 | contig 15308 bp, 16 predicted proteins | sample Mar14236cmmetaG_FD_184134 | JGI IMG/M metagenome (GOLD analysis project Ga0209834, IMG submission 184134) | Marine hydrothermal vent microbial communities from Guaymas Basin, Gulf of California to study Microbial Dark Matter (Phase II) - Marker... ...
AAATAATACAAAGGAGGGGAATGAAAAATGTTTAAGCTGAGAAAAAGAAAGGGCTTGTTGCCAACAGGAGTTGCGGTATTTTTAGCTTTTGCAGTTTTATCAACAGGAGTTTTGCCAGCTTTAGCTCAGGAGAATAATCTGGAAAGACAATTGGAGGAGGCAAAAGCCACAATTGCTGATCAGGCTAAGATAATTCAGCAGCTAAGGGATAACTTTTTCAAGACTGTTGAGGAATTGAGCGAGGAGATACAGAGACTTAGAACTGTTATAAAACAGCAAAAGGAAACCATAAGTCAGTTAAAGAAAAAAGCGGTGGTTCCAGAAGACCTTACGGCACAGATTGAAAATCTTAAGCTCCAGCTTCAGGAAAAAAGCGGGCTTGTCGAAAAACTTTCTAAGAAAATAAACACCCTTTCAAAGGAAATTGCCAGCCTTGTTTCAAGAAAAGCTGAACTTGAAGAACTTATTGCTGAGAGGGAAAAATCTATTAAGAGTCTGACCGAAGAGCATCAGGAGAAGGTTGGGAAACTCAATGAGGAGATTAAGAAACTGACCGAGGAGCTCTCAGCCCTGGAAAAGAAAAATACCGAGCAGCAAAGAAAAATACGTGAACTTACCGATGATTACTTTAAAGTTACAGAGAAGCTTAACACACAAATTGGAGAGTTGAGAGGTGAGATTAAACAGCTGGAAAAAGCCAACAAGGATTTGCAGGATAAGCTGGCAAAAGACGCTGAGATAATTCAAAGTTATCGTGAAACGGTGGGAGAATTGGAATCCAAGATAGCAAATCTCCAGGATGCCAACTATAAACAGCAGAAGACTATTGAAGAACTTCGTTCTCAAATAGAACCTCTTAAGGCTGCTAATGAAAAGTTACAGGCTGAAAAGGAGATGTTACAGATTGAAAAAGAAAGTCTGCAAGTAGAGAATAGGCAGGTTAAAAGTTCTAACAGCACCCTGAAGTGGGTTATTGGATTGATTGTTATAGCGGGACTTTTCTTCTCTGGAGGAGGGATGTAAGGTGAATTTCACTGGGAAACTAATAGCAACCTAAGGGGGTGAAATATGTTAAAGAAAGTAGTTAAGAATTTTTTAATTTTCCTGGCGGGGTTTACTGTGATAGCCTCTTTTGCCTGGGCTCAGGAATCATCCCCCTCTACTGAGGTAGAGGAACTTATTGTACAGATACAGGCGTTGAGAGCGGAAATTTCTCAACTTAAGGAAATGGTGGATCAGGCAAGAGAAATTGCTGTTGATAGTCGTCTTGAGGCTGAGAAATTTAAAGAAGAGACTCTTTACAGACTGGGGTTGTGGCGTACAAGATTGGGAGAGGGGATGATGATGAGCTTATCTGCAAAAAAAGCTTCTGAGAGAGCAGAAGAGGCTGCGAAATCAGCCAGTGAGCAGATAGAGCTTGTGTTGAAGAGAATGAAAGGTGTAGAAGAGAGATTTGGTATCCTGTCAAAGAAAGTGGAAGAGGAGATTAGTGCAAGAATAAAACTTGAGGAAAAAAGCACAGAGCTTGAGAGAAAACTTGCGCTTCTTTCTCAAGATGTAGAGTCTCTTAAGACAGATGTAGCCTTAGCAAAGGAAATGGCTGCCACAGCTAAAGCTCAGGCTGACCAGGCTGTGAAGGACCTTGAGGAAAAGATGAATAGAAAACTTGCGCTTCTTTCTCAAGATGTAGAGTCTCTTAAGACAGATGTAGCCTTAGCAAAGGAAATGGCTGCCACAGCTAAAGCTCAGGCTGACCAGGCTGTGAAGGACCTTGAGAAAAAGATGAATAGAAAACTTGCGCTTCTTTCTCAAGATGTAGAGTCTCTTAAGACAGATGTAGCCTTAGCAAAGGAAATGGCTGCCACAGCTAAAGCTCAGGCTGACCAGGCTCAACTTGATGTTCAGAGGTTATCAGGAGAGGTCAGGAAGAACAGAGAGCTCTTTTTGAGCAGTATAGAGAAGATACTTGAACAGATAAAGGAGAAGGAGAAGAAGTTTAAAGCTGAGAAAGTGGAACTTAAAGCTCCACCTTCTGCGATGATCTACAGGGTGAAAAAAGGTGATAGTTTATGGAGTATTGCTGGTTCCCCTGAGGTGTACAATGATCCAAATAAGTGGAAGAAAATATTTGAGGCTAACAAGGACAGATTAACAAGCCCTGATCTCCTTTACCCTGGACAGAAGTTAATTATCCCCCGTGAATAGAAATAAACAGGAGAGGAGATATATATAAAAGGCCCCCTCGGTTCGAAAGAGTGGGGCCTTTTTTATTTTTCGTTTTTCTCCTGCATTCCGTATTTTCTGCGGAATCTTTCAATGCGTCCTTCTGTGTCTACGAATTTCTGCTGAGCAGCACCTGTGAAGAATGGATGACACTGAGAGCATATTTCAACGTGAATGTTTTGTTTGGTTGATTTTGTTTTGAATTCTGCTCCACATGCACATTTTATTATCGTTTCTTTATATTCAGGGTGAATTCCTTTTTTCATTTCTTCCTCCGTTTCAAGTTTGATTTGTTATTTGATTTATTATATTAATTTTTACTTAAAATTAAAGGTAGAATTTTTCTTAAGGTGAGAGATAATGTCAAGGAACTGTTTGTTATTTTCTGTTTTTTTCATGACCTCAATTACCGCTTCAATTGGCTCTTTCAAATTCTGGCGGTTTATATAATCCCTTAAGGCCCATATAGCCTTAAGTTCCTTTTCACCCAGGAGGAGCTCTTCTTTTCTTGTGCCAGACCTATTTATATCAATGGCAGGAAATATCCTCCTTTCGGCAAGTTCTCTGGTGAGTCTCAGTTCCATGTTTCCTGTTCCTTTAAATTCTTCAAATATAACCTCATCCATTTTACTTCCTGTTTCTACTAAGGCTGTAGCCAGAATAGTGAGACTACCCCCCTCCTCTACCTTCCTTGCTGCACCAAAAAAGCGTTTGGGATGGTGTAAGGTATTTGCATCTATTCCTCCTGAGAGAACTTTCCCACTTGTAGGAGTAACAAGATTGTAAGCTCTTGCCAGTCTTGTGATACTGTCAAGAAGTATTGCAACATCCTTTCCCTGCTCTACAAGTCTTTTAGCTTTTTCAATCACAAGCTCTGCCACTTTTATCTGATTTTTCGCAGGTTCATCAAAGGTGGAGTAAGCAACCTCCCCTTTTACTGAGCGTTGCATATCGGTGACCTCTTCTGGGCGCTCGTCTATGAGAAGTACTATTAACTCAATTTCAGGGTGATTTGTGGTAATAGCATTTGCAATTTTTTGCAGGAGAATGGTTTTACCTGTTTTGGGTGGAGCAACTATAAGTCCCCTCTGTCCCTTGCCTATAGGAGCTATGAGGTCAATTAGCCTTGTTGATATTTCCTCTTTTGTCGTTTCAAGTTTTATCCTTTCGTGGGGATAAAGAGGTGTAAGATTTTCAAATATGGTTCTGTTTCTGGCTTTTTCAGGGTCATCACCGTTAACTTTCTCCACCTTTAGCAGAGCAAAGTAATTCTCATTTTCCTTTGGGGGTCTTATCTGTCCACTTACAGTATCCCCTTCTCTCAGGTCAAAGCGCTTAATCTGAGAGGGTGAAACGTATATGTCATCTGGTCCTGATAAATAGTTACTTCTGAGAAATCCATATCCTTCGGGAAGGATGTCAAGTACCCCTGATCCATAAACTATATTGTTTTTATCTATCTCGTCCTGAATTATACGGAAAATAAGCTCTTGTTTTTTCAAATGTTTGTAGTCAGAGATATTTCTTTTTGCGGCCTCCTCGTGTAGCTCTGTAATACTCTTTTTCTGAAGTTCGGCAATATCCATTCTTTATATTCCTCCTTCTTATAAAGTTATTTTGATGTTATCGTCAATTTTAAAGTTCCCCTTAAGGAAATAAATCTTTCAGGGTGGTTTCAGATTGGCTTTTATCCTATTGCTATTGCTTGAGCTAAAGCGTATTTTTTGCAGTGAGAGATACTTACAAGCACTTTTTTTACTTTTTTTCTGGTGTTTTTTAAAATCTCAGGTGATAATTTAACCAGAGGCTCTCCATTTTTCCCCTGGAGAATGGAGACTTTATGCCAGTAAGGCCCAATTTCAAGAGATTTAAATACTGCTTCTTTTGCTGCAAATCTTCCTGCCAAGAAGGTTAATTTTTGAGAGGGGCTTTTTTTAATTTGCTTTTCAGAAGAGGTCAATATCTTTTCCTCGAATTGTTTCCCCCACTTTTCAAAAACTTTTTTCACCCTGTCTATTTCTATTATGTCAGTCCCTACTCCCTGGATTTTCATTTTTCCAGAAGTTTAAGCATTTGCTTTACTGCCTCTTCTATCCCTACAAGGGAGGCTCTTGCTATGATGGCATGACCTATACTTAGCTCGTCTATTTCTTCAATAAGGGCGATCTCGCGCACATTTTCGTAATTTAATCCATGACCGGCATTAACACCCAGCTCTAACTTTTTAGCCAGGATAGCTGTTCCTGCTATTTTTTCCAGTTCCTCTGAGGCATCCTGTGGGGTTTTGGCTTCGGCGTAAAGCCCTGTGTGAATTTCTATAAAATCTGCTCCCAGCTTGTGGGCTTTTTTTACACTGTTTGGAGTAGGATTTATAAAGAGAGAAACCGCAACTTTTGCCTCATGCATGAGTGATATAACTTCAGAGAGACGTTCAGATGATTTTGAAAGATCAAGCCCACCTTCTGTTGTGACTTCCCCTGGTCTTTCAGGAACTATTGTGACCATATCTGGTCGAACTTTGAGGGCAAATTTTACCACAGAGTCAGAAAGTCCCATCTCAAGGTTCAATTTAGTTTTTACGGTTTTTCTCAAAATTTCAACATCTCTTTCTTTTATGTGACGTCTGTCTTCCCTTAAATGAACGGTTATACCATGTGCTCCGGCAAGTTCTGCCAGGATAGCTGCCGCAACCGGGTCAGGGTAAGCTGTTTTTCTTGCCTCACGCAGTGTAGCAATGTGATCAACGTTAACTGAGAGCCTCATTTTTCTAATTCCTTATATTTAATTTTTTTATCCTATCAAGAGCCTCTTTCAATCTTTTCTTACCTGTTGTAAGAGCAATTCTTATGTATCCCTCGCCAGAGGGGCCAAATCCTACTCCGGGTGTTACAACTATTCCGCATTTTTCAAGTAAAATCCTGGCAAATTCAATAGAGTTATATTCCTCAGGTGTCTTTATCCACAGGTAAAATGTAGCTTTAGGAGAAGAAACTTTCCAGCCAAGCTTTCTCAGTCCTTCAACAAAAAAGTCTCGCCGCTCGCGATACACCCTTTTTATGTTTTCTGTTAACTTTTCTGCCTGTGCCAGGGCTTTTTCTCCAGCTTCTTGAACAGCCTGGAAGACTCCTGAATCGACATTAGTTTTAACTGCCTTAAGAGTAGCAATAATTTCCTTATTTCCCACTGCAAATCCTATTCTCCATCCTGTCATGCTGAAAGTTTTTGACAGAGAGTGAAATTCTATTCCGATCTCCTTTGCTCCTTCCACTTCAAGCAAGCTTGGAGGTTTATATCCATCAAATGAAAGCTCTGAGTAAGCAAGGTCATGACATAAAACAATGTTAAATTTACGGGCAAAACTAACCACTTTCTTGAAAAAATCAATACTGGCAACTGCTGCTGTGGGGTTGTTAGGATAATTAATCCACATAAGTTTTGCCTGAGATGCTATTTCAGGGTCTATATCTTCTAAAGAAGGAAGAAAATCTTTATCTTCTAAAAGAGGCAAATAGTGAATTTTAGCTCCCGCAAAGATAGCTCCTGCCTGATAAACAGGATAAGCTGGCTCTGGAACAAGGGCTATATCGCCTGGATCTAACAACCCAAGAGATATGTGAGCTATTCCCTCCTTTGATCCAATAAGTGTTATTACCTCTTTTTCCGGGTCAAGTTTTACCCCAAATCTTCGCCTGTACCATTTGCTAACCTGCTCCCTGAAGGAAACAAGTCCCTCATAAGAGGGATATCTGTGATTTTCGGGTTTTTTTGCCGCTTCAATTAGCTTTTCGATGATAGGGGAAGGAGTAGGAATGTCCGGGTCACCTACTCCTAAGTCTATTATATCCACCCCTTTTTCTCTTAACCTTTTTTTAGCTTCATCAAGTTGAGCAAAAAGGTAAACAGGAAGCTTTTCAAGACGGGCAGCTCTTTTAAAGGTGTTATTCATTTTTTTATTCCCAAGGCATCCTGGAGGTCGTATAGCCCCTTTTCTTTATTGGCAATAAACTCTGCTGCAAATAAGGCTCCTCTTGCAAAAATTCTACGAGATTCTGCTTTATGCGTTATTTCAAGTCTTTCTCCTTCTCCGGCAAAAATAACAGTGTGTTCTCCCACTATTGTTCCACCTCTTACAGAGTGAATGCCAATTTCTTCCTTTTTTCTTTTCCCCACTATTCCCTTTCTTCCATAAACAGCAATTTTGGGTAAATCTTTTCCCTGTACTTCGGCCAGAATCTGAGCAATTCTGAGAGCTGTTCCACTTGGGGCATCCTGCTTCAGGTTGTGGTGAGCCTCTATTATTTCTTTGTCAAAGTCATTTAAAATATTTGCTACTTCCTTTACAAGAGCAAAAAGAAGATTTATTCCTATACTCATGTTGGGAGAAAAAAGAATGGGGATTTTTTCTGATGCTTTTTTAATTTCTTCCACCTGCCAGTTTTCAAACCCTGTTGTCCCAATGACATGAGGCATGCCTTTTTCTTTTGCCGTTTGAAGATGTTCCAGAGTTGCCGAGGGATTAGTAAATTCTACTATCACCACTTTTTCATTTTGTATTACATCTTCAAGATGAGAGGTTATCCTTACCTTTTCAGAGATTTGCTTTCCAATGTCAGGATGGATAGGTGACTCAACAGCACCTACAAGTTCCCATTTTTTTTCTTCCTGGATTAAAGAGATAAGCTCTCTCCCCATCCTTCCTCTTGCGCCACAAACTATTATTTTTATTTTCTCTTCCATAACAGCACTCAACCTCTCCAAAGGGAGGATTCCTTACGGGAGGAAGTGGTGGAGGTGGAGGGAATCGAACCCTCGTCCAGAGATAAGGAAAATCAGAACCTCTACACACTTAGCCTGTCTTTTTAGTTTCACCTGCTTTCTCTCCGACAGGCAGGATAGAAAGCAGGCTAGCAAAGATTAAATTTCACCTTACTTCCCTTTGCAAGAAGTAAGGCAAGCCCTGCTTTTCTCACACCTTAGCCACTCCACAGGGCAAGAGTGGTAAGGCGGCTGCTTTTAATTAAGCAGCAAGTGCCAAAGCTTCGTTGGCGCTTATTTTTTTCCGGACGGTTTTACAGGGTGTCCGGACCCTGGTGTGCAATTCTGATCTCCTCATCTCTGTCGAAGCCTTATCACCCCCACTTTATTAGCTAAATCTTTCCCTTTCTTTTATTTCTCTTTTTATTTCTCTTTCTATGTCCTTTCTTCGTAAGATCTCCCTTTTATCGTACCTTCTTTTACCTCTGGCAAGTCCTATTTCAACTTTTGCTCTGTTCTTTTTAAAGTATATCTTTAAAGGTATCAGTGTCAACCCTTTTTGGGATAATATACCACTTAATCTTTTTATCTGACGTTTATGAAGAAGCAATTTCCTGTCTCTTCTTGGATCATAACTTTCCCACCCTGCATTTCCATATGGACTTATGTGAAGATTACAAAGCCAGGCTTCACCATCTTTTATTCTAATAAAACTGTCGGTAAAATTTACCCTTTTTTCTCTTATAGACTTTACCTCACATCCTTTTAAAACAATTCCAGCTTCTTCGGTCTCAAGTATCTGGTAGTCGTGAAATGCTCTTTTGTTTATTATCATAATTTTATCAGGTTCTTCGAGGTGAGAACTTATTGATAAAACCAATAAGGACACCGAGGGTCAAAAAAGCCCCAGGGGGAAGAATCATTATAACCCAGGGTCTAAAATAGTCTCCTAAAATTTTATAACCAAAAATTGAACCAGACCCGAAGAACTCCCTTATACTACCCAGGATAACAAGTGCTATGGTAAATCCAATGCCCATCCCCAGAGTGTCTGCTATAGAGGGTAGAAGAGGGTTTTTTGAGGTAAAAGCCTCTTGTCTTCCAAGAATTATGCAATTGACAACAATTAAGGGAACATAAGGTCCCAGTGCTTTGCTTATTTCGGGAAGTTTTGCTTTAAATAAAAAGTCAATTATTGTCACAAAACTTGCAATTATTATAACAAAAGTCGGGATTCTGACCTCTGAGGGGACAAGTTTTCTTATAGAGGATACCACGATTCCAGAACATGTGAGAACAAAAATCACAGCAATTCCCATAGAAAAACCATTGATGGCAGAGTTTGTTACCGCCAGAGTAGGGCACATACCAAGAAGCTGGAAAAATACAGGATTTTGTCTCCAAAGCCCTTTAAAAAATTCTTTGTAAAGCCTGTAAGTTCCCATACTTTTATCTCCTTTTTAAAATTTATAAGAAGCAGATAAAAAGTCAACCTGGTATCTTTTCTATAATTTTTGCTCCGATTTTCTCTGGTGCAAGTTTTTTATCGAAAAGATGAACAAGGAAAAAAGTGGCAAACAAAAGTAAAACCCCAACTCCCAGGGAAAAAGCTATATTTTTGAATAGCTTTTGTCCTATCAAAACTCCAACAAGAAAAGAAAAAGTCGGAATTAAAAATAAAAAAATCGTTCCTTTCAAAACAGGTATGTTTTCAATTTCTAATTTGACTTTATCCCCCACTTTAATGCTACTGCTACCTCTTTCTACCTCTATGTATTTTTCGACTTCTCCCGCGAGCTCACAAAAATCTGTAAGAGAACACTCTTTACATTCCCCCTTTCTTTCCAACCTGACCTTTATCCTATTTTCCTTTATCTCTACAACTTTTCCTTCTTCAATCATACCTTAAAATTTTACAATTTACTCTGTGGATGTCAAATTTCAGGAGTTCTCAGGGTGTAAAATAATTTTATCAGCAATTGACAATATCTTGCTTTTTGATAAATTAGCAAAGAAAGTTTTTCATTTTAAATTTTTACAAAACTAACAAAATAACAAAAGGAGCAGGTAATATGCGAAGATTTAGCCGATGGATAATGTTACTTGTGATTGTCTTGATTGCTCTTTCGGTTTGGGCTATTTATCCACCCGGAGAAAAAATAAATCTTGGACTTGATCTTAAAGGAGGTATGCATCTTGTGCTGGAGGCAGATACAAGAAGATTGCCTCCAGGTGAAAGTGTAAAAGATGCTGTTGATACAGCTCTTGAGGTTATTCGTAATAGAATAGACCAGTTTGGTGTTAGAGAACCTACCATAGCAAGACAGGGACTGACAAGAATTGTGGTTGATCTTCCTGGTATAGAGGACCCTCAAAGGGCAATTGAGCTTATAGGGAAGACAGCTCTTCTTGAGTTTAAACTTTTAGATGAAAAAGGAGATTTAAACAAGGCGCTTGAAGGAGATATTCCTGCAGGAGATGAGATATTGTATGACTCTGAGGGGAAAGCCTACCTTGTAAAAAAAGAGGCTCTTCTAACAGGAAGTGCCATAAAAGATGCAAGAGTTGAGATAAACCAGTGGGGGCAACCTTATGTTGCCCTTGATTTTACGAAAGAAGGAGCAGAAAAATTTGCTGATATTACAGGAAAACATGTGGGAGAAAGACTTGCCATAATTTTAGATAATGTGGTAAAGTCTGCTCCTGTTATAAAGACTCGTATCACGGGAGGAAAGGCTGTTATAGAAGGAAATTTCACCATGGAGGAGGCAAACGAACTCAGGATAGTTCTGAAATCAGGTGCCCTGCCTATCCCTCTTAATATAATTCAAAATACAACAGTTGGTCCTTCTCTTGGAAAAGACTCTATCAGGAAAGGTCTTTTATCAGGAATAATAGGACTTATTGCTGTTCTTATTTTCATGGGTGTTTATTACAAAAAGGCGGGTTTGATAGCTGACCTTGCCCTCATTTTAAATCTTTTATTTCTGATGGCCTCACTTGCCGCTTTAAAAGCCACCCTTACTCTTCCAGGCATAGCCGGTATAATTTTAACTATTGGCATGAGCATAGATGCAAATGTTATAATTTTTGAACGTATCAGGGAAGAGCTTAAAAAAGAGAGGGCTCCACGTTCTGCTGTCGATGTGGGATACGATAGAGCTCTAAGGACAATTCTTGATGCCAACATCACCACATTAATTACGGCTCTTATTTTGTTTCAGTTTGGGACAGGACCTGTTAAAGGATTTGCCACCACTCTTTCTATAGGTATTCTTGCAAGTCTTTTCACCGCGGTGGTGGTTACAAGGGCTATATTTAATCTTCTTCTGGAAGAAAGGCCTGTTCAAAGGCTTAGCATATAAAAAAATATAGAAAGAGGTGAAGATGCGACTCATAGGTGAAACTAAAATAGACTTCATTAAGTGGAGGAAAGTGGCTTTTGTGGTATCGGGTATAGCTATTGCCATTGGGATTATTTCCATGGTAGTGAAAGGAGGACCGAAGCTTGGGCTTGATTTTACAGGTGGAATTGAAGTTCGCCTTAAATTTGAAAAACCTTTTGAAGTGGGCGATATAAGATCTGCGCTTGCCAGGGTGGGTATGGGAACAGCTGTAATCCAGAGGTATGGAAAAAAAGAGGAAAATACTGTCCTTATAAGATATCATCTTCTAAGAATTTCTGAAAAAATAGCCTCCAATATAATAAATTATCGTGAAAAAGAAGGAGGGATTAAAAATCTGGAGGATCTTAGAAACATTCCAGGAGTGGAGGAGATAGGATATGAAAATATTTCAGCTTCCTTTACTACTAGTCCTGCTGAAAGTGACAAAATAAATATAAATAAGGTGTCAAAGGAGGTTCTTACCTCTGTTATTCAGAACATCACCTCCCGTCAGATGGCATCTAAAATTCAAGAGGCTATAAAAGATAAATTTGGAGAAAAAAATTCTTTTGAAGTTCTCAGTGTAGACCTTATAGGACCAAAGGTGAGTAAAGAACTACAGAAAAATGCTTTTATGGCTGTTATTTTTAGTTTGATTGGAATGCTTATTTACATTGCCTGGAGATTTGAGTTTCGCTTTGCAGTGGGAGCAGTTGTGGCACTTATCCATGATGTTCTAATAACCGTGGGAGCAATTTCTCTTGGTGGATTTGAGTTCACACTGCCTATTGTAGCTGCCCTTTTAACTATAGTTGGTTACTCTCTAAATGATACCATCGTTATTTATGATAGAATCAGGGAAAATATGAAGACTCTCAGGCGAAAAAAATTACCTCCAAAAAGTGTACTTAACCTGGGTATAAATCAATCTCTATCCCGGACTATTATAACTTCCCTTACCACCTTTATCGTGGTGCTTGTTCTTTTTCTCTGGGGAGGAGAACCTCTGCATGGGTTTACATTCTCCCTCCTTGTGGGAGTGGTGGTTGGGACCTACTCCTCTATTTTTGTGGCAACTCCTGTTGTTTATGCCTGGGGTAAAAAAGGAAAATAAAATTTGTAATGAGAATTTTAATTGCTGCAGGCGGGACAGGGGGACACATTTATCCAGCAGTTGCTCTTGTTAAAGAAATAAAGAAAAAATTTCCTAATGCTTTTGTTTTGTGGATTGGTGGAAGAAAAAAATGGGAAAGAAGAATTGTTGAGAGGGAAAAAGTTCAATTTAAAACCATAAATGCCCCTCCCTTTCCAAGATCTTTTTCGCCAATATCATTTTTAAACTTTTTATTTAAAATGCTCTTATCTTTTATCCAGTCTCTTTTCTACATATTATCTTTTAACCCTGATATTGTGGTGGGAATGGGTAGCTTTCACTCACTTTTCCCTGTCTTTTTTGCCTTTTTAACCGGTAAACCCGCAGTAATTTGTGAGCAAAATATTTCTCTTTCTCTTACAAACAGAGCTCTTTTACCCTTTGCCTCAAAGGTTGTGTTAAGTTTTTCCTGTACTAAAGCTCGCCTTTCCCATAGAAAAAGAAAAAAAGCAGTTGTTACTGGAAATCCTGTGAGAGAGGAGGTTATTACAACTTCAAAAAAGAAGGCAATAGATAATTTACAGCTGGAGGAGGGGAAATTTACCCTTCTTTTTATGGGAGGGAGCCAGGGAGCCCGGTATTTAAACAGGATTGCAGTTGAAGCTCTTTGTCTTCTTCAACAGGAAGAGATTGGGAAGAGCATTCAGTTTATTCTCATATCAGGGCAGAAAGATTATCAGTGGGTAAAAGAAAGGCTCAAGAAGGTAAAGATAAGAGGGAAGGTATTTTCTTATCTTTCTGATATTCACAACGCTCTTGCAGCATGTGACCTTGTTATTTCGAGAAGTGGAGCAACTACAATCTCGGAAATAACGGCGAGAGGTATCCCCTGCATTCTTGTTCCTTATCCTTTTGCCACTCACCAGCATCAATTAAAAAATGCTCGTTTTCTGGAAAAAGAAGGAGCAGCTAAGGTGATTGTTCAGGAAAAGCTTACCCCCTCTTTTCTTAAAGAAGAGATTAAGAAAATGGTAGAGGATGAAAAGATGAGAGAGAAAATGAGAGAAGCATCCAGGAAATTAGGGAATCCGGAAGCTACAGGTGCTCTTTTAAGTTTAATTATGGAGCTTGCAGGGAGAAGATGATGCATGTTTATTTTGTCGGAGTTGGAGGGATAGGTATGAGTGGTCTTGCCAGGATACTTCTTGAATCAGGATATAAGGTGTCCGGTTCAGACTTGAGAAAAACAGAGATTATAAGAAGACTCTGCGAGGAAGGGATGACTTTTTATTCAGGACATAAAAAAGAGCATGTTAAAGGTAAGGACCTTGTTATTTTTTCCTCAGCTATTAAGCAGGACAATCCTGAAATAATCCAGGCAAAGCTTGAAGGAATTCCTCTTATTTCAAGGGGAAGATTTGTTGCGGAAATCGCTAATCTGAAAAAAAGTATAGTTATTGCCGGAACCCATGGAAAGACTACAACAACTGCTCTTATATCAGAGCTTCTGCTGGATGCAGAAAAAGACCCCACAATACTTGTTGGAGGGGTGTTGAAGAGGATAGATTCAAACAGCAGATTTGGAAGAGGAGAATGGATGATAGTAGAATCTGATGAATCTGATGGCTCTTTTTTATTTCATCACCCGGATATAGCTGTTATCACTAACATTGAGAAAGATCATCTTGATTTTTATCATTCATTCCAAAATATTTTGCAGGCTTTCTCAAAGTTTATAGATAGAATTAAACCTGAGGGGGTAGGTATTTTTAACTTTGATGACCCTGCACTTTTTTACCTCTTGACCACAAAGAAAAAGAGAAAAGGAAAGATTTTAACCTACGGTTTAAGTTCTAAGGCTGATATTTGGGCAAAAAATATTGATCTTAAGCCTCTTCAGGCAAGCTTTGAGGTTATGTTTAAAAAAAACTTATTGGGGAAGGTGGAAGTTCCTCTTGCCGGCTTTCACAATGTCTACAACTGTCTTGCTGTAATAGGTGTGGGGATTTTTTTAGGGATTGATTGGAAAAAAATAAAAAAGGCTCTTTTTCATTTTGAAGGAATAAAGAGAAGATTGGAAAAAGTTGGAGAGATGGGAAAAATTCCCGTTTTTGACGACTATGCTCATCATCCAACTGAAATAAAAGCTGTCTTAAAAGAACTCAAAAGGCTTAAGAGAAGAATTATCGCCATATTTCAGCCCCATCGTTACACGCGAACAAAATTACTTCTATCCGAATTTGCACCCGCTTTTGATGAAGCTGATGTGCTTGTTCTTCTTCCAATATACCCTGCAGGTGAATTGCCAATTTCGGGGATAGATGGGAAGTCTTTTTTTGAACACGTCAAAAAAAAGAGAAAACTTCCCACTTATTTTTTTTCTTCCAAAAAAGACGTGATCAATTTTATAAGAGAAAATCTTAAAAGAAATGACTTAATAGTTACAGTAGGAGCAGGTGATGTTACCTACCTTTCTCAAGAGATTTTATCCTCTAAGTTTACACTGGAGGAATAACTGTAAAAATAAGCTTTGCTTGCTCGGGGAAAGCTGCTATGAAACGAAGCTCATCATCAGTTAAAGGTTTTTGAGTGTGCACATTTGCGTAACGAACAAGTTCTAATATCTTATAAGCCTCCTTTTCGTCCTTAAATTCTATTTCAAGCTTCTCGTAAACGTTTCTAAATCCTTTTATTCCTCCATATTCTCCAGTTGTTATTTTTCTCCCGGTCTCTATTATTTCCGGCTCTCCCCTACCAAGTTCTCTATAATCGTAAAGTTCATAGTTTTTTCTATCTTTCAATGCACCATCCGCGTGAATTCCTGATTCATGAGCAAAAGCGTTTTCTCCCACGCCTGGCTGGTTAATAGGTATAGGAACACCGAAGGCGTAAGAGGCGTATTTTGCAATTTTCCAGGCTTTGGTAAGGTCAATTCTCTCGTCTAAGAGATTGAGTTTATCAAAGCCGCTTGCCTTTTTAAGGGCAAGTATAACTGATACAAGGTCAGCATTTCCGGCACGTTCCCCCATTCCATTCACTGTAGTGTTGATGTAAGCATCAACGCCTGCATCTATTGCAGCTTTGGCTCCTGCAACAGAACAGGCAACAGCCATACCAAGGTCATTATGGCAATGAAGTTCAATAGGAATTTGAACCTCTTTTGCTAACCTGTAAACTCTGTCATAAATGGTGAAAGGATCGTCGTAACCAAGAGTGTCGCAGTATCTTATTCTATCTGCCCCTGCTTCCTTTGCTGCAACTGCAAATTCAATTAAAAATTCATCATCAGTTCTTGATGCATCTTCAGCATTAACTCCTACTATTTTCATTCCATTTTCTTTGGCAAATCTTACAGTTTCAACCACCATACCTATTATGCTTGGTTTGGAGGAATCCTCTTGTGGTCTTCTTACAACCCTTCCCTGAAATTTTCCCCTTACCATTTGTTCTGATGTGGAGATAGATATGTTTACATTTTCTATTCCTATCTCAAGTGCTTTTTCTATATCTTCTTTAAATGGTCTGCACCAGCCAGAAAGAATTATTGGTTTTAAAACTCCCATCCTGGCAAGTTGAATATTTGCTTTGAGATAATTTCTCTCATGGTTTGTAAAAGGAAAACCAAATTCAGATTGATGGATTCCCATCTCATTTAAGTAAAGGTTAATCATTGTTTTCTGCAACTTGGCAAGTCCGAGTTTTGCTGTCTGAACACCATCTCTATTGGTGACGTCTATTATGTAAATTTTATTTTTTCTCTCCATTTTCTGACCTCTTTTTAACCTCAACTTTCAGAGGAATTTCCACTTCGGGATGAAGCCTTATGGATATATCTCTTATGCCGATAACTC
>Ga0209834_10001116_pt1 | contig 15306 bp, 10 predicted proteins | sample Mar14236cmmetaG_FD_184134 | JGI IMG/M metagenome (GOLD analysis project Ga0209834, IMG submission 184134) | Marine hydrothermal vent microbial communities from Guaymas Basin, Gulf of California to study Microbial Dark Matter (Phase II) - Marker... ...
CATTAGCTTGAATTATAAATATTAGCGGAGAAGAAAGAAATGGAGGCCAACAAAATATTTCTTTCTCATTTTTTCTTGGGCTGGGAAAAATGGTGATAGGCACTATCTTAGCCCGTTTTCTTGAAAATGCCACCGGCCAAAATAAGGTACCAGCCACCATTTTTCCATCACGGTTTTGGAAATGCTTCCCTTCTTCAGGAAGACTTGATAGTTCATGTACAGGAATGAGATGCACCAAAGTAAACAGTAATGTTAACCGTGTTGTATAAAAATGAAATAAATTGGATTAATTTACTAGCCAAAAAAGGCAATATTTTTACATTTAGTAAAGCCCAAAATTATCCATTAATTAAGAAATAAGAAAAGAGCCTTTTTACTAATTGAAAAGGGAGTTTTCTTTTTTTAGAAGAAAAAGTTACATAAGAGAAAGTTACCTAAGAGTATGATTTTAAATTAAATCAAAATCAGTAAGGGGAAGATAAGAAAGATTTTAAAATGAGAGGTCCCTTTTAATGAGGTTTTCCTTTTAAGGCATTAGTCATGAGTTTAGTAAATTCAGCTGGCCTTCATTGGCCCCAACAGTTATCAATCGCTTTTGACCAGGAGTTAAAAGGCCCGCAGTTCGATATAATTCGAGCAAGAATAATTCTTTTTTCTTTTTTTTATCTCTGTCGTATAATTATTTAAAATATAGAGAAGTGGCTGTTAGCTTGAAATGTAATATTTAAAATATAAGGAGGTTTTCAGGTGAAAAGGCGTTTAACGGTAGTTTTGGTCGTTTTATTAATGCTTTTGCCTCTTTCGGCCAAAGAGAAGAAAATTCCTTTTGATGCCCAGGCGGCTTTAAGTTACCTGAAGGATCTGGCTTCGGATGCTTTTCTTGGCCGGGAAAGTGGCGAATTAGGCGGGAAGCTTGCTGAAGAATACATTGCACGAAAGCTAAAGGAATGGGGATTGGAGCCAGCGGGAGATGAGGGGTCTTATTTTCAGAACTTCACTATTGAGCATAATGATGTAGCCGAAGGAGTAGCCTTAGAAGTAATTACTCCTCGGGAAAGACGCGACTTTTATTACGGAGAAGATTGGCGGGTACAGCGCTATTCTGGCTCAGGTCATTTTACCTCCGAGATTATCTTTGTCGGCTACGGTGTTCATGCTCCAGAGAAAGGCTATGATGATTATGCTGGAGTAGATGTCCAAGGGAAAATTGTCTTGATGACTACTGATTCCCCTGAGTGGCTAAAGAAAAAAGTCGGAGAAGAAGCATTAGATTTAAGCAAGAGGGTTGAAGCTGCTCAAAAAATGGGCTCACGAGGGGTCGTTTTTTTCCGGCCTCCATCCTCAGGAGTTTCCAGTCGTTATTTTAGAGCGAGGGTCGATAAGAAAGTTTATAAGCCAGATTTTGTGCTCCTTAGCATTGAGAATAAAATCCTTAATTTCATTTTTAAGGATCTTCCAGTTGATACTAGAACCGTTTTTTCGCGGATGAGTAGAGAGAAAAAACCGCAATCCTTGGCTACGGGCGTCAAAACTTTTGTTTCGGTTAATGCTACTTTTAATCCTAAAACCCCCACTCGCAATGTTCTCTCCAAGATAAGTGGTGCCGATAAGAACCTTAAAGATGAATATATCATTATCGGGGCCCACATGGATCATCTTGGGGTGTCCCCCATGGGTGATGTTTACAACGGAGCTAATGACAATGGATCTGGAACAGTCGTGATCATGGAATTAGCCCGAGCCCTGAAACAGAGCGGTCTTAAGCCCAAGAGGACGATAGTTTTTGCTCTCTGGGCCGGTGAAGAACAAGGATTACTGGGTTCACGTTATTTCGCTGACCATCCTACACCTGGATTGCCCCTTGAGAAAGCCGCGGCTAATATTAATTTGGACATGGTGGGAATTGGTAGCGGCAAGATTAACTTCGGCGGTCGATACTATGCCCCTGAAGTGTGGGCTTTTCTGGAGAAGAATCTTACCCCCGAGCTCAAAGATTTTATCGTACCTGGACGAGGCGGCCCGGGAGGCTCAGATCATACACCCTTTTTGATGAAAGGAGTTCCGGCCTTTTTTGGTATTACTCAAGATTCTTTTCTGAAGTATCACCAGCCCCGGGATGAAGTAGATTTGATTCAACCCGAACTGCTCCAGAAAACGGGTGAGCTAGTGTGGACAACTGTTTTAGCCTTGGCTAATAGCGAGAAGAATTTTATTAAGCCTCGGCGGCAAGAAAATTTCTATATGAAATATCAGGATTTAATTAATTATCATTTCTCAGCGATTGAAAACGTGGTTGAAGCTCATGGGGATGTCCAAGATTCCCATGTCGACCTTCAAATGGCATTGGTCTCTCCCGGGGAAGCCGCGGCCGGTGACCAGCTTTTTCTCAGCACGCTGAAAAATCTTTTTGCCGGTCAAGAAAAGGTTAGTCAAGCCAAAGGGTTGAGATACCTGAATTCAATTAATGCCCTCTCGGGGAATGTTCGCCAAGGGAAAACCTCGGTTATAGCTGGGGTCAAGGGATTGGATCCTTTTAAAAGTAACTCCCATTGGGCAGAAATTTTAAGTAAAGCTGGTCTGTATTATGCATTACTGGAAAATCCAGCCGAAATTATGGCTGATAATCAGTTGACGAATGAGGCAAAAAATCAGATTAAGTCAATTAATAAAGGAGGAATTCTGATTATCGCTCGTAATTTTTCGGCTGAAGAAGCTAAGGCTCTTCTCCAGGCTTCCTCAAAACCAGTGGTCTTGTTGATGAATGAAGTTCCTCCTCAAGATGTTCTAAAACTAATCAAGGAAAAAAAGGCTGCTCTAGGACTTCTTTTGGGTCCGGAAACAAACCCGGCCTCTTATTTTGAACAGTTGGAAGTAGCCAAAAAAGAAATTGGTAGTGAGCATTTAATGCTGGTCAATGATATTTGCTTCTGGGGAGAGAAAGGGCAGACTCTCCTTCAAGATGTTATAGCCAAATTGATAAAGGCCAAATATGAAAGTTCGGATTTAAGAAACCTCTTTTCCCAGACTTTTATCCGAGTGGTGCGGGAAGTTCGCGGCCAGGGAGGCTCGACGATGACGATGTATCGCCCCTTTTAGGTTTCCAGGCGACCTTGGCCACTCTCGATCTAGTTTGTGTTGCCCTGGGATTACTGATTGTTGTTCTTGCTTTGGGCTGGGAAGCTCAGGGTTTATCATCCCAACGAGATAAAGTGCCGTTGCGGATTGCGGTCACTGGTAGCCGGGGTAAATCAACTTTGGTTCGGCTTGTTGTGGCCGCGTTGAGGACAGCCAATGTTCAGGTAGTGGCTAAAACCACTGGTTCGGCGCCTCGCCTCCACCATGTTGATGGCCAGGAAGAAAGCATAAGGCGCCGGGGTACGCCCAGCTTACTGGAAATAAAGCAGGCCCTTCGCCTGGCTGGGAAGGAGCAGGCAGAGGTGTTGGTCGTAGAATTAATGAGCCTCCAGCCGGAAAATCTCTTTGCTGAATCCGTTCGCCTTCTTCAGCCCCAATTTCTATTGCTGACCAATGTAAGAGAAGATCACTTGGAACAAATGGGAGAAACTCGCTTTCAGATTGCCGAGGCCCTGGCGGCCGCCATTCCCTTGGGGAGTAAAGTTCTCTTACCCGAAGAAGAGTATTATCCTGTTTTCAAGGAGGTGGCTCAGGCCCGGCAGGCTGAAGTTATCCAAGTTGATCAAACCTGGTTGGAACACTTTCCTCAAAGAGAATTGGCCGCTTTGCCTTCGGGTGTATTTTTTTCACAGCTCCGGCTTTTGGCTTGCCTCTGGAAACAGTTGGGCCTAGCTGAGAAGATGGGCCTGAATTTCTTGCGTTCTTACCACGCTGATCCTGGTGCTCCCCGTCTTTTCCAGTTTAAATATGGACCATCGAGGACGAAATGGGTAGCCTTCAATGCCTTTGCGGCCAACGACCCCCTTTCCACCCGGGAACTGATGGATCAGTTTAAAAAGCAATTACCTTCCGAACCTGAACCTTGGATCGGGCTTCTTAACCTCCGGGCAGATCGGGGAGATCGCACTTGGCAGTGGATAAAGGCGTTGCAGCAAAATCTTTTTCCTGAATTTGAGAGGTTTTATGTTTTAGGGAGGACCGCCCCAGCTTTTTGCCGGCACTGTAGAGGAGCCCCAGGAGTATCTGCTATTCCCTTGTCTTTGAAAAAGCCTCCGTTGGTTATGAATCGCCTTGCCCGAGATTATCCCCTGGGAGGTCAGCTTATTGGGGTAGGGAATATTGGCGGTCTAGGTAAGGAACTCCTTGCTTTCTGGTCAGAGCTGAACCACCACAATTCATGATTATAATTTTAGCTAGAGGAAACTTCTTTGCTCAATTGACAAAGAGCGGAGACAGGGAGAATAACAGATATTCAAATAGACAGACAGGTAGAGGGATAGCTAAATAAGTAAACTTGGATAATTCATAAAAAGAGATGTTTTCCTTCATAACATATTGATATATAATACGTTAGAAAAAGAAGAGAGAGGAAACAACCAAAAAATTGGACCAATCACCCGCTAAGAGTTTTGGCTGTTCTTGGATCAATATATTTTAATTTATGAATAGACCAGGATAAATAAATAAATAGACGAGCGAACGGGTGAACAAGTAAACAAGAGGCTAAATAGCTTTAAAAGGCTTTAAATAGCGATTTAATTTGGTGATTAAAGACTCTTTTTGGTAAAGATTGTGAATTGAAAGTAATTTAATAACTAGCCAGGTCGGATGATAGGTCAAAGAGAAAAGATGATAAAGGAGGTGGGGATGAAGTTAAGAAGAGGGGAGAGCTATTTCGCTCAAGCGAGGCATGAATGCTTGTTTTAACCATTGTGGTGGGGCTTCTCTTGGCCCTTCTTTTTAGTGAGGCCTTTCGTCTTTACCCCGGGGGGTTTATTGTTCCGGTGTATTTTGCCTATTACCTTGATCAGCCGGCTAAATTAGTCCTTACTCTGGCCGCGGCCGGGTTGAGTGTTCTCGGTTATCATCTTCTGGAGAGAAGGTTGATTCTCTTTGGGCGCCGGCGATTTGTTCTCATCCTCCTCCTCGGGCTTTTCTGGAGCGTGCTTTTCTTTCTGGCCCTGCCTCAATTTTTTCCGGGAGAAGCCAGCCTGCGGACCATCGGCTGGATAATTCCCGGAATTTTAGCCAATAATCTTCTCAAGCAAAAACTCTGGCCGACCCTGGCTGGGTTAACCATTGTTGCCACCCTCACCTTTGCTATTGTTCAAGTTGTTTTTCTTGTTAAGTGAAATTGAGGAAGAAATGAAACGGCGCTGGGGAAAATGGCCGAAGAAAGAGCCAGCTAGCCCCTTTGCTCTTGCTCTACTAGGATGCTTGGCTTTGGTCCATTTGCTTTTTCTTTGGTTTTTCCCGGTCGGAAACAATAACTCTCTTGGCCCTAAAATGCTTGAGGCCGCAAACGAAATGGCCCGGGCGGTGGAGCTAATCAAAGACTGTCGCCTGGAGGCAGGCCTGCCGCTTGATCCTTCTGATGACCCTAATGGCACGGGTTTAATCGGTGTCCGCCGGTCAATAATTACAACTACTTTAGGCAGCCTGGAAGCCAAGCGCACTAGCACCAATCCAAATCTGGCAGCTTTAATGGTCTATTTTTTTGATCGTCTCCATCTTCAACCAGGTGATGGGGTAGCCATTGGCGCTTCGGCCTCTTTTCCAGCGGCTTTGGTGGCCACGTTGGCTGCGGTTAGAGTTTTGAAACTTAAACCTCTAATTATTTTTTCTTTAGGCGCCTCCCAATGGGGGGCCAATATTCCGCAATTCACCCTGGCCCATATCTATCAATGTTTACAACGCTCAAATTTTGTCCAGGAAGAGCCATTGGCGGTTACTTTAGGAGGCGAAAGAGATGCCGGGTTGGATATGCCCTCGGAGGGGCGAGACCTCCTTCGCCGTCAAATAATTGCCACTGGCTGGTATTCATTTCGTGAACCCAACCTGGCGGCTAATGTTGCCCGCCGCCTGAGCCTTTATCAGGAGGGGGCCGGTTCCTGGGAAAAGATAAAAGTTTTTGTTAATATCGGCGGGAGTTATGCCAACCTGGGCACTGATGCTCGGGTTTTGTCATTAAGACCAGGATTGAATCGGGGTGCATTTTCTTCCTTTGGGAATCGCGGAGGAGTGATTCAGGCCATGGCTGCCCGTCATATTCCCATAATTCATCTCCTCTACTTCCGGGGATTAGCTGCTGAATATGGTTTAGATTGGGATCCGCTGCCTCTACCCCCGCCTGGAAAGAGTCGCCTTTTTCGTGAACTTCGCTTTCGGGATAAGCGATTTCTTTGGTTGAATCTGATTTACTTAAGCTTGGTTTTCCTGGGGGGAGTAGGCCAACTGATAAAAAATTACCGGAGAGACTTGATTACTCCGCGATAACAAAAGAAATCTCTGTTGTGGTTAATAAAGCAGGCCATGTGAATTGAGAATCTGTTTTAAGCTGAAAGAATTTTTCTTTGAAACATGATCATAGAAGCACTTGAGTCACCTTTTTCTTTAAAAAACTTAAGAGGTTATCATCTTGAACAATACATGATAACCAGAAAAAGTTTTTTCTCTTGAAGTAGTAAAAGTAGTAACTACAATTAAAATAGTAACCATAAAATAATAACCACATTTAAATAGAAACCCTTGACCCTTTACCGTGGGTTAAATAATATTTCCTTTATTTCTTAATTGTCGGCATCTTTCAGGAACTCTATTTAACGATTGATGATTTTTTTCTTCCCATAGCCCACAGCATCCAACCACCACTTAGGATACCCGGGAGAGCGGCGGTTTGGACCTAGACTTATATAACCGTCATTGTACTTAACAATTAGATGCTCAGCCAAGGTCCACCAGTCATCAACTACTCGTTGCGCCATTTCGTTGGAGTAATTAGTTAGGTATTGGCGACAGGCCTCGGGGGCCTCTTGGTAGAGAGTTAAAGCCCTCTTCTCGACTGCTGGTTGGAGGTTGAAAAATGTGGTTTCGAAATCAGTCGCGGCTTGGCGGATGTCTTTAATCATGTCGGCAAAACGCAAATTGGCCCAGTTGGAGACAAAATCAAAAGCCCACCAGGCGGAACGGCGATCGAACTTGTCCCGCCGGCCGATTTGGTAAGCCTCGGGCACAGTGGTGATGCCACAGTAAAAAGGAACGAAACAGCTGGTTTTCGGGTCGTCTTCAGCAAACCAGACCAAGCCACCAATCCAATCGGGAAGCCAATCCCTTGTTTTGGCGATCATGCAGTAACTGCAGCGGAAGATGGAGATGGGTCTTTCCCAACCAATGTGTCCTTGAGGAGGACGAATCCGGGTGGCGAAGCGATTAGGATTACTAAAAGGTCCGGCAGCCAACCCCTGACTTAAATCAAATTCGGTACCCTGGTAGTAATCCCGGTGAAGGGCCATGAGATCTTGGACACTCACCTTTTGGTCGGGTTTAACCGAAAAGGGATAATCTACTTGCCAAGGGTCAAGCTTTAGATTGGGGGCTAAAGTGCTCAGGACCCGCCATTCGCGGCGGCGGGACCCGATTGATTCACTGGGAGCATAAATTTTATTAAACCGAAAAGGTTCACCTGAGTCAGGTGACCACCAACCCTTTTTTTGGGCATAGGTGTAGACATTCTTTGAGGCTAGGTAATTGTTGGCATCATCAAGATGAAGTTCGCCGATCCGGCTGCGATTGGCACTAACGAAAACTTCTCCCTCTGGCACCCGCCGGGCGGCCCAAATAGCCCCAATCTCTAGGGGACCGGAACCCATGATTTCAAAGACCCAGGCTTCCTTTTTGTCGATAAAAGTTAGGCACTCACCCATGTCACCATAGCCGTATTTCTCAACCAGCTGCCCTATCAATTCAATTGCTTCCCGGGCAGTAGTGCATCGCTCTAAGACAATTCGTTGAAGTTCCATGATATCGAATTTGCCCTGAGGATTATAGAGTTCGCGGCGCCCGCCGAAAGTGGTCTCGCCAATGCCCAATTGCTTTTCATTCATGAAGGAATAAGCAATGTCGAAACGAGTGTAAGTTTGAGGAACTTCAGGGATTTCGCCTACTTTGACTGCCTGGGGTCGCTCAGCGCCGTGTCCACCGCCCTTCATGATAGGTCGCATTTCACCAGGCCTAGCGGTTCGGGCGGGAACAACCTTCAACCGGAATTCAAACCCTCCATCGCAGGAATGAGTGGTCATGATTGAGCCATCAGAAGATGCGGTTTTGGTAACCACGATGGAAGTGCAGTTAGCCCAGTCTTCTTCGAGGCTAAACGCTTGGGAATAGCCTATTTCTTTCGGGCTTGATAAAGAGAAGTAGATAGAACTTAGAAGAACGAAGACCAGGATAGTAATAAAAATTAAAAATCCCCCGAACTTAGCTTTTCTCATCTGGCAACTCCTTTTTTTAAACAATGAAGAAATAATTGTAGATGGTCCCTTATTTTGCGAGGACCGCTTCGGCCTTTGACTTGGCCGGGAAATTTGCTAACTTTCAACGCTAGTTTCGCTAGTTTAGTAAGAAATGATAATTCGACTCACACAATGATAAGAAGTTAAGGCTTTCTTGTCACGACATAAATCTCGAATTACTGTTAATGTCCCCAGGGGATAATCTTTCCATTGAAATTTAGTCACATCTAAAGTTGATTTGGTAGTTACCGCCAGTTCCTGGGTGCCATGGGTAACTTCGGGTAAGTTTAAGGAGCGAAGGATGGCATTAAGCTGATCGATATTTTCGAGAACAAAATATTTTCCGCCCTCGGTTGGCGTAAGAGTGAGCTTTGGTTTCGGGTCAAAAAAAGTGTAACTGCGATAACGGATGAAATCAGATTTCCATTCCCGAGTTTCATAATTAAGAACCAGAGTTTTAGGAGGAAACAGGTAATTTTTTAATTGCCGAAGGTTATAGTGACCTGCCGGATATCTATCAACGATAATCGAGCCCGCAACCGCTAAGACAACAAGGAAAAGCGGTGTTAGAATGGATTTGCCTTTTTGACTTATAAGATTTCTTGCGGCCCAAAAAAGAAAGAGTCCTCCTAAAATGAGGACAAAACGACTTAAAGTTAGAAATTCCAGAACTTGATTCATTGTCCTCCCTTACCCTTTTTGTCGAAGGAAGCACCTATTACTTGTTTGATTTTATCTAAAAAATAGATTTTGTGTAAAGTTTTTTATAAGAAAGCAGATTATTTATTAGCTAGAGCCAACAGTCCCAGTAGCCAACCCTGCGCCTTTCTCTGGAAGAGGAATGGTTCACTATTAGCGAGAATTTCAAGCTTGTCGAGCAAAAATCTCCGAAATAGTAAAGGAACTAAGATGTTCAGAGAAAAAGAAAAAAATGAGGGAGAAAGCAAAAGCCCGTGTAATAAAAATAGGTTAGTTTTTCCTTTGCTTTGGGCTTCATTCGTTTAAAAATAATGAGCTGACAAGGAGGTTAGTGATAAAACTGAGAAAAGCAGCCTTGATTAGCTTGATCTTTTTCCTGACCATTAACTTATTTCCCCAAAGCGAGACAAAGATCCTGTCAACTCTTCTGCCCCTGGATTTGCTGCGCGCGATTGTCAACGAAGCATCTGGTGACCTGGCGTTACAGAACGAGATATTTCTTACCGGTGTTAATCGCAATCGTCCCCCGGAAGAGTACTAGCAGGGTTATTTTGAGACAGAACTTATTGTCACTAAACTTAAAGAATAGGGGGTGGATGAAGTGGAAGTGGTTGAGTTTTTTTCTTCGCTTTTCGGGCGGGCGGATAAGACCTGGGATGCTGAGTCGGCCGAGTATGAGCCCGTAAGTCTAAAAAATGTAGTAAACTACCTGCGGGTGCTCGAAGAACTAGGTTTTGTTAGGTTGGTGCGGCAGTAGAGTTTTGTCTTAGCCATTATGATTGGTTAGGCGATTGCAGTTATTTGAAGTTAATTATCAAGCCAATTTCAGTGAGTGATGGAAGACATCGATTTTTTTCAATCCTGACGATTCAATTATAATTTAGAAAATTCTATATTTAGTTAACTGCTTGGTCGGAATTTATTTGCGATTAAGAGGGATTGTATGTTTAATCCGTGATTAATTTTTTAATGGTTTGGGCGTTGTAGACAGCAAAAGCTTTATAGTCATTGTTGAAATAAACATAGGTTTCCTCGGCTTGGGCTTTTTTTATTTCCTCGGCCCATTGTCTCAGTTCTTCTTCGGGGTAACTATAACGATAACCACCGGTTAAACCGTGAAAGCGAAAATAAGATGCCCTGGCGGTCACCAGGGAAGTAGGGGGAACTTTTTTCGAGGAGACATTGCAGAAGGCTACCTGATGGAGCTGGAGGCGCTGATAGACTTCCGGGGTATACCAGCTCTGATGGCGAAATTCAATTACATTCTGGAACTGAGAAGAGAGGGTATCTAGGAAGTTATCCAGAAGCTCCAGGTCGATGGCCAACGATGGCGGTAGTTGGAAGAGGATACAGCCCAGTTTATCCTTGAGATTGGCGGCCAAGATGTAGAAATAGCGCACATCGTGGGCCACATCTTTGAGTTTCTTAAGATGAGTGATCCGGCGATTAGCCTTGAGTGTGAATTTAAAGTTTGGAGGAGTTTTGGCCAGCCAGCCCCGGAGAGTGGCCGGTTGAGGAAAACGGTAAAAGGTCATATTGATTTCGACTGTAGTGAAATGCTGGGCGAAATAGGGTAGCCAATTCCGGGAGGGTAGCTCTGGGGGATAAAAACGTCCTCTCCAGCCTGAATAACTCCACCCCGAGGTTCCCACGTGGATTGTCACTGGTGACCTCCTTTCTGAGCCCAACAATAATGGGGTCTTCTTTTATTTTACCTATCTTGCGCAATAATTAAAATTTAAGCTTCACTGCCGCCACCATTTCCAGAAAATGATGGAAAAACAGAGATCACGGCCAAAGCTGTTTTTAATCCTGTCTCGCTTCAAGATAAACTTTATAATTTTCTCCTTGTAAGGCTAAATGTTGTGATGACCTAAATTGAAGAACTTTGAGGAATACCGTAGGGTCCGTCAGGAAGAAGAGCGAGACGAGGTGGGGAGTGATGCTTTCTCTCCCATTCAGCGACAATCTGGTCAAGAGTAGCTTGGACAAGTTCTTCCAAGTTCTTTTTCTCCCCCACTAACTGGCGGGCGTCGACATGGGGCAAATAAGCAAAATCTTCAGCAGGAATGTCCACTGAACAGTAAATGAGATGCTCGGGGGGAATAATCTTAAGGATTCGAGTCCACATTTGGGCTTGCCATTGTTCGGGAACAAATTGCCACTCGGGGGAGATTATTTGGGCTATAAACGAGGAAACGCCTCTAGTAGTTAAAAGCTGGAGCATTTTTTTGTAATTAGCCCCACCGACAGGATCAAGATCAGGATGAGCTCCCGCTAGAAGCAGATAACTTTCTGAATGAAGAAGCGGGACACACACGGCGGCCCCCTTAGCTGACTGATAATGATTAATCCCTACGTATCCACTGTGGGTGCAGACAATATCGTATTTTTTCTCGGCAGGCAGACTTACGTAGCCCCGAATTTTCTCTAAAGCTGCTAAATGAGCTTTTTCCATATCACCTGAGAAAACACCAGTTAACTGAAAGTCAGAGTTAAGGGTGACGTTAACAATAAAATCGCAACCAGTCATTCGGGCCACCGCCACCGCGGCTTGGTGAACCGGATTGCCCGCTAAGTTCAAATCGCGAGCCTGAGAGGATTCCAAAATGGGACCACTGTGGAGAAGGAAAGTGTCGTCTTCAGCTAAGAGACCAGGGCAAATGGATTTCCGCCCGCCTGAGGCGCCGGCCATGAAATGGCTTTCCACCAAACCGGTAAGGATCTTGAGATCGGCTGCGACATAATGGCGGTTAATCCGGACTTTTCCCCAAGATGTCGCCCCAATTTCGATCAGGTCTTCTTCTTTTCGAGCCCGGTGATTAATAATCGGGCAGCCTAGGGAGAGAACCCGTTGATCAAGCCGGCTCCGGATTTCCTTATCATTCATGGGCCGATGAGTACCGGTGGCTACAAGTATTTTTATCCGGGAAGGAGGAAAACCAACTTCTTGGAGTGTTTGAATAATCGGCCAGAGAATGCCCTCAGGTCCCCGGTAAGGAACCGGGCGGGTTGCATCGGAAATAACTACTACTGCCTGCGCTTGAGGCTGGCGGTTTAATTTTTCTCTGGCTATCCGGGCCAGGGGGAGAGACTCAATAGGATTTCTCAATGAGTCGACAATTGCCCCTTCAGAATGAGAAAGAGGTGGGCATTTTTTCATCGCCAGAATTTCGGTCTCCGGCGGAACGCTCAAGATGATTTTCTCCTGCCCCAGATCAAAAAGAACTTTTTTCTTGCCCACCATGGTTATCTCCCGGAAAGAAACTTTCCGGAGAAAAGATTTTTACTTTTTCGGCTCCAGTATAATAGCGAATGGCCGGCAAGACAAGCCATAAGTAGCCCTTTTTGTCTTAATTTGTTATAAAGATTAGACCAGAAAGAATGACAAAGCTTCCCAGTATCTTGGAATTGCTTCAGGAGAAACCTTCTCCCCAGTCTTTGGATTTTGTTCGCCATAAAACACAGTTTCATCTCCATCATCTAGTAACTGAACAACGCCATCCTCTGACCTGGAATCTCAGCTTTGTTCTAAAGAGAGATATTAGGGCCGGCTTGGCGCAACTCCAAGCAGTAGATCGAGACATTTCTCAGAGATTGTTTGAATTAGCCAGGGACGAGATTTTTTTATCTAACTTGAAGCAGGCAACTGAGTCAATAAGGGAGGTGATCGAAAAAGGCGGTCAGATCTTCATCTATGGGTGCGGTTCCACTGGCCGGCTGGCCAAGCAGATGGAAAGCGCCCTCTGGCGTCCCTTCTGGAGGCGGAGGCAAAAAATCTTCTCTTCCCGACCTCGAATTGATGAAGCACACAAGGGTTTTCCTCCTCCAGGTGTGGAGAATCTCCTGATTGGAGAAATGACCGGCGGCGATCGGGCTTTAATCAGTGCTCTGGAGGGTTTTGAGGATCTCGAGTTAGTGGGGCGACTGCAATTACGTGAGAGGAATATCCGGCCGGGCGATGTGGTGATTTGTATTACCGAAGGAGGAGAAACTTCCTCGGTTATTGGGGCCATGAAAGAAGCCTGGGCTGCCTGGGAGAAGATGTCTCTTTCGGCCGAAGAAAGAACAGAGCTAGCCCGGCGGTATCTTTATTTTGTTTATAATAATCCGGATATAGCTCTTCTTCCTTTGGAGAGAAGCCGGTCGATTATTCAGAATCCGGCTATTACGCGCTTTAACTTGACTACCGGACCGCAAGCCATTACTGGTTCCACCCGGATGCAGGCCACGACAATTGAAACTTGGCTGGTTGGTGGTTTGCTCGAAGCTGGCCTGCGTGGCTATTTGAGCCAAAATAGCAAAGGGAGGGCCAGCCAACTTCTGGCCGCTGAAAGAAGCTGGTCTTTCGCCCATTTTTTACAGAGTTTTGAGCCTCTCCGAAAGAATTTGGAGGCAGCCCTCCCAGAAGCTGCCCGTCTGGTGGAACTTGAAAGCCGGGTTTACCAAGATGGTGGGCAGACAATTTATTTTGCCTGTCAAGCCTTGGTCACCGTGTTTGTTGATTGTGCTGAGAGAAGCCCGACGTTCCATCTGCCTCCACTTGATCCCCGGGGGACAACATCCCGGCGAAGCTGGTTCCAAGTCTGGACCGGGGCTTCCTCGGGTGAGGAAGCCTGGTCAGTTCTCTTGGGGAGGGATTTTCGGGGTCTCGACCCCGCCTTCTATGGGCAGCCCTTTAAAGAGAAAATCAAGGATGCTTTGCTTCGCCAGGCCGCTCTCACCAGCCTAGCTCAAGCCGGCAAAACCGAGAAGAATAAATATGATTTTTCTTTTTCACCTGAAAACATCGCTTCTCGAGGCCCTCAATCAGGTGATTTAGGAGTAGTTGTTTGCCTGCCGGAGGAGGTGGCTGAGCTGGAGAAAGCAGATTCAGCCTTCCGGCGGTTTATTCATCTCTGTCAGAGCCAGGGAGCTCGCCTGGGTCTCATCTTAGTGTTAGAGCCACACCAGCAGAGTACATTATCGCTACCGAAGTTGGCTGACTCCTTAGAGCTTGATCTTGAACAGGATGTAATTGTTCCCTTGGTGGTTGATTCTTATCCTGACCTCTTGCGACTGCGCCATCATGTCCTTTTAAAGATGTTTCTTAATACTCATTCCACAGCGGTTATGGCTTTGCGGGGGCGATTAGTGGGCAATACTATGACCTATGTTAACCCTAGCAATTTAAAATTAATTGGCCGGGCGACTTATCTTATTCAGAGTCATGTCAACGATATCCTTCAGGCGGAGGAATGGGTGGCTCGATATAGCTGTTTCCCTCTTTTAACTTATGATGAGGCCAATGCTCTTCTCTGGGCGGCCATGGAATATGTCCGTTCTACCCACCAGCCTGAAATTAGCGAAGTAGCCCTGGTTATTGTTCGGGTGTTGGAGGCTTGGAAGCGACAAGGAATGGTCAATTGGGAAGAGGCCCAGGCCATTTTAGCGGCCGAAGGTTTAGAAAATTATTTAGGGCGGCTAAAACCTTCTCTGGGTGAACTTGCTCCTGGTTGGGGTAAAGGACAGAATGAGGATCAAGGGCCTGATAAGCCTAAAAGCTTTCCAGAAGAATTATTGAAGAAGTCTTCGGGGACACAAAAAGATGATGAGAAAATAAGAATGACCTCGGACCGGAACAAAAGTCAAGAGCAAAATCAACTCCAAGGGATAAAAGAAAAAGAATTAAGTGGTGATTTAAGAACCAGTCTTGATCCAAGTAAAGGAAAGAGGAAGACCGCCAGGAAAAATAAACCAAGCCACGAAAAGAAGAAATAGTTATGGTTTTTACTGGACTTGATTTTTTGGTCTTGGTTATTTACCTGGCTGGGGTCACTTATTTTGGCTTGAAAGCCGCCGGCCGCCAGCGACATACAACCGATTATTTCCTCGGAGGGCGCCAAATTCCCTGGTGGGCGGTGCTGTTGTCGGTGGTGGCCACAGAGACCAGCACTTTGACTTTTATTAGCATCCCGGCTGTAGCCTATAAAGGCAATTTAACCTTTCTTCAAATCACCTTCGGCTATATCCTTGGCCGCCTAGTGGTTAGCTTCGTCTTTTTACCCCGATTTTTTAAAGGTGAAATGGCCACGGCTTATGAATTTCTCGGCCAGAGATTTGGCCTGAAACTCCGCCAGCTAACTTCGGCTACCTTTATGGTCACTAGGGTGCTGGCTGATGGGGTGCGTCTTTTTGCCTC
>Ga0209834_10001121_pt1 | contig 15287 bp, 11 predicted proteins | sample Mar14236cmmetaG_FD_184134 | JGI IMG/M metagenome (GOLD analysis project Ga0209834, IMG submission 184134) | Marine hydrothermal vent microbial communities from Guaymas Basin, Gulf of California to study Microbial Dark Matter (Phase II) - Marker... ...
GCCAAATTCAACGTAAGTTTCGTCCAGATTGATGAATGTTTCATTGACTTCAAAGCTTAAATTGATTATGCCCGGACTTGTTGTAACAGTTGAGTCTTCAGTAACAGATATCGAACCAAGCTTGACATTCTCAATCACTGGAGGAGTAGCATCTCCAACTACCTTCAGAGAAGCCGAGCTGCTGTGATTCACCGAGTCATATGCCACAAGATTTACAGTTGTCGTGCTGCCTTCAGTTAAACCAATCACTCGAGGACCATTTTCTCCCACTGATATTGGCCCAGCAGAACCTACTTTCAGTTCTGCGTGATCAAAATTGTTGTCTGTAATAGTCCAGTCGGCTTGCGGACTTTCAGTGTTTGTGTAGTAAGTTCCGTTGTGGAAAACCACTGCCTCGGTTCCTGATGGGATTATCTCGAAGGTCCCAATAACCGGATCTTTCGTATCAACATTAACCAAAACTGTGTCTGCTGCCGTGAGACCTACCATGTCTTTCACCTCGAACTCAATACTGACTGTTCCCTCGCAGTCATCTTCAGGAATCCAGAAAACCGTGGTGGCTTCTTCAAGCCACGGAACATTCCAACTGTTTTCTATTTCGCCATCTTTGTACATATACAGTTCAGCGACAGATGTGAGATCATCTGAGTAGGAAAGTTCAAAGCTGTCGCCCGATTCAGTTATGATGTTACCAGGAGCAGTTACTGTTACACTCGGCGGCGTGTTGTCGTGGTAAAGAGTTCCTGTGAAATACCTCACATTGCCGGCTGTATCTGTCAGCATCAGGGAAAAGCCGCTCTTTTCGTCTGAGCCAACACCGTGTGAAAATGTGACAGACGTTCCATCTTGACTGATTGGATCCGTGGTTCCTGAACTTGTTGTGAGTTTGGCTTCATGAATTCCAAACGATTCATTTACTGTAAAAGTGATATCGGCATCGGAAGTATAAACTCCGTGACCATCCCAGATGATCTCAGGGGGGGTGTTGTCGAATATAACTGTTTCGCGCGCTGTGATGGAATCTCTATTCGAAGTGTTTTCTGCCATATCTGCAACAACAAGGCTGAATGTGTGCTCGCCCTCTGAATAGTTGGTCGTGTCAATGGAAAATGTAAAGCCGTTGATCGCGGGGTTTGTGATGGTTGAAGTGATCGTTTCATCTACATAAAGTTCTATCCACCTCACATCGGTGTCGTCTATGTTTTCCACAACAGCGTCAACCTGTATGGTGCCGCTGTAGCACCGTTTTCCATCGTAAATTTCCGCCGCCGGCGTCGATATGGTTACCTGCGGGTTTGAATCGTTGTCAACGATAACTTCCAGAGACTGGCTTCCAGTACCTCCAGAAGTGGTAGTGGCGTAGGCTGTTAAAACGCCAAGACCGTCGCTGTATTCATTTGAATGAACAGTGAAAGTCCAGATATCCCCACCGAGATCATCTTCTTTATCAACGAGCTGAGTGTTTCCAGATGAGTCCGTGAACAGCAGCTCTACAGATTGAATGGGTTCTGTGTTGTCAAGAAAGCTCACGGTTATATACGCTGGATTTCTCAGAACGGGAATTCCGTCAGATGTTGTTTTTTCAATGCTTTCTTCTTCTACCTCTATCGATACTATTGGAGGCATTAGATCCTCCACTTGAATATCAACCTCGGCGATAGTCGTGGTGTTGTCAAAGACATCTACAGCTTCCAGCGCTATCGTGTAGTTACCCGGAACCGTTGGCAATAAAAAGGGTATATCGTCATTGCTGATGAACACTTCTGTTTTTACGGGATCTTCTTCGCCTCGCTCGTACAGTTGGGCGATGGATTTGTCGTAACCCGCATTATCAAAGACTCTCAGTCTAACTTCTTTGATCCCTGAATCATCTCGAACTATAAATTGAGTGTAGTTGTTGTAGTTTCCTCGAATCTGCACCTGTACTGAAGCGTTCAGGTTGTAAACATCGCTTTCGGGAACAACGCTCATGGATCTGAAGTCTGTAGCAGATGGAGGATTTGTTTCGTGAACGTATATGACAAACGGAAGCTCTGATTTGTTTTCATCAAGGTCTGTGGCAACGATTTTGAAGTAATTTTCGAACGGTTCTAAGTGTTCCTGCGGTATGTTGTAGATCAAATTAGATGTGTTTTCTGTGTAAATAGTTGTGTAAGTTCCGTTTGTTTTGCGCTGAATATTTATTGATTTGATGCCTCTGTTGTCTTCTGCTTTGACGTTGAGAGTCGCCGTTTCATCCATGCCTACCAGATATGTTTCATTTTCGACAATTTGTTCACCATTGAGCTCTGCACTTTTTATTTCCGGGGGTGTGGTATCAACAACGGTCACGAACGTGCTTCCTTTTGCTTCTTCACCTTCAGATGTGTTTCCTATTAAAGTGATTGTGTAGGTATCAGGTGTATTGAAAAAATTTCCAGGAATTGTTGTCGAATAGATGTTGTAATCTCCCGCCTGGTTCGTCATCTCTACACTTGAACCATAAACCACAGTGTCTCCTCTTTTCACCTGTAGCTGGCAATCCCCTTCAACGTCCTTGCTCACACGCGCTTCCACGTACAGATCGTTTCTACACTGATGGAGTTGACCCGGCAGTGGCTCATCGAACACCACACCGAGATCGAGCACTGCGACCGTGACAGATGTAGAGTCGGAAAGATTTATCTCGTTGGTGTAGTAAAAATTGATCGTGTATTCTCCAGGACCTTCTATTTTCCAGCTTGAACTGAAGCTGTACACAGGGCCATCTCCAGAAGCCTCTACAGGTATTCGAGCATCGTATGGGCCTATGATCTCAAAGTAAGTGAAGGAGGCTTCCTCGGTGTTCTGCTTTGGTGAACTGGAATCCAGCACCTGAGCAATAACGGACAGGCTCATGTTTTCCGCATAGGGTGTTCTGTATCCGTCTTCAGGTTGAAGAATCTGAGCTATGGGTCTTTCAGAAAGCACGTTTACCGTACCTGTGGCGCTATCACTGAAGCCTTCTGTGTCGAAAACAACAACTTTTATTTCGTGACTTCCCAGAACGGTCGCCGTCCAATCCCATTCGAATGTTCCAACTGTAGGCTCTGTAGACGCACATTTTACATCGTTGATGTAAAAGTCACATCTGCTCAGTGCCAAGTCATCGTCAGCCACCACCTTAAAGTGAATAGTTTCTCCCTGATTCACAGCAGAAGGTGAGAAGGAGAATTCCTTTATTTTTGGAGCTTTCACTATGTAAGCTTCATCAACTGGAAACTGACCCTGTTGAGCAGAAGAATTACCAGATGTGTCACGCGCCACAACATTGACAGTGTAGGTACCCGTTGCATTGAATGTTTCAGATATGCTGTATATTCCACCTCCAACGGCGTTGGCTTCAATAGGTCCTATGTTTTCGGGACCCGAAAAAGAAAAGCTCACAGAATCTACCTGCACGTTGTCCGTGACAAACGCGTAGAATGTGTAGCTTTCTTCGACAGTAACCCCATAAGGTGAGCTGAAGTATATCGAAGGGGGTTCTGTGTCCTGAACTCCCACGTTGATTGTGTAATACGCTTCGGTTTGCTCTCCGGAATCATCAGTCGCGATTGCCTTGATTTTGTGCAAACCTTTCACCGCTTGCCACGTGTAAGTGTATGGCTCACTTGTGAAAGTTCTCACCGGAGAGTTGTCTATGTAAAGGAGAGCTTGAACAACCTTGGAGTCATCTGTAGCTTCAAGGCTTATGACAACATCTTCCCCTTCAACAGGAGCGGGATTATCAACATCTATGAGAACTGAGGGTGGAAGATTTTCCCCAATATTTATTGTCTCGGTTACCTGAGATGAGTTACCCTTACTATCTTCTGCGGTGACTACGAAACTGTAAGGGTTCTGGGATCCAACGTTTCTCGTTATACTCCATGTTATTTCGGTGGTAGCACTGCTGGGACGATAAGTTGTCTCGATGCCATCATCGAAAGTCACACTGAGAATACCGCTTTCGTCAGAGATATTCATCAGAATGTTAACCTGAGAATTTGGCTGAAGCTTTTTCGGCAGCCCCACAAACTCTATCGTTGGCCCACTTTTGTCTCCTGGGGCCGAAACGGTGATTGTTTCCTCTTCAGTTGCCTGATTGCCCGCATTGTCTATCGCGTAAGCCACGAGTTCGTATACCCCCGGACTTGCTAACAGTGAGTATTTTCCATTCTCAAGGGTTACTTCACTTCCGTTCACCCTCAGGCCCATCTTTCGCACTCCGCTTTCCGCATCCGATGCGGTCACAATTACTGAAATCGTTTCTCCTGGGACCACTCCTTTGGGAGTGTAATCGATCTTAACGTTTGGCGCTTTCACATCTTCTGTTTTGAATGGTGAGAGAGTTCGTGAAGATGAGTTACCGTTTTTGTCTATGACGACTACTCTTAACGATACCGTTCCATAGGGAGCAGGGAAAGAGATTTCTCCCGTTCTTGTTGTGGTGTAGATCTTTTCTTCTCCATTGTAAACGTCGATGCGGGATATACCCGACTGGTCCACGGCTATGACTTCTATAACAATTGGTTCACCAGCGTTTTGCGGTATTTTAGAAAATCTCAGCGTTTGAATGGTTGGAGGAACGTTATCGAGCGCAGCGCAGGAAATCAGAAATAGCACACTCAATATGGCAATCAGAACGAACCCTTTCATCATTTCACCTCTAAGAGATACTGAAGATTTTTGGTTTCGTTATCGTAAATATCAGAGACTCCACTTGGTATTATGTAAAATCGTCCCTGAGTCAATTCCACTGCGCCAACGTAGCTTGCACTCATCATATCATTGGACAGAGATTCCTGAACAAGGACGATTTGGAACACCGGTTTTATGCTTGGAAACGGCTCGGAGGATGCAACCAGCAGGATGGTATCTCCCTGCTTCAAAGCGGTGTCATCTTGAATTTCCATTCTAACTCCATAACAACCGCTGCTGATTTGCTCGAAACTGTCTGTTTTCAGCTCGGTTGTTCCTATTTGGAACGTTGTTATTTTGGGTGGCATCGAATCTCGAACGTCTATCTGTAGAAAATCTGTTCCTGACCTACCATCAGTTGTTGTCACGTACACGCTTATAACATGTCTACCCGACTCCGCCTTCCAGGCGGTTTCAAATGAACTTCCCTCGCAAATGACGTTTCCATCTACCTCGAATCTGATTGTTTCAATAAGCGGTTCACTCGTTTCCGCTTTCAGACTTATCAACTCATTGGGATCAGGGTTATCGTTTGAAACAATCAAACTAACATCCACGGGTCCAAAACCTACGGCAACCGTTCCACCTTTGACTGTTGTCTTTGACCGTTCATCTGACACAGTTACAACCACAGAGTGAAGCCCCGTGCTTAGAGTTCCCAGTGATACTGAATAGTCGTTGATTTGAGCTGTTGCGACGTGTTCTTCGTGGATCGTCTGACCATCTACGGTGACGATGACATCCCTCAATGTGGAATCATCCAGTGCGTTTATCGAGATGATTGCATCTTCTTCTTCGCTGAATGTCGCTTTGACAGGTTCCCAGTCAACTTGGGGTGCACCTGTATCGATCGGATAGACTTTCAAATTGGTTAAGGTGGCATCTCTGGCGGTTTCGCTTGTCCAAACAGACACATTCAATGGGTATGTTCCTGGAGTGTCTATCTGGGGAATTTCAACCACCACAGGACCGTGTGAAAACTGGTGTTCAACTGCCTCGTTCTTGACTGAGGCTGAAACTTTTATGTAGTCGCTCTCTGGTTCCTCAACTGTCATGGACAGGAATATCTTTTGTTCTACCTCGGGGAATTCTGGTACTATCTCAAGAGCTCTGATTTTGGGTGCGGTTGTGTCGTGCACTTCTATAACCCTTTGATCATGGATTTTTTCTCCAAATATGTTTTCAACATAACCCTCTATGAGATACGTTTTCGCCCTTTGAGGTTTCCAAGTGTATGTTAGAGGCAATGTGTTTGAGCTGCAAACAGTTTCTCCATCTACTGTGAGATTGGCAAGGGTAACACCAATATCGAACGAAGCGTTTACCATTAGCGTTACCGTAGAGTTCACGGTTGGCTCAATCGGATCAACTGAAAGTGATATTGAAAAATTGCCGTTTGGTGATTGGCATGCAAAAAGCAAAAGCAACAGACACACTGCTGTTATCATCCACTTCATCGGGACACCTCCGACTTTTTCCAACCATATATTTCATCGTGTATCGTGTCATATCCTTTATTGTTGATGAAGGGAAGTTTAACATCTAAAATCCACTTGCTCACATTTTCTTAATAGAAACTGATATGGTATTGTGTATAATATGATTTGTCTCCCGCTTTGCCGGAGGTGGGCAAGGCCAAAAGACCGAGGGAGGAGGTATTTTAATGACAGACGTGAGAGTTTACGAGACGATGTTCATCATTGATCCAGAAGTGGAAGAAGAAGAACGAGAGGGCATTGTTGAGAAAGTCAAGTCCATCATTCAGGAAAGATTACAGGGTGAAATTGAAAATCTTGATCGCTGGGGAATTCGCAAACTCGCATACGAGATCAACCACCGCAGTGAGGGAGATTACACCGTTGTTATTTTCCGCGCAAACCCTGATAATCTCATGAAACTCGAAAGTTTTTTTAGAGTGACGCCCCAAGTAATCAGGTGGCAAACTTTCAGAAGGGAAGACATCGAGAAAAAAAAGTCCAGCGCTCCACAAAAGGATCAGTCGAAAGAACAGTGAGGTGAGCGCATGTCTTTTTTTAACAGGATCATTCTTGTCGGAAGACTAACGAGGGATCCTGAAACGAGATACACTACCTCCGGCACAAGCGTCAGCAATTTCACATTGGCCGTGGATCGAGTACCGAGATCGAACTCGGCTTCGGACGAAAACTCTAAGAACGTGGATTTTATAAAGATCGTCGCTTTTGGAAGACTGGCTGAACTGGCGAATTTGCACTTGAAAAAGGGCCGTCTTACCCTTGTAGAAGGAGAGCTCAGGATCAACAAATGGCAGTCGTCCGATGGAATTACGAGAATTTCTCCGGAAGTGTGGGCTCGCGACATAAGATTCATGGAACCAAAGTCTTCCGCAGGTATCAGCAGGGAAGTTTCCTCTTCTACTTCAGAAGCAGGCGGAGAAGAAACTTCGGGTGACATTGAAACAGAAAGCATGTTTGACAGTGAAATAAGCGGGATGGATGAATCCGATCAGCCACCATTTTAGAGGAGGTGTTTCAATGGCTCAACAGAGAAAACATAGAAGGAGAAGGAAGATCAAGAAATGCAAACTCTGTGATATGAAAATAACTTACATAGATTATAAAGACGTAAAACTCCTGAGAGAATTCCTTACAGACAAGGGAAAGATAATACCCAAGCGTGTAACCGGAAACTGTGCCAAGCACCAGAGAATGGTTAAGATAGCCATCAAGCGCGCAAGGCATATGGCTCTATTACCTTATATAAAGTACTGAACTCTGCGGAAGCAATTAGCGGTAATCCCCTCGGAGACGAGGGGATTATTTTTTATATTAGAAACATACGGAACGGAACTGATTGAAAATCAATCATTGATATGAAAATATCTATCGATGCAAATGCTAAAATATGCGTGGCGGAACACGTGTTTTCGAAGATGAGAAAAACAACTTTAGGAGTGTTGTAAGCGTTGAAAATCTTTCTCACTGGCCCAAAAGGAATAGGGAAGAGCACCATTGTCCAGAAAGTACTACAGAACGTGCCTCTCAGAGCAAAGGGAATCATCACAGAAAAGCACGGAGATACTGTGGTGGCTCGAACTATCGATGGTAGTGCAATAACTACGATAGGATCAAAGAAACAAAATGTTATGATACCGTTGAAAGAAGGCTTTACAATTTTGTCTTCTTTTCTTGAATCTCTCGAGTTTTCGAACGATGAAATATTTGTCGTTGACGAAATAGGATTTCTCGAGTCGAATCACACTGAGTACAGAGAAAGCTTGAACAACGCCTTGGAAAGGTGCACGCATGCTATTTGTGTACTGAGATTGGGAATTGACAACTATGTACACCCTAACCACATGTCTGTGTTGCTGAATGTCAATCTGCACACGAGAAGTCGTCTTGCTGATCAAATCATAAGTATGTTTAAATGAGATGATGAAACGCTGTTGTTCACGCAACTGAAATTTCAGTACGGGGGAATTTTGTGCACTATGATGTGGTACTGGTAAACCCTCCTCTCAGGGGTATCACAGGTTATGAACACATAGGCTTAGAGTACATAGCATCGTTCCTGAGAAAGAACGGCATTTCTGTCAAAGTAATCGATCCAAGACTTCAAAAGATACCGCCCGCTAAAGCGGTGTCAGATATCTTGGATTGGAATCCAAAAATTGTGGGTGTTTCAATTCCCTTTCAGGATTACGTGTTTGACTCAATAAGATTTATCACGCAAATGAGAAAATTTGGCATCAAGTGCCACATCTCAGTGGGAGGTATATTTCCCTCTTTTGCTTACAGAGAATTGCTTGAAACGTTTCCCCAAATCAATTCGGTTGTTCTCGGTGAAGGTGAAAAGACATTCACCCAACTTGCTCAAAACATACTACAGCAAAGAGACTGGCATCAAACTCCGTGCATAGCATACTCAAGCGACGGTGAAACAAAAAGCAATGAGATAAAGCCTACCCTCACTGACCTGGATCTTGTGCCTTTTCCATCAAGAGATCTGCTTCCTTTCGCGCTGAAAACCCTTGGCTACGCGGCGATAGTATCGTCTCGAGGTTGCTTTGGAAGATGTAATTTCTGCAGTGTCGTGCCTTTCTTTTCTCTTTCAGGTAACAAACTGAAAATGAGAAGCGCCGAAAATGTTGTTGAAGAGATAACTTATTTAGTTAAAGAACACGGCGTTCAGTTTCTGGCATTCAACGATGCCAACTTCCTTTGTAGCCGAGAGCGAGCTGAAGAGATAGCGCGCCTTTTAATACGAAAAAACCTGAAGATTCGCTACAGTATTGAATGCAGAGCAGACAGCGTTGAGAGGGGTCTTTTCAAACTTCTCAAAGAGTCCGGTTTACGAAAGGTTTTCCTCGGAGTTGAATCAGGTTCGCAGAGCATGCTGGATCGCTTAAAAAAAGACACAACTGTTGAAGACAACTTACGCGCAGTCGACATTCTTTCAGAACTGAACATTTACACAAGACTTGGCTTCATAATGTTCGATGATAGAACTTCAATAGAAGAAGTTGAAGAATCCCTGGCATTTCTTCGAAAAGTAAAAAGAAAAATGCCGAAGGGGAAACTGAAGGGAGTTTCAATCACAGCCAGGCTTCTTCCTCTTGCGGGAACTGAGTTTGAACAATATCTGAAGGTATCTAAAAAGTACCTGGGAAGCACTTTCAACTATGATTATAAAATAGACGATCCCGCGGTGAGATTCCTTTATCGCGTGAACAGGTTCTTCTATGTATCTTCTACAGGTTTTCTATCTTTTTTACACCTTGCGAATAGATGGGAAAATCGATGGCTAAAAGAGGATTAGCAAAAAATCTTTTTGGCACTACCACTACCGCGGTTTTCTTAAATTGTCGGGAAGTGGAGAGCGAATTTCAGGTGTTTGTGGAAAGTGCTCAGGTAGTTCTACAGTCAGATTGCTCTGCGCGTACTTCGATATGAAATACTTCGAGGCTTCTATTTGCTGAATAGCCGTTTTGTAGCCATCAAGACAACTGTAGAAATCGAGCTCCTCTCCGGATATGTAATCGTAGGCTGTACTGTGCTCCAGAACCCCGTCATTAGACACGATGAAAATCCTGTGATCATCTATGAATGACCCTTCAGGCACACGGTATCTAAGAGCCGCGAATCCATGCTCAGCGTTTAACAAATCCTGTCCAAGGAATATCTTATGCTCTGGTTTTAACCCAACTATATTCATTATTGTTGGCAAGAAATCAATTTGCCCACCTACCACATGTGATTTCAGTTGAATATCTGAGCCCGGAAAATGGAATACCAAAGGTATATTGAACGCTTCTTTGTAAGTGTATTCCTTTCCCAAAACTTGAGTCATTATTTCCTTCACTTCCCGGTTATACGGATAGAGGCCTGCATGATCACCGTAGATCACAATCAGTGAATTTTCATACAGACCATACTCCTTGAGAAGCTCTATAAAGTACCCAAGCGCGGCATCGGCGTAATGCTCCGCTTGAAGATAGTTTCCAACCATGGTGTTCTGAAGCTCTTCAGGAAGCGAGAGTTTTTGAAGCTCCTCGGGAATTATAAATGGAGTGTGGCTTGAAAGTGTAACCAAAAATGCAAAAAACGGTTGTTTCAATTTGGAAAGGATCGCCACAGATTGCTTAAAAAGCGATCTGTCACTGAGTCCCATGCCGAAAACTTCGTCTTGCTCAAAATCCTCAAGGCTGAAGAAGTCTTCAAATCCTATGTGTGAGTAAACCTTTTCTCTGTTCCAAAACCACCCTACATTGCCATGAAATGCCACTGTGTAATACCCCTTCTGCTTGAGTAAATAAGGCAAAGCGTCGAAATCAACGTCTCCGTATTTTTCGTACGCGACTTCGTCACCAATGGCATGAAGAGAAAGGTTTGTTATGAACTCGGCATCAGCGGTATTTCCACAGCCCACCTGCTGGTAGTAGTTATCGAAATATATAGAGTGTGATCTAACGATGTTGTTGAGATTAGGAGTTATTTCCTGCCCTGCATAATGAAATCCTACCAAGAAATTCTGCATCGCCTCCATTTGAATCACTATGATATTTCGACCCTCTGCTATACCAAAGTACTTGTGCCCCGTAGAAGTGATCTTTGGGTTTTCAACCTCCTTTGGAAGCGACGTGTTATCGTTCGATGGAATTACAGATGTGAATATATCGTACAAATGATACGCGTAAATACCGTATCTGTTAAAAACAAAGGGTGCTTTAAGAGGTTCGGCTGTAAATGGGACTATCACGAAAAGAGCGATGAGAAAAAGAAAAGGTAGAGGAGTTTTTTTGTTTTTCAAAGAGAGTGATTTCCTCTTTCTAAACACAAAGAATCCAACTGGAATAAGATCGGCAACAAATGTCAGTGAATACAAATTGGTGAAATACTTTATGTTCGCTCCAAGCTTTCCAACCTGAGGAAGCAAAATTATCTGCTTTATGGATGGAAAAGAACCAAAATTCTGAAAGTAAAGAAAATCTATGAATGAAGCTATTGAGACTATGCAGTAAAGTAGAAAGTAGTCCTGTCTGAAAAAACTGGCAAACAAGAGATAAAACAGCAATGTCCACGCCAATGTGCTCACGAGGACCGTAAAATGAAGTGGTACGCCTGTTTCCACGTAGAGGAGAATGATCTTCGCTATGGAAGCTGCGATGAACAGAAACACCTGCCACCGGGACCACTGATTTGGCAAAGAGCATACCTCCCATGATTTTTCCTAAGAGCAGCCGATATTTATTCTATTACTTGACTTCCTCCCCCCATTTTAATAAAGGGATTCTTGCTTTACCAAAGGAAAGATGATTCAAATATTCGATTTTACTTTTCTTTTGAAGAACTATTTTTAGCTCATATGTTGTTGGGATTAAATTACTTCTGTCAATTTTGTTGAACAAGTTTTTCACCTCAAAAATATTGTATCATTTGGTTGAATTAGAAAGTGATTGATTTTCAATCTGTTCCATTCTGTATCTTTCTAATAAATTAAGGAGTTTTGGAATGGGAAGGATCTATAACGCTGTGGAGAGGTGCTGACATTGATAAAAACCACCGTCGTGGAAAGAGTGCTCAGGAAAGAATTGATCAAGGCTAACACTGTCATAAACGATGAAGTGTTTGATTACTTGAAACGATATAACGGTCCGTTTTGCTCAGCGCTTAAAGAGAACGTTGTTGTATCGAAGCAAAATCTAATTCCCCTCTGTCAAGATACTGGCATGCTGGAATTCTTCGTTTTTCTTGGTCACAAAGTTGCGCTTGAAGAACCTGTTGAAACCATTCTAACAAGAGCTGTTAAAGAAACCTATGTGGCGAATTGCTTTCGAACATCGGTGGTTGACGATCCGATCTTTCAAAGAAAAAACACGTTAGATAACACACCTGCAGTTGTTCATGTTTTTCACACTCAAGGAAATCAAATGACTGTAAAATTTCTTGTCAAGGGCGGTGGAAGCGAAAATCTCACGAGGCTTTTCATGCTTTCGCCCACAGCTACGGTACAGGAAATTTCTGATCTGGTTGTAAAAGTTGTTTCAACAGAAGGAAGAAAAGCTTGTCCTCCTCTGAACGTAGGCATAGGTCTTGGAGGCACCGCTGACAAAGCTCTGTTATTATCAAGATTGGCTCTGACGAAGTCGTTCAGTGAAAGAAACTCACGGCATTGTTACGCGCGCCTCGAGGAGGAGTTACTGCGGAGAATCAATGAGCTTCACTTAGGTTATCAGGGGCTTGGTTGTGGATTGAGTGCCTATTCTGTTCACATTGAGTTCTTTCCAACTCACATAGCGACACTTCCTGTAGCCATCTCTTTTGATTGTTATCTCAGTAGAAGAGGGGTTGTTGAGTTTGTCGATAACGGATCATATGATGGGTGAAGAGTTTACATATTCCGGTGCGATGATAGTGATGCGAGACGCCGCTCAAAAGCGCCTTTTTGAATCAAGTGATTCGGGATCAGTAACAGAATTGGTCCTGAAAGATGAAATCGTTTTTTATGCAGGTCCCATCATAACTGAAAAACGTGTCATTATAGGTCCAACGACGAGTGCAAGAATGGACAAGTACTTAGGAGAATTGTACGAAAGAGGTGTCATAGCAACTGTTGGAAAGGGTCCAAGAACTGCGCCTGCTGTGGAGGTATGCCGTAGATACAGGCGACCGTATCTGGTTGCTCCAAGCGGGGTGGCGGCGTTTCTTTCCACAAAAATCGAGCGTATAGAACTGATAGCTTATCCGGACTTAGGACCTGAAGCTGTATACCGTATCTTTGTGAGGGATTTTCCGCTTTTGGTTGCTGTTGATAAGTTTGGTAACAATATTTTCGAAAGGTGGGAAAAACGATGAACTCAGAATCGATAGAGATTCATTTAAAACTCAGGGGAAAGATTGAGATAAAGCCCAGAATTAATCTCACCAGAGAAAACTTCCATTTACTGTATACTCCGGGAGTCGCGGAAGCTGCACAGATGGTACACAAGGAACCTCAGGCGCTTTACCAACTGACGAACAAATGGAACAGCGTTGCGATTGTGTCAGATGGCTCAGCGGTACTTGGCTTGGGTAACATCGGCCCTCAAGCAGCTCTGCCCGTTATGGAAGGCAAAGCGCTTCTTTTCAAAGAGCTTTCAGGTATTGATGCTGTGCCACTGTGTATAGATACCCTTGATTCCGATGAAATCGTTCAGTTTGTGAAGAATATAGCCCCCACATTTGGAGGAATTAATCTTGAAGACATATCTTCACCCAGATGTTTTTACATAGAACGAAAATTGAGGCAAATTCTCCAGATTCCGGTTTTTCACGATGATCAACATGGCGCTGCGATAGCAATTTTAGCCGCTTTGAAAAATGCCCTGAAAATTGTGGACAAGAGGCTCAGTTCAGTAAAAATAGTTGTCATAGGGGTTGGTGCCGCGGGTGGCGCGACGATAAAGATGCTTTTAAAGATGGGGGCAAGCAACATAATCGCGTGTGACAAAGCGGGAATCTTGAACAAAAACGACAATTCAACCATGTTGAATTCGTTTCACAGAGAAATATGCTTTGAAACCAACCCGGATAACATTAAAGGGGAGCTTTCAGATGCTGTAAAAGGAGCAGATGTTGTTATAGGAACATCAGTTGCTGGGATTTTGAATGGTGAGATGATCAAAAAAATGGAACGCGATCCAATTGTGTTCGCTCTGGCAAATCCAGTGCCTGAAATTATGCCTGAAGAAGCAAAATTAGCTGGAGCGAGAATTGTGGCAACAGGGAGGTCGGATTTTCCCAACCAAATAAACAACGCCCTTGTTTTCCCGGGTCTCTTTAGAGGTGCCTTAAATGCCAGATCAAAAACCATAAATTTTCCAATGATGTCAGCAGCAGCGGAAGCTTTGAGCGACAGCATTTCTGAAGAGGAGCTATCAGAAGATCGTATCATTCCAAGTGTTTTTGATAAAGGTGTCGTTGAAAGGGTTGCAAAAGCTGTCTTTAGAGCGGCTGTTGATTCGGGTGTTGGGCACATTGATCCTTAGAACAGTTGATGATTCACATGACCACGAGCAGCAGAATAGGAATTGTCAACAGAGAAATAGCTGTTGAGAGTACTACCCCTTGCGAGGCGAGATGGTAGTTTCTTCCGAACTTTCGGGCGAATATTGCGGTGTTCACACCTGCTGGCATACCACTCATAACTACAGGTATGACTTTGACAGTACTGGTTATTTTGAACGGCATCATGATCAACATCATCACAAGTGGCATCACAACGAGTTTTGTCAGTGAAAACAGGTACAGATTTTTGTTTGCAAGAAAGTCCTTGAATCGCGCTTCAGTCATGAATGCCCCGATCAACAGCATACACAGTGGAACTGTCATTTCTCCAAGAATGTTGAGAGTTGTTTTCAAAGCCTGTGGTATATCAACAGGAAAGACGAATATAATCATTCCAAGACCAATTGCGATGAGACCAGGATTCAGGAAGGCTTTGAAAAAATCGATCTTTCGCTGGTCTTTGTGCATCAGTTTTATACCAAGGGTCCAAACAAGAATGTTAAACCAGATATTTAAGAAAGAACCATAGAATACTCCCATTTCGCCGAACATTATCTTTAGAACTGGGTATCCCAGATAAGCGACGTTTCCAAAAATCATCATGAACTCATATACCTGTCTGTCTCCATCTTCGATTTTTCTCAGTCTTGAGAAAGTGAAGGCGCTGACTATTAACAGAACGTACATTAAACTACCACAAAGGAAAATAGAGAATCCTGTTTTGATCAAAGCTGCGGAAAAATCGCGATCCATGGATGCCACTATCATTGACGGAAGTGTGACATATATTACTAAATCTGAAGCACTTTTTGTGAATTCATTGCTTATCAGATTCCTCTTTCGTAGAAGAAATCCCAGAGCTATTAGTATGAACAGTACCGCTATTTGATTCATAATTGCTGAGGACATCTTATCACCAAGATATTTTTACAGAAGCCGCCGAGAAAGCCCATCTCCTTCAGAGGATGGGATGAAAGGCGGTTTTAGTTGTCCATCCAATTAAAGTCGCGCATTCAAGTATAATATAGCATGAGCATGAGTGGTAAACAAATGGGGAGCAAA
>Ga0209834_10001122_pt1 | contig 15286 bp, 12 predicted proteins | sample Mar14236cmmetaG_FD_184134 | JGI IMG/M metagenome (GOLD analysis project Ga0209834, IMG submission 184134) | Marine hydrothermal vent microbial communities from Guaymas Basin, Gulf of California to study Microbial Dark Matter (Phase II) - Marker... ...
GTCACGGCGGTCTGTTCATTCCTGCCGCCGAGCGCCGCCTGGATTCCGGTCAGTATAATCGTGATGCCTTTTTCGCTCCATTTGTAGAATGTACCCTGTTCCGAGGCCAGATTACCCAGAAGAGTATAACCGTCACCCAGAAAATGAGTCGGTGCGGCAAATAAAGCAAACAGAACTCCCGCCGGAATAACAACCCCCAACCGGAAAAGATATTTCCGCGAAGATTCATAAAAAGCGGTCCCGAACCAGTCGCCCGCTTTTTGACCAGGATCGGAAGATTTTAAAATCAAAGGTATGGCCAGTGCCAATACGGCGGCCGGTATATATAAGCAGGTGTAAATATCGGGGAGGAATATGAGATGGTTCAAACCCCATAAACGGGACTCGTGGAAAATAAACGGAACCAATCTTATCAAAAAGAGCAATAATAACAGTATATATATTGGCAGGAATAAATTTTTACGCATATTAAAAGCTCATTTTCAATTTAGATCGGCATATCAGAATTTTATCATATTGTAATTTATTGACTATTTATGGTTTTTTCAATAACATATATGGCATTATGACATTAAATGAGTTCATCGACGTAATTGGGGGAGAATTCCCCGATGATCGCCTGACCTATCAAAAGGCGGTGCCGACTTTTCACCCGGAATCGGCTGATGAGGCGGCCAGATTGTTCGCTCTGGCCAATAAATATAGCCAGAGCCTCTATGTCACCGGATTCGGTAATAATATTGTCCCGGTCGGTGAGAAATTCAAGAATGTCATCGCGGTTCATACCGATCGCCTGAATCAGCTTATTAAAGTCGTCCCCGGTGATTTTTATGCCGAAGTGGGGGCCGGATACCCGTTGCGGGAATTGAATCTTCATCTCAAAGAATTCGGGCTTTTCCTGCCGCATGCGGACCTGCCCTATGTCGGTTCGGTGGGCGGAGCGCTGGCGGCAGGATTGTCGGCCATGCGCCATGAGCATCCCCTGCCCATCGGCCGTTATTTTATAATGGCCGAGATCGCCGTTCCCGAGGGCAAAGTGATCAACCCGGGTTCAGCCTGTTTTAAATCGGTCTCCGGGCTTGATATTGTAAAGATATTCTCACCTTCGTGGGGACTACTCGGAATGATAGCCACCGCAACATTCAGAGTTCTGCCGCTGACAGTGCGGGATGAATATGAAGATATGGCGATGCTTCCGATTGAATACGGGAAGTTCGCCCGGACATATACTCAGCCCGGCGAAAATCAATCGGCCGTTTATTCTCTCAAAATAAAAAGTAAATTTGACGCCAACAATATCCTTCCCCTGATCGAAATCGAACAGGGTTAGCCAACCATTTACGGCAGGCCGGCCATCGACATCTCGAAAATCTTGACAATATCCTGTTTATAAAGAGGTTTTGGATTATCCAGATATTCGCCCCGTGAATATATTCTCAGGGTATCATCAGCCATTTCCTCGAATTTGGAGTCGTCGATTTCGATTTCAACAAAAGTAATGTAACGATCAACCAACTTGAGAAAATCAATCACCCCGCCTACAGCCGCTTCGGCCTGCTCCATTTCAGATTTACCCGGACTGACACCGAACAGCTCGCGCGCCATAAAGGCATATTTGGCCGGTCGGGCCCTGTATGTGTAGATCATCAACCGGGGCAGAAGCAGCGCCAGGCCCAGCCCATGGGAGATATCATAATGCGCCGAGAGGGCATGTTCCATGGCATGAAGCGGGAACGGGCCGCCGCGTCCGGAATTTACCATGCCGGACAGTGCGATGGCCGAAGCCCACGATAGCTGCGAGCGGGCATCGATATCATCAGGTTTTTCTATTATTCTGGGAAGATAATCCATCACCGTTCTGATAATCGACATCGAAAAACGATCCTGAATGGGGGTTTCATCAGCGCCGGTGAAAAAGCTTTCAAGGACGTGGCAGATTATATCGATCCCGCCGTCAATCGTATAATCGCGCGGGACGGTAACAGTCAGTTCAGGGTCAATTATGGAGACTTTCGGGAATAAAATCGGACTTCCGATAATCGCCTTTTCATGCGTTTCCCAGTTGGTGATAACGCCGCCGGCGTCAGCCTCGGAGCCGGTGGCCGCCAGGGTCGGGACCTCGATGATCGGCAGTGCCGCGGTTATTTTGGGCGGAACCGGCTGACCATGATTAACCAGATCCCAGACCGGTTTATTCATTGCAGCCGCGGCGGCAATCGCTTTGGCGGCATCCATCGGCGATCCGCCGCCGAGACCGATGATCATATCGATATTATTATTGCGGACAAGCTCAGCCGCTTCATCGATGGTCGATGAGCGCGGATTGGGTTCGACTTTGTCGAAAACCATGGCCGCCACACCTTCCTGTTCAAGTTTATCGGTAACGCGGTGGATGATCCCGAAAGCCGAGGCGGAACGTCTGCCGGTGACAATCAAGGCTTTCTCGCCGTATTGTTTGGCTTCGACACCGACCTTTTTGACCTCGCCGGGACCGAATATCAGCTTGGTCGGCAGGTGGAATGTGAAATTTTGCATTGTCTCGCTCCTCTATTTGGATTTATATTTTTTTAATTTAGTTATTTAATAACAATTATCGAATTCGAAAGTTTCAATAATGCATTATATCGTTTTATTTTGTTTTTTTGCATTTTTAATAGCAACAGGAAAATATATATTGTATAAAACTAAAATATGAATACAAATCCCCTGAATAATAATGGTCTGAAGACGGGACCTCTCGAAGTACTTTTTATCACTCATAACTATATCCGGTTTGCCGGGGATTTTGCCGGGGTCTTTTTACATCTGCTGGCTTGGAAGCTGAAGGGACATGGTATCAAGGTCCATGTGGTCGCGCCGCATGACGCCGCGATTCCCGAACAGGAAGAAATTGAAGGTATAAAGATATACCGGTTCCGCTACGGGCCCGATCATAAAGAGACTTTCGCCTATCGCGGTGATATGCACCGGCAGTTGTTCAAAAATCCGTTCAAGATATTCAGGCTTCTGAAATTTATAAGAGCCGAACAAAAACTGGCCTCGGAAATAATCGACAGGGAAAACATATCGGTTGTTTCGGTGCATTGGCTGATCCCGAATGCAGTCGCCGGGCGAAAATTGAAAAGAAAGTACAAAGACAGAATAAAGCTCTATTTACATTCCCACGGCACTGATATCCGTCTCCTGACAGGGGTCCCGCTGGTTTACTCGTTTCTGAAGCCGGCTGTAAAGATGTCCGAGCGCTGGACGGTTGTCTCGAATTTCCTTAAACAGTTGGTGACGGCGAAGGATAAGACGATCGATAACAAAATCGAGGTGGTTCCGCTTCCCAACGATGAGGGAGTATTTTATCCCGACGACAACACGGTTGAGGATCCCAATCTACTGGTGGCGGTATCGCGGCTGACGGTGCAGAAACGGCTGGATGTTCTATTAAAGGCGGTGAAAATTGTTTCCGAGAAACATCCGGCGATCAAACTCGGCATCTATGGGGCCGGTCCCGAAAAGTTGAATTTGAAGAAATTGATCGATGAGTTTGGTCTCGAAGGACGTGTGAAAATACATCGTCCGGTCGACCAGAAGGATTTGCGCCAGGTTTACAACAAGGCGGCGGCGGTTATTCTCAATTCGGTCGATGAAGGATTCGGTCTGGCCCTGACCGAAGCGATGCTGTGCGAGACGGCCGTGATCGGCACCCGTTCCGGAGGTATTGTCGATATTATCGACGACAAAGAAACCGGATTATTGGTCGAGCCGGATGATCCCGATCAACTGGCTGAAGCGATTCTGCAGATTGTCAAAGACGAGTCTTTGCGTCGACGGCTGGCCGAGGCCGGATATGAAAAGGCGGCCGAACACTTCTCGTCGGAAGCGTCAGCCGCCAGATTTGCAGAGATTTTCAAGAGCGGCCGATGAAATCAAGCCAGCGTCGATAATTTTGCCAGACGATTGTCTATTTTAGCAATTACCTCGCTGACATTGGAGTATTTTTCCAGCAGTTTACCTGCAAAAAATCTTCTGAATTTATCTTTTGAACCATCGCCGTCTTTCGCGGCGAACTCGCCAAGCGCTTTATTCCAGAGAATCGTGAAGTCATCATCAGTGAGGTCTTTTTCGGAAGCTTCAGTATCGATTATTCCATCTGCGGCCAGAATCAGTATATGCTTCAGCTTGTTATAGGACCAGTTATGATGAACCGAGCCCTTGATTATCTTTGACAACCTGAACTGGTCGACTGCGGTCAGATCAAAGCCTTTCCGTCTTAAACCGACAAACATAGCTGTGCAGATATGGGCCATCTTCTTAAGATGACCGGAGTATTCATTATTTGTAAATTCGGATGCCAGCCGGTCAAAAAGACCGGCAAAGGGCGACAGTGACAGCGCTTTTACCTGTTCTTCATGCAGTCCCAGTTCCCGCCACCGCCTTTGTTTTTCCCAGAGCGGCTCGCCGACACCGGAGCGGAGTTTCTCGACCCGTTCTTCAGTGATTTTAATGGGTGGATGATCGGTATCCGGATACATCCGGTCGGCACCCGGCAGAATTCGTTCAAAATCTGTCGTGCCGTCCTTGATATCCTGCCGAGTTTCATCGACCACGCCGACCGCAAGATCCGCGATCCTTATCTTTATTTCACTTATCGCCGTCGCGATATCCTCGCCGGAACCGCAGATAAGCACGATATCATCACCCCGGCCGGGTTTAAGTTCATCGATTATTTTTTCCCAGAGATTATCCGGAATGTCATAATTTTCTCTCTGGGAGTAGAAAAACAGATTGGGCCGGGTATCAATGCAGGCTATGACCCTGACACGGCCGGAGAGCTCGAAACCGAAATCACGCCCCGGCTGAAGTTTGTAAGAAACGATATCCACCATGCGTGGAAGCAAAAGCCCGGTTACCTTCAACGGAACATCGCTTTCCAGTCTCCGCCCGATCTCATTGGGTGTGCCGCTGAAAACGGATGTGAAGACCGCATCTATGTAGGGAATACTTTCCGGTTTAGGAAAACGTTCTTTGAAAATGCTTTTCAGTTCGATCAGTCCCTTTTGACGATATGCTTCCGATGCGGTCAGATCGGGAATATTACCGACCTTATGAACCCCCTTGATCTCGACCCGATCGCCGCCGGTGATAGAGACATTGACATCCTGCCTGACTGTTCCGATACCACGGCGTACCAGTCCGGTTATTTTCATCGAATTGCCGAGCAGACGGCAGACCTCGGCCGCCTCGCCGGGATCCTTCATGTCGGCGCCGGTGATAATTTCCACCAGCGGGATCGAGAGCCGGTCAGTGGCAAAAACGATACTGTGTCCGATATCGGAGACTTCGCGGCAGGCTTCCTCCTCGAGATTGACCTGGGAGATTTCGATTTTTTTATCTTTATAGGGTACCCACCCGTCGATCCCGATGATCATGGTTCTTTGAAAACCGGTTGGAATTGATCCATCGAGGTACTGCTTGCGTATAACATGCAGTTCATCGACGATTTTACAATTAAACAGGAGGGCCAGTTTTATGGCAAAATCGACCGCTTCCTGATTGACCAGGAACGGCGGGGTGTCGTCCATTTCGTAGGTGCAGGTTCGGTCGCGGTACAGGCGGTAAATGACATTCTTTTTGGTCTTGAATTCCATCAGGGCGGTGCCGTCATACTCGCCCAGTTCCGATAGAGTCGGGCGCATATGTCTCAATATTTCGGCGTCATGCGGCTCGTCGGTCAAACCAACGGGACAGTGGCAGAAAAGCTTGGTTTTCGTATTGAGTTGCTGGTGGATTTCCAGCCCGCACTTGAATCCCATCGATTTGATAAGGGCATGATTTTTTATCTCAAAACCATCTTTGCTCATAGTGAAGCGCAATATATACTGTAATACGGAAAATCAAAGAAATATTTTTAGGTTGTCTCATCCTTTCCGGGGGATTCCGGGACTCTCAAAAGAAGCGGCGATTTAAAATATAATCGGGTAGAATTTTCAAATAAAAAATCAGGATTACAGGATTAATCGATATTGCAATATTATCGCGGGAGGCATTATGGGATCGATTGAAAATATAATTGACCGTCAGCTTCGCAAGTGGGAACTTGAAAAAAAGATGCGGCGGGAGGCGACCGAAAAAGGTGCAGAACCGGAAATCAAACCTATAATCACTATCAGTCGCCAGCGCGGCAGTCAGGGGCGGCATATCGCCGGCCTGTTGGCCGAAAAGCTCGGGTATGATTTTCTGCATCGCGAGGTGATTGATAAAATATGCGAATCGACCGGGTATCGCCGGATGATAATCGAGTCGCTCGACGATAAGGTCCGCCACTGGATCGAACTATGGTTCGAAGGTATTTTCAAAGGCCCTTATGTCGATGCCTCAGATTATTTCAAGCACCTGTACCGGGTGATTATGTCAATTGCCGAACTTGGCGGGGTCGTGGTCGTAGGGCGATGCGCCAATTTTATCGTCCCGGCGGATCGCGGTTTTCGTGTAAGGGTGGTATGTTCCTTGGCAAAGCGCATCAAGACGCTTGTCAGATATCAGAATTTCACTCCTGAGGCCGCAGAAAAGGAAATCCGGGAATTCGACCACAGCCGGGCCGAATTGGTGCGGCGTAATTTTCACCGGGACATCAACGACCCGATGGCGTATGACATGATACTTAATACCACCTTTATCGACAGCGATCGGGCGTTGAGTCTAATTGAGGAAGGGATGCGGGCCAAAGCGGGATTGACCTGATAACAGGACTTGAAAAGTATATTCCTCCTATGAAAACCCGGCTTTGAGCCTCTTCGCTGAAAGGTTCATCGGGAGGAGGTAAGCAGGATTTGGGGATAATATAAGACCGGCGATATTGATATGGCGTCAAATTCCTCTATGAAAAAAACATATTTTTTTTGTAAAATGCAAAATTTTTGTTGCATTATCATAGTGTAATAACGTTAATCTCTTTGTATGGCGCCGAAGACCGTTATCGGTAATTACAATACAATTAGACTGTATCGGCGCAAGCTTCAAAACAACAGTAAAAAGAGCTAAAGCAGCATTAACATTAACACTCCTAAAGAAAAGGAGCAAGGCATGCCAGTGAAGAAGACGGCAAAGAAGAAACCGGCGGCGAGGAAGTCTGCAGCCAAGAAGAAAACAACCACCAAAAAAACCATGAAGAAGGCGGCGCCCAAGAAAAAGGCTACTGCCAAAAAGGCTGCGACCAAGAAAAAAACCTCCAAGAAAGCAGCACCCAAAAAGGCTGCTCCCAAGAAAAAAGCCGCTGCCAAAAAGCCTGCCAAGAAAAAAACCGCTCGCAAGCCGAATCCGGCTTTCATGAAACCAATGACACCGGATACGCATCTGGCCCTGGTGGTAGGAAGCAAGCCGATCCCCCGGACCGAGATCACCAAGAAGCTCTGGGCGTACATCAAGAAAAACGATCTTCAGAATCCGGCCAACAGGAGGGAGATTGTAGCCGATGACAAATTGAAGCCGATCTTCGGCGGAAAGAAAAAAGTCAATATGTTTGAGATGACCAAACTGGTCAGCAAGCATATGAAATAGTCGGATTACAGCCGTTTTTTAAGGCCGGTGCATCATGCCGGCCTTTTTTTATGCAGTAATATTTCCACGGGCATTGACGCCGTCTCCGCTCTTATATATATTTAAATAATGATTATTCACTCGAAGCGCGATTCCGGATATTAATAACCCGGTAATGTAAAAATATTAAATGTTATCCGGCCGACGGCCAGGTAGCGGAAGGGGACTGCAATGCAATCACGCAAGTTCGGGAAATTTCAGGCATCGATAATAATGGCCGTCTTTATCAGCCTGTTTGTGTTATCCTGCGGAAAGGTCGACAAAGCTCCTGTTCTGCCGGAAACCCCGGTGAGAACCGTCATCGACACCCTGCACGGAATAGAGATTGCCGATGATTATCGCTGGCTCGAAAACGGTGAAGATTCCCAGGTCATCGCCTGGGCCGATCAGCAGGATAAATACTGCCGGCATTTCCTGCATAATTACTCCGGCCGGGAAAAGCTTACCGAAGATATCGAGAATGTCCTTCAGATAGGTGTTCTCCACAGCCCGGTGATCCTCGGCGGGAAATATTTCTATCTAAAGAGAGACGGAAGTGAGGATCACGAAATTCTCTATATGAGACACTCACCCGGCGGTGATCCTGAGATCGTTCTCGACCCGAATACATTCAGCGAGGATAAAACCGTGGCGCTTGACTGGTGGTATCCGTCTCCCGACGGAAATCTCATGGTGTTCGGTAAATCTTCGGGCGGCACCGAAAACAGCACTCTTTACCTGATGAATGTCGAGACCAAAGAGATGCTGGCCGATACGATTCCTTACACTGATGCCGCCAGCATTGCCTGGCTGAAAGACAATTCCGGTTTTTATTATACCCGTTATCCCGAACCGGGGACGGTTCCCGATGGTGACGAGGTATATTTCCGGTATCTCTATTTTCATAAAATAGGGACCGATTACATGTCCGACCCGCATATTTTCGGAGATGAATCCAACAAAACCGACTGGGTCCATGCTCAATTATCGCCCGATAATAAGCATCTGTTTGTGCCGGTTTACCAGGGATGGAACAAGTGCGATATTTTCCTGAAAGACCTCGAAAAGAACAGCAAGTTTATAAAAATCACCGGGGACGTCGAGGCGATCCATACTATTTTCCCCATGAACAACGGTTTTTACATTTTCACAAATTATGATGCGCCCCGTTACCGGATAATGAAGGCGTCATACAGAAAACCGCAGATTAAAAACTGGAGAGAAATAATTCCCGAGCAGGACGCCATCAAGGAGACCTTTGCCATCATAGACGGCAAAATTGTGGTGGTCGGAATGGAAAATGCCTCCAACCGGATTGCCATCTATGACCTCAAGGGAAAACACTTCGATGATATTCATTTACCATCGCTTGGCTCGGTGATTTATTCCAAAGATCACGGGCTCGGGGGGGAGAGCAAAGGTAAAGATCTGTTGTTCGGATTCAATTCGTATTTTATCCCGCCGACCATATATCGCTATCAGATGGACACAGGGGAATTGACAGTATTCGATGAAATCAAAACCGACCTCGAACTGAGTCAGTTCGAGGTAGAACAGGTTTGGTACCCCTCGAAAGACGGTACGAAAATCTCGATGTTTCTGACACATCGCAAAGATATCGAACTCGACGGCAACAATCCGGCTTTGGTGTATGGTTACGGCGGATTCAATGGCAATGAAAAGCCGTATTTCTCCCGGACTATGACATTGTTTTTGAATCGTGGCGGTGTTTATGCCCACACCCAGCTTCGCGGCGGGGGAGAGTACGGCGAGGAATGGCATCGGGCCGGGATGCTGGAAAACAAGCAGAACAGTTTTGACGATATGATCGCGGCCTGCGAGTGGCTGATCGAAAACAAATACACCAACTCCGAAAAACTGATAGTCGAGGGCGGCAGTAACGGCGGTCTGCTGGTTGGAGCAGTGGCGGTCCAGCGACCCGATCTTGTCAAGGCGGTTGTTTGCGGGCGGCCGCTTCTGGATATGCTTCGGTATCATAAGTTCCTGATCGGAAGTCTCTGGATACCGGAGTACGGTTCCGCCGACGATCCCGAACAGTTTAAGTTTATTTATGAATATTCGCCTTATCATCATATCAAGAAAGGTGTCGCATATCCGGCGATACTGTTTGAAAGCGCCGATAACGACAGCCGGGTCGATCCGATGCATACGCGGAAAATGGCCGCGGCGATGCAGGCGGCGACCTCGTCGAATGCTCCCATTCTGCTCCGCATCCAGAGACGGACCGGCCATGGTCAGGGTGCGCCGAAACGAATCTGGATGGAAGAACTGATCGACGAGTGGTGCTTTATTTACTGGCAATTGGGATTGTAAAGCAAAAGTGCCAAAATTTTATAAGGTTTCCAGACTGCCGGGTTATGCCCGGCAGTTTTTTTGCTATTTTTGAGTACATTTCCTGAGATATCGTCTATATAATGAAGGCATATTTGACCAAACCGAAAATAGAAAGGGGAAATATGAGGGGATTATTCATCTTGCCGTTAATCTCGGCGATATTTTTAATTGGCTGTGAGGATAATCCAATTAAAGAAAAACCGCCGCCAACAAGTGAATACAGAGGTATATACTGTGAATATCGCAATCTGGAATATACTTTCATAGAGGATTGTCTATCAATTGAAATCACTTTTACCGATCAAAAGGCATATTATACAATGTTTCCGGAAGGGAATTTTGATACTGTAATATGTGAGGCCAGGACTAAATACTGGTTGGAAGATAGTCTCTATTTCGATTCGGCGGCGACGGTTTTCAATCCCAATTGCCAGACCAAAATATATTTCTCGGGCGGCTATGAAATTCAATTCTCTACCGATTCCCTGTTTTTCCATCGTTATGATTATCAATCCGAAATCGGCGTTTATGTTAATGCAAAACCAATCGATTAAACTGTTTCGATTTTTGACAGAAAATCTTATATTCCCCACATGCCGAAAAAATCTGAACACAACACAGCGAAATATGCCCCGCCCGCAATTTTCTTTCTGGTTTCGCTTGTTTTCACTCTGCCGTTTCTTTTGAAATGGGGATATATCGGGGTCGGCGACTGGGAGTTGTTCACTGTCATGGCCGCCGTACCTGAACGGACTGTCCTGCATTTCCATCAGTTCCCATTCTGGAATCCGTATTTGGGCGGCGGAAATATTTTGTTTGCCCATCCTGAAGTCGGAATCCTGTCGCCGTTTTTCCTGCTCATTTTGATATTCGGTGCGGTCGGTGGGCTCAAGCTTCAGGTACTTATTGCGTATTTTGTCGGGTTTTACGGCAGCTACCTGATGGCCCGTAGATTAGGTATTTCGAATATCGGTTCATATCTGGTTTCGTTTGTATATTTCGGCAGTTCGTATTTCGCGCTTCATTTTTCTATCGGGCATATTCCCTTCACTCATTTCTGTTTTCTTCCCTGGTTTGTTTATTTTATTCTGAAAACAGGGGACAACTGGAAATATATCCTTGCGGCCGCGCTCAGCATCGCTTTGATAATAATCGGTAACGGCGCGGCAGTGCCTTTTTTATACACTTCTTTTTTCTCCGGACTATTTGTACTCCTTTATGCAATTGATACCAAGAATATCAGACTGATCAAATCATATATAATCGCGATTATTCTTGGCGTTTTGCTGGCGGCGGTGAAATTTATTCCGATGTATCATTACCTGTCGCAGAATCAATGGGCCGGGATGGCGCAGGATACGACGCCGTTGAAATTCATCCTGCCCGCGTTTTTTTCTTTCGACCAGGCGATATTCAGGACTATGAAAACCGCCGAACACTGGGGCTGGCATGAATACAGCGCCTATATCTCTCCGCTGATAATAATTCTGGCTGTTATCGGGCTGATCTACGCCTTCAGGAAAAATCGAATATGGCTGATTCTTGGTGCCTTCTTTTTTATTTTCGGTCTGGGACACTTCTCCGATTTTTCGCTCTGGGGACTGATGCATCATTTCCCCGGCTTTTCCTCGATCAGGTCTCCGGCACGAGCCTTCCAGTTTGTAGTTCTTGCCGCGGCTGTTATGGCGGCGATCGGGCTGGATAATATTCTGCCGAAATTGAAGATAACGGAATCCGCAAAACAATATTCATCAATCGGATTGATTGTCCTGATTTTAGGCGTCAACTTTTTTATCAGCCTGCCGGCCATGCAATCGATCGCCAATAAAAAACCCAAAAAGGTGGTGTTCAGCGAGGAATTTCATCATGTGATCGGAAGCAAGTTCGAGATTTACGATCTCTTTCAAAAAAACAGGGGTTCGCTGATGGCTCCGTGGCTTTCGGCCTATAAAGACAGCCGGGGGATAGTGACGGAGAATAACGATGTTTTCATGGAATATGTCATACAGGGGCAGACCGATATTTTAAGGCGCCGTTATACGCCCAACCGGGTCGATTATGAGCTTACTCCGAGGGGAAGCGGGGCAATGGTTTTCGGGATAGGGTACGATGAGGGTTGGTTTGCCGCAGATGGGCGACGGTTGTATGAAACCAATGGACTGGTAACAGCCGATTTCAATTCCGGCGATAAGCATATCACCTTACAATATCGTACACCGTATTTTTATTCGGGATTGATCGTATCATTATTGGCGATTGCCGGGTGTTTGTCGGCGTACATCAATAAGAACTTTGGAAAGCGGTTTAAGGCGATACTTGAATAAAGTCCAGACCGCTTCGGCGCCGTCGGTCCACCTGATTTTCTTCCCCTCCTCGAAATTACGCGGATTATATGAAATCGGGATTTCATGTATTTTTATTTTATTCCTGCCCAATTTGGCGACCACTTCGGGGCAAAATTCGAATTTCCTGCTCTCCAGCTTCATCTCTCTGAGAACATCGGTGCGGATCATTTTATAACAGGTCGATTCATCGGTTATGCCGACTCCAAATAAAAGATTGGCCAGCCAGGTAAGCATTTTGCCGCCCCACAAATATCTCTTATATGATATCCCTGATGCCGGGTTTAGAATTCTCGAACCGAATACGGCGATGGCATTTTTCTGTTCGGCGAGCTGGATCATCCGGACGATATCATCCGGGTCATACTCGAGATCACCGTCCTGTATGATCGTATATTTGCCGGTGGTATGTTTCAATCCTTCGATGATACCGTCACCCTTGCCGATATTGTGCTTCTTCTCGATGATTTTAATATTTGGCCGGTCGGCAAATTCGGCTATGATATCACCGGTTTTGTCGGAAGAACCGTTATTTACGATGATCAATTCCAATTTCAGGTCGAGACCAAGGACATTGTCTATTATTTCCGCCGCGGTGGATTCTTCATTGTATAACGGCATGATAACGGATAACAGCATGTCTTAATATAACCGACAATGCCCGAAAGTCAATAATCGATAATACCTTACACACCGGGATTAGAAGCTTGACTTTTCATACTGTTTTTTGTATAGAATAGCTTTGATTTGGCCTTTGGACGGGCTTGTATCTTTATATTCAAGGAGCGCGTGTGACTCTTAAAAGCAGGCCGTTAAAGCTGTTTTTTTATGCCTGTATAAGCGCCTTTTCGATTCTTGTCTGGGGACCGGTATTGACAGACGGTCACCCGGCCATGGCTCAGGATAACTCATTCTATACCACCATCGATCCTGATCAGTATATCGTCGGGCCGGGTGATGGTTTCCGTGTCGATTTCTGGGATGGCTCAGTGCCGACCATAAACCTGACCGTTACCGCCGAGGGAATGGTTCTGCTCAATTCAATGGGGTTTGTCGATGTCGCCGGTCTTAGCCTGACAGCGGCAAAGGCGCGACTCGGTGAACTAATAAAAAAATATTATGCCGATATCGATTTTTCCATCAGCCTGACCGGTGTCCGTTCGGTCCAGATTATGGTGACCGGCGGGGTCGCCAAACCGGGCCTGCACACAGCCAGCGCTTCAACCAGAGTCTCCGAAATTATCAGCAAAGCCGGCGGTTTTATCAAGGGAGCGTCTCGCCGGAATATCATCCTCGAAGGTGTCGACTTCGACAGCAATGTGGATTTACTTCGGTTTGAAAGACTTGGTGATTTTAATTCCAATCCATATATTTATTTTGGAAATAAGATTCATGTCCCGATGGTCACCGATTCATCATCATTCGTGCATGTATCCGGTGAAGTGGTTTTGCCGGGGGGATTCGAGTATAAAAAGGGCGATGACCTTGGCGAATTGATCGATCTGGCCCTTGGTTTTACCGGTCTTGAGGGAGATTCGGTATATATATTCGATGGTTACGAATCGGAAGTAGATCGCGTGGCCGTACCGATTACAGATCTGTCGATGCCGGTGATGCCGGGCAATAAGATTGTCGTCGGCCGTACCTCACGAGAGCATCTCAGCAATTATTTCTCTATCACCGGCCAGATCACGATTCCGGGCCGCTATCCCTGTTACGGCGGTCTGACACTTGACCGATGCCTCAACACAGCCGGAGGCCTGACCGATAAAGCGGATATTTATTCGGCCGTCATATATCGCCAGCCGGAATCGGATCGATCCAAAGAAACACAAAAATCATTAAACAAATTTTTTATAAATGATCAATCGGTTTTATCTGACAGGGAACCGGTATCTGTTGATTTTCGCGCCCTGTTTCCGGATTATCTGGATCGTATCCCGATCCTCCCCGGTGATTCAATCGTGATCCCGATTAAAACCGGAGTAGTGACGGTGTACGGCATGGTGAAACGTCCCGGAATGGTGACATATGAGGGGCCGGGAAGCGCCGCCCGTTATATCAAAAAAGCCGGTGGATTTACCGGCGGAGCGGATAAGAGTTCCATCCAGGTGATCCGAAAGACTTCAGCCATTCGGCTCATATCGGACCCCGGCATAGATATTTATGACGGTGATACCATTATAATACCGGAACAGGAAAAGAAAAAAAGTATCTGGGACAAGATAAAAGACGGCGCTATGATTCTCGGCGGATTAGGCATCTTGTATCTTGCCATTGACAACGCGGCGGATTGATTTCTATGGATGACAGGGAATTTAATTTCTGGAAACTGCTTGAAGTAATAGCCCGCAGGATAAAGTTTATAATAATCTTCGTCCTGGTTATCACTGTTGTTTCAGCCGGTATCTCTTTGTTGCTTCCCAGATGGTACCAGGCAACCACTCTGATATTACCTCCTAAAGACGAGGGATTGAAACTCGGATGGGGCGGCAGTATCGAGGAGATGATTTCTCTGACATCCGGATTGAGTCAGCCGATAATGGCAACCCCGACTGATATCTACGCCCGGATCCTGGGAAGTCGCGCATTGCTTGATCGGGTCAGCCGCAAAAATAATCTCGCCGAATATTATGATATACAGTCGCGCGAAGATCTTTTCGCGCAGATAGACAAACAATCGGAATTCCGGGTCACCCCCGAAGGCCTGCTGGAAATGAAATTCATGGACAAGGATGCCGAGATGGCCGCGGCGGTGGTCAATTCTTTTGCCGAGGAACTCGATGCCATGAATCGGGAACTGGCAACATCACGGGCCCGCCAGGCCAGGGAGTTTATCAGTGACAGGCTTAACAGCGTCGCTGTCGATCTGGAAGAGGCGCGCAGGGAACTCCAGGATTTTCAAAATGAATTCAAGGCGATCGATCTTGACCGCCAGACGCAACTTGCCATAGAATCGGCGGTTGGTCTCAAGGTCGATCTGGCCCGCAACGAGATAGAATTGAATATCAAAGAAAAAACGC
>Ga0209834_10001123_pt1 | contig 15273 bp, 11 predicted proteins | sample Mar14236cmmetaG_FD_184134 | JGI IMG/M metagenome (GOLD analysis project Ga0209834, IMG submission 184134) | Marine hydrothermal vent microbial communities from Guaymas Basin, Gulf of California to study Microbial Dark Matter (Phase II) - Marker... ...
ACTTTTGCGTCGTTTTTAGTTTGGGCTATCCAAACTTTGCTCCGAAAAACGGACTCCTACCAAAATGAATGAATGGCCCCTAAATCAATCCGTTTCGGAACGCATAATTTGCACTTTTGTCATTCCGAACCCAAAGCCAAGGGCGTTGCCCCTTTTTATATTAATCTCGCACCAAAGCCAGGGGCGGTGCCCCTGGCTGTATTAATCTCGCCCCGTTGGGGCTTGCCAAGGGCGGTGCTCGCACCAAAGCCCTTAGATGATAAAAACCCAATGAAAGACAACATATTTGTCCAAAAGTTAAGACTACAAAATTTTCTATCCTACGGCCCTCAGGGAGAAGAAATTGAATTGCAACCACTTAATGTGTTAATTGGCCCTAATGGTTCTGGGAAGTCGAACCTTATTGAAGCGTTTGGGATTCTAAAAGCAATACCGACAGATTTACAGGTTCCCATTCGTAAGGGAGGTGGTGTCAATGAATTTCTTTGGAAAGGCAAAGAGGAAGTTCCTATCGCTAAAATTGAAGCCTTCCTCAATGATTCTGAACAGTCCAAAATTCTAAACTATCATCTGAGTTTCACTAGCGTTAATCAGAGACTTGAAATAGTAAAAGAGATCATTGGTCATGTAGAAATAAAAAAAGAATACCGCATTTTCCCAGATCAATCCGTTATTGCTAAAGGAATCAATCCCAAGGCCGGTGTTCCAGAATTCTTGATAAGCCAAAATTTTTTCTATCTAAAAAATAACTTTTCAGACATTGGCTTATATCGCCACGGGCACCTAGGCCAAGGTTCAGCACTCCGAAAACCGCAACATACTGATTTACCAGAACATCCTCTCGAAGAAGAAGGCAGTAACTTCGGCCTCGTTTTGAATGACTTGCAATATAAGCTCCGTAGTCAACAGGTTCTTGAACAGTTCCAAAAGTTTTATGAGGAAGCAGAAGAACTGAGTATCAAAATTTACGGTGGAACCGTTCAAATATTTATCCGTGAAAAAGGCTTAAGTTCGCCTATTCCAGCTCCCCGTCTCTCCGACGGCACATTGCATTATTTATTTTTAATGGCACTACTGCTCGATCCAAATCCACCGCCGCTCTTATGTATTGAAGAACCTGAAATCTGTTTACATCCAGAGATTTTACCCACCCTTGCTGAAATGCTTGTTGACGCTTCGCAGAGAACACAATTGATTGTGACGACGCATTCTGATGGTTTAGTGTCGGCACTTTCTGAATATCCTGATGTGATATTGGTTTGTGAACGTGATGATGAAGGAAGCTACTTACATCGTCTTGATTCGCGAGAACTGAAAAAAGGGTTAGGAAAGTATTCTCTAGGCGAACTTTGGCTGATGGGAGAACTTGGAGGAATAACACCCCCCACTTAGATGGAGTCCAAAGCTTTAGCTTTGGACTTAGATTCCGTCCAAACCTAAAGGTTTGGACGACTGCCAAACCTAAAGGTTTGGACTCCAAATCAAAACGACTCGTTAATTATTGTAAAAACAATAAGTTATCAGTAATTTCGTGTCACAATATAGTTTGCCATCCAGCGCAACGGCTCCGCTTTTTGGTCAAAATCGGTTAAGCTTGTTATGGCATCTTCAATTAATTCCTCGGCCATTTGTTTGGCGCCACGTAGCCCCAATAAGGAGGGATAAGTCACTTTGTCATGGGCAATGTCTGAGCCTTGACGTTTGCCTAGCATTTTGGTAGTCGATTCGACATCTAAAATATCGTCTTGGATTTGAAAGGCTAAACCAATGCACTTGGCATAATGATCAAGTTTTTCCAGCCGGCTTAAGTTAATAGAGGGAGATGCCAAAGCGCCGAGTTTGACGCTGGCACGAATCAGTGCCCCGGTTTTGTGGATGTGCATATTTTCCAATTCAGCAATGTTTAAAGATTGCCCGACGGATTCAATATCAATCGCTTGTCCACCCGCCATACCGCGTGAGCCACTCGCCTGCGCCAACGTCTCAATCATTTCCAAGCGTTGTTTGTCAGTCGTTTGCAAATTGGGATCGTGACTGAGAATATAAAAGGCGAGCATTTGTAGCGCATCACCGGCAAGAATGGCGGTGGCTTCATCAAATGCTTTGTGACAAGTCGGTTTACCTCGGCGCAAATCGTCATCATCCATTGCCGGCAAATCATCATGTACCAATGAATAAGCATGAACAAATTCAACTGCACAAGCGGGTGCATCCAATGAAACCGGATTAACATCAAGGGCGCTGCCCGTTAAATAAACAAGTAACGGGCGCACACGTTTGCCGCCATTAAGTACTGCATACCGCATCGCTTCGTGCAAGTGCGTGGGTTGAATAGAGGCGGCTGGCAACCACGACTCCAAAGCTGCATCGACTCGTTGTCGATAAGTCGTCATCAAATATTTTAGGGACATTTGCAAAATGGCCTTTATTGAGTAAGAAAATGGTAAGACATTTTACCAAGAATTTTGAGGTGGGCTTTATACTAATGAAAAATGAAAAATGAAAAATGAAAAATGAGTCAATCAATGGTAAGTAGATAATTTGGCTAGGAATTTAAATTTTAGTTCCGGCATGTCATTTTCACCGATTTGAAGTACGTTCCGTTTAATTCATTGAGAAACCGCGATGTGTGCTTAGCGATCCTTGCACAGAGACAGGAGTGCTTAGCGATCCTTGCACATCTAATAAGCAGAGAAATTGTGTTATGATTGATATTAGAAGTGCAAAGCTCCGCAGCGCTCAGCTTTGCACTCAGGATTCCTTTGTTCAAAAAAATGGAGAACTTTATGAAAAGACTCTCGTTACTACTGCTGCTAAGCGGACTTATCATCAATGCGTCTGCCACCGAAATCTATCGCTGTCAAGATGAAGAAGGCAATATAATCTACACCCAAACGCCATCCGCCGCGTGTTTGGAAAAAGTGGATTTACCCACTGAACAATCCATCACTTCTGACACGAAAACCGAGGTTCAAAAAGACTCAGAGGAAAACGCGCCGCCCTCCGGCGAAAAAGCGGCAACGCCACCCACACGGACTCTTGAGGAAAACTGCAAAATAGCCAACCAACAATTGCAGTTGTTCAACTCCAAGCGTCCTTTGATGAAACCAGACAAAGAAAATCAGGGCAAATTTATCGTCTTGACTGATAAAATGCGTCAGCAAGAAAAAGCCAAAATGCAGGCTTATGTTGACAAGTATTGTGCGAAAAAGGAATCGGAGGAAGAATAATGCCGTATTTGCAAATTCAAACCAACAGTGACGTAAAACCAGAACAACAGACGACGTTATTGGCAAATGCCTCACAAACCGTTGCCCAAGCTTTAGGGAAACCAGAACGTTATGTGATGGTGGCTCTACAAGCCAATACGCCAATGTTGTTTGCCGGAACGGATCAACCGACAGCCTTTTTAGTGCTAAAAAGCATCCGTTTACCGACGGCGAGTACCGCAGAACTGTCAAAAAAATTGTGTGCCTTCATTGAAGACAGCCTGAAGATTCCCAAGGATAGGGTGTATATTGAATTCACCAACGCCGAAGCGTCGCTATGGGGATGGGATGGAAGGACTTTTTGACAGTATAATTAGTTTGTAGTAGGCGATTTATCGCCTTTGGAGTGTTTGTATACTTTACATGATAAGATTTCTCAGAGCAAAGAAATGACAGAAAGAGCTATATTTATGGCGGTGCTCAGTATAGTCGGCTTGTAATCGCCTTTTTAGTGGCTAAAGCCACTACTATACTTAGCACCGTTACAACATCGTTCCGAGCGAAGCGAGATCATAAGAGCTTCTTTACACACCCCTACCCCGTCCAATCGGGGAATAAAACCGTGGCGGGATGTGTCGCGATTCTAAAACCGTTTCCGAGCGAAGCGAGAGCATTTTTAACGGTGCAAAGTATACAAACGGTATTACAAATCGCCGTTAGCGCCGGCTTCAATAATCTCCATCAACTTCTCAGTGAAAGAGACAGCCTGATTGTGCAAATGAGAGGGTAACAACATATCCAGATTCATCATCACAAACCACCCTTTGCCCTCATTGTCTTCAACCAAAGTAATCCGACAAGGCATATAAACGAGATAGCCTATATCATGCTTAAGCAGTTTTTGAGAAATTCTCGCATCGCAAAATTGAAAAATATCTGTGCGTCTAATGTTTGGGAGTCCCAGTGCCTTGTACTCGTCAGTCAGATTGAGACGAGCAACCGTTTTTACATTCAAGTTATTGGCACGCAATAACAAGGATTCAATCGCTTCATCTATGTCCACATCCTCAACAATCGGCATTTTGACGACTGTCTGAGCCATATCCATAAAGGGCATGTTTGCCGGAGTTGCCGCGGGCGAAGCACCAATAATCTTCATCAAAGTGCCACAAACTTTGCCAGCTTGTTTCTTCAACTCCGGCGGCATCGTTGCCATAGAGGCCTTGAAAATATTAGGGTTTATCATCACAAACCAACCTTTGCTCTGCTCATCTTCAATCAAGCCCACCCGACAAGGGAGATAAGCGGCAAAGTTCATGTCGTGTTCAATCAATGCCTTAGCAAGTTTGGCATCGCAAAATTGGAAAATTTCGATGCGTCTGATGTTGGATAGCCCCTGTGCCTTGTACTCTTTGTGCAAATAGTTATGGGCGATTTCTTGAATACCCTTCTTTTCTGCCTCTTTTTTCAGGTACTTAGCCGCCTCATCCATCGACTTCGGGGCAATCGGCACTTTGACGACTGTCATGCCAATATCAATGGTAGGCATGTTTGAGGCTGATGCGACTGTCATCAGCAGTAGAGAGAATGCAATAGCAATTAAGCGTGGTATCATAATTTACACCTTTGTGTATAGTGAGAGTACAACGGATTTTTCATAAGCACAGCTTAATGATAAACTATGTTTTCAAATAAAACCACCTTTGACGAATTGCTTTATGCAAACGGTTATGATTTTCGGCCGTGCTGCAGGCTTTTGCGTCGATTTTAGTTTGGCAAATCAATAATAAGGAGAAAATATGACGAAACCAAACGTAGGAATTGTCATGGGCAGCGATTCCGATTTGCCCATTATGAAAGAAGCAGCAACCATGCTAGAGGAATTGGGAGTGGCTTATGAATTAACCATTGCTTCGGCCCATCGCACCCCGGCGCGTTTATCTAATTATGCCAAAGAAGCCGAAGGCAGAGGCCTAGAAGTGATTATTGCGGGGGCCGGGGGTGCGGCCCATTTGCCAGGCGTGATTGCCGCGCTTACGCCCTTGCCGGTTATCGGCGTTCCGGTAAAAACGCCGACTTTACAAGGACTTGATTCGCTATTATCTATTGTGCAAATGCCCAGCGGTATTCCGGTTGCCACCGTTGCCATCAACGGCGCCAAAAATGCTGGCATCCTCGCGGCGCAAATTATCGGGGTAAAATCACAAGAGATTCGCAATAATGTTAAACAGTATAAGGCAAGACTAGAAAAACAGGTGACAGAAAAAGCGCAACGATTAGAAGAAGTTGGCTATGAGCAATATTAAACCTCCGAGGTTTTGAAAACATTGGAAGTTTTTATTACCGATTAAACAATAACTACAAGGATTATTGGCTTATGAAAGGATTTCATTGTGAAGTATTTTTGTCCTCCGGTTTTATATATAAACAATCCTTGTAGTTATTGCAGCAGCAATAGACAAGCAGGTGGGCACGGTGCCGTGAAACACGAATATTGAGCTCCTTGGTTGACAAGAAGGCTAGTACAACGGATTGTCGGAATAAACGGATTGATTAGGGGGCCATTCCTTGAAAAAGTACCCTTGACTAAAAGGAAAAAATGAATTCCTGACTCAATCCGCCTCCGAACCAATCCGTTTACACCCCCAAATCCGTTGTACTAGATATCGTTGTACTACCTCCGGACTCAACCACCCTCAGAACCAATCCGTTTACTCCTAAAAGAAGTTGTACTAGATATCGTTGTACTACCTCCGGACTCAACCACCCTCAGAACCAATCCGTTTACTCCTAAAAGAAGTTGTACTAGATATCGTTGTACTACCTCCTGACTCAACCACCCTCAAAACCAATCCGTTTACTCCTAAAAGAAGTTGTACTACCTCCTGACTCAATCACCCTCAGAACCAATTCGTTTACTCCCCAAATCCGTTGTACTAGATATGTTGCTAGTACAACGGATTGTCGAAATAAACGGATTGATTAGGGGGCCATTCCCTAAAAAAGGGTAGTGCCCAAAAAGTAGTGATACAAAAAAATATTGTTGTTAGGCTAAACTCGCACTTTATAAAAATGGGTAGGTGGTGTTGAGAGTATTTGAACAGCCTTATTTGAGGGCCATAAAAGACTTCTGAGGTTTTCAAATTAAAGTATGGCCCTATATCGCTCACCAATACCCACAATTTTTTTATTGTTTTAGCGCCAGACTCCAAGATTAAATCCTTGCTCATAAACAATCCTTGCCGTTAACTTACAATCAACACCGACATGGATAGGAACGCCGTTAGCCCTCCTTCCCTACTAATGAAAAATGAAAAATGACTAAACCAATGATAAGTAGATAATTTGGCTATGAAGTGTCATTTTTACAAATTGATTTTCACGTCTTGCCGCGCAGAAGAGTGGCAAGACATGCTAACGTCCGGATGACTAACCACGTTTATTTGTTGATGACTCCAACATAAGAAATGGCCCGTTGCGAGTAATGAGGCGATTGGGGCAGCGTTATGTACAAGACGTGAATCGTGCCTATCTTTCCTTGTTAGAAATCCGATTTTTCCAAAAAATAGGATTTCTTTTACTCGGTGTTAGGAGGAAAGGGTGCTACAAACCTCGTTCGGCACTCTTTGTGAAATATATCCTTATTTATCAGTAGGGTGGGCAAACACAAACCTGCCTGTGACCGTTTGCCCACCATTTGTAAGTCAAGCCCCTTATTGACTCTCATCTCAAGTTGACAGACAGGTAGGCAGGGCCGAAAGCCAAGAAACCCTAACAAAGGCTCCTTTGGTTTTATTAGGGTGAGAAGGTGAGCGAAGGTTGTGTGGTTTCGCGTGGCGGAACCCACCCTACAAATCCGACGTTCGCTTTCACTGATTCACTCGTTGAACAAAACCATTCCTCAGTCTGCCAAACGCATTCATTCTCAGCAGAGTCATTTGTTGGGGTTTCGGATATTCAACATCTGAGCTGACTTGCTGTTTTCCTAAGTTTTCGGCCAAGGAAAGAAATTTGTTCAGTACAATCCTATCATCGGCGAGATAAGAGGAACCTAAGCTATAACCCACATTTTCAAGCACTTTCAAATGGTTAGTGAGGCGTTTTCTGAATGTGCTGGTATCTCTCTCATAAAGATCATCAATCGCATAAAAGGTTACTTCGCTCGTCCACAATCCAATGCCATGTTCGGCGACTATTTTTGGCGGAATCTTCCCTTTGAGTTCTAATGGAAGAGTCTGTTTTTGCGTCTGTCTTGCCAAGGTGTCAACATATTGAACGGTGGCATCGCCAAAGGATTCTAAATCAGAACCTTGAGGTGTCGCGAGTTCAAACACCACCCAATAGGTATCACCTACCGCTAAATTGGGAACGAATACTCGTATTCCGTTGTCTTTGCTGACCAAATCTTCTTCGGATTCAACGCCGTATTCTCGTTCCGCCTTCTCGGCAGTGGCTTGAACTTTATCTAGTACAGCCGCTCTCGTTGCTGGATCAGTCACCAAATCGTGCCCATAGAAGTGCAGTATGTCTATGTCTGGTTTAATGACGATTTGCATTTGCACGTTAATGGCGGCCACTTTATCGCGCCGCTTGAGTTCTTCATTCAGTGCTAAACGCACATCATTTGCTTGTGTCACAAAGGTATAAGTTCCTCCGGTAACACCTGCTAACGCGTTGAGTTCTCTAATATTGGCATCTGTTCCAAACGCGAACACGGAGAGTTTGGTATCTGTCGCCTTTTTGGAGATATTGTGACGAATTTTGTTCCAATTTTGTTCTCCAGAGGTGGGGTTGCCATCGGAAAATAGAAAAACTTGGTTGACATGGTAACGATCTCCGTGCCGACTGATTTCTTCAAATCCAAAAGACAAGCCCATGTTGATGTCCGTGCCCCCGGTTGCCGTTAGTCCACTGATGAGTTCAGAAAAGATAAGCAAATTTTGCCGTTTGTAGTAGGCGATTTATCGCCTAAATAAGTCCATATAATAACGGATTGACTCAGGTAGTCAATCCGTCTTAATCAAATCCGTTCTAAAAGACAATCCTTGTCGTTATTCCGAAATCCTTGTCGTTATGACTTGTTGGCGGCCTCGCCAGACAAATCCTAACCACGGCCTTTTTTATCGGTTAATATAAAAGCAACTACAGGGATTCGTTGCTTATGAAAGGATTATCTCGTGGCGGTGTTTGGTAAAAGCAATCTCCTAGATTCGTTGCTTATGAAAGGATTATCTCGTGCCGGTGTTTTATCCTTTTTGATCCTTGTACTAGTCTTATTTAAATAATAAGTTAGTGGCGAAAAGAATTTTTTCAATAACAACAGGGATGACTCTCGTTTGTAGTAGGCGCAGGGCGCATTCCCATTTTCCGGGTAATTAATGTAACTTATTGATTTGATTGAACGGCCTTTCTATTCGTTAAAAGTCTATAAATAAATAACTTATAAAAATTACAGGTTTGGAAAGCGCCTACTACAAACTTAGGCGCTAAACAACTCCTACTAACTTAGGCGCTAAAGCGCCTACTACAAACTTTAGGCACTTAGGCGTTGACGCTTTTTTAGAGACTTTTTTCTATAGACTTAGGCGCTAAAGCACCTACTACAAACTTAGGCGCTAAAGCACCTACAAACTTAGGCGCTAAAGCACCTACTACAAACGCAAGGCGCTAAAGCACCTACTACAAACGCAAGGCGCTAAAGCACCTACTACAAACATTTGAGTTTAGAAGGAATTTATCAGAAACGCCAGTCTATCTAATAACAGATTGATTCAGGTAGTCAATCCGTCTTAATCAAATCCGTTCTAAAAGACAATCCTTGTCGTTATTCCGAAATCCTTGTCGTTATGACTACTTGTTGGCGGCCTCGCCAGACAAATCCTAACCACGGCCTTTTTTATCGGTTAATATAAAAGCAACTACAAGGATTCGTTATAATAAAGGATTAGATCGTGGCGATGTTTGGTAAAAGCAACTACAGCAACTACAAGGATTCGTTATAATAACGGATTAGATCGTGGCGGTGTTTGGTAAAAACAACTACAGCAACTACAAGGATTCGTTATAATAACGGATTAGATCGTGCCGGTGTTTTATCCTTTTTGATCCTTGTACTAGTCTTATTTAAATAAGTTAGTGGCGAAAAGGATTTTTTCAATAACAACATGGATGGCTCTCGTTTGTAGTAGGCGCTTTAGCGCCTAAGTCAATAATAAACGTGTAAGCGCCCAAGTTTAAATGTTTGTAGTAGGCGCTTTAGCGCCTAAGTAATAAACATGCAAGCGCCCAAGTTAATATGTTTGTAGTAGGCGCTTTAGCGCCCAAATCAATAATAAACGTGTAAGCGCCTAAGTTTATCTTAAAGTTTATAGTCTTTAGCATCGTTTGTAGTAGGCGCAGGGCGCATTCCCATTTTCCGGGTAATTAATGTAACTTATTGATTTGACTGAACGGCCTTTCTATTCGTTAAAAATATATAAATCAATAACTTATAAAAATTACCTGTTTGGAAGGCGCTAAACAACTCCTACTAACTTTAGGCACTTAGGCGTTGACGCTTTTTTAGAGACTTTTTTTCTATAGACTAAGGCGCTAAAGCGCCTACTACAAACTTGCTTAGGCGCTGACGCTTTTTTAGAGACTTTTTTCTATAGACTTAGGCGCTAAAGCGCCTACTACAAACTTAGGCGCTAAAGCACCTACTACAAACTTAGGCGCTAAAGCGCCTACTACATACAAACTTAGGCGCTAAAGCGCCTAAACGCCTACTACAAACTATAGAATTCGCCAACCTGGCCCTCAAAAAATGAAAAATGAAGATTTTTTCATTTTTTTAGGCCAATATTGCCGGCAACTCCTTAGTCAGCGCCGTTTTCTCTGCCACCTTCGCTCCCGTTAACACAAATCCGCTCAATTGCTGCGACGGCGTATAAAACAAAGCCTTAATATCTTTGCCTTCTCCGTCGATTTGCCATTCTCCTTCAAGGCCAACCGCTGGCGGCGATACCACAAGAGGACAGGCTGGCGTTTTCACCACCACTGGCATCGCCGGATAAGTCACCGCGGTGAGTTGCCTCGCTAACGTTTTTGCCAGCGCACGCCCGGCACTCATCAACGGCATCACAAACGGCAATACCAAACCTTCAACTTCGGCGCAATCACCGAGCGCGTAAACATCATCGGCACTGGTTTTTAAAAAGCGATCCACTACAACCCCGCGATTCACCGACAAATTGGCCGCTTTTGCCAACTCGGTGCGCGGCCGCAAACCAATCGCCGATAGCACCACATATGTTTCTAACACGCTCTCATCACTGAGCGTTAAACGATAACCGCTATCGGCCGAATCGACGCTTTTGACCGCTTTTTCAAAATACAAGCTAACGCCTAACTCCTGCAAAGCCTGTTGCACTGCATGCCCGACGGCCTCTGGCACCAGCCGCCCTAACGCATTTGGTGCAATATCAATCAACGTTACCGAAAAACCCGCTGGCTGCAAATCGTTGGCAAACTCACAACCGATTAAGCCCGCCCCCATAACGACGACTCGTTTAGCGCCTTCCAACGCGGCGCGAAAGCGGCCATAGTCACCTAAGTCATTGACGTGTAACACTTTATCCGCGGCATTCCCGGCCAATGGGATGCGTATCGGATCCGCGCCCCACGCTAACACTAATTGGCTGTAGTCAAAGCGCTTATCGCCGGCATAAATGGCATGTTCGGAAGGCGCGATTTGAGTGACTTGCGTCTGAGTTAATATCTCAGCATTAAGTTGCTCAACCATTTTAGTGACGGGCATTGTCACCAAAGTCTCTGGCGTTTTCTTCTGAGCAAACGCATTGGACAACATCGGCTTAGAATAAAAATGGCCGTCGTCGGTAGTGATGAATCGCAAAGGGCTTTCTTTGTCAAGTTTGCGAAACTCGCGCGCAACGGTATAAGCGGCTAAGCCGGTGCCAATAAAAGTAATAGGTTGCATGTGATTATTTTCTCTTTTATCAATGATCAGTTTATCAATGATCAGTTTATCAATGATCAGTTATCATTGAACAGGAGTCCAAACTTTAGTTTGCAGGAGTCCAAACTTTAGTTTGGCAGGGTGAAAGCGAAAATTTTTCGCGCGTATCTACCAGATTAACAAAGTTTTTTATTACGCTGACGCTAATCGGCCCCCTACAACCGCATAATGCCACTTTACCGTGCCGGTTATGAGGGATAGAATGCCATATTATTTTATATAGAGTTTCAGATAATTATTTTCAAAAAATAAACCTCAGAATAAATTCTGAGGCTAACAGCTAAAGTAGGCTAAAGCCTACTAACCCTTTAAGCCATAGTACCCTTTAGGGTACTTTAGCTATTAGACAATGTTGGCTTGCTGTTTTGAAAAACTCTAGAACTTTTTTAGAATTAAGAGGATTGAAAAAATGACAGTACAACGAATTACGCGGATAAACGAATTTAATACCACGAAACTTCGTCTTGATCCTCCAAGATTGCTACTAAACGAATTTAGTACAAGTAATGCGAATTAAGGGTTGAATTGAATCATAAAAAATCAATGGCATTTAGTACAACGAATTACGCGGATAAACGAATGGCCGTACAACGAAACTTCGTCTTGATCCGCCAATATTGCTACTAAACGAATTGAGTACAGATAAAATTTGACTTTTATCAATCCTTATTTTAAGCATAATCATCGCCATCGTTATTAGCTTTCGTGCCCGGAAAATGGAAATGCGCCCTAACTCAAAGTCTGTCGAATAAATGGGAGACACCCAAAATGAATAACGCTACATTCAAAGCCCTGTGGGTTACAGAAACCCCGGCCGAAAATTCTCCGCCAACCAAAACAGTCCACGATAGAATTTATCAACGTACCGTCATTGAACGCAATATCAATGACTTACCGGCGGGCGATCTACTGATTAAAGTCATCTATTCTTCACTCAATTATAAAGATGCCCTGTCTGCGGAAGGCCATAAAGGTGTCACGCGCCAATATCCTCACACACCCGGCATTGATGCCGCTGGTATAGTCGCTCAAAGTAACTGTACCGATTTTAAAGAAGGCCAAAAAGTGCTAGTCACCGGTTATGATTTGGGCATGAATACCGCCGGTGGATTTGCCGAATATATCCGTGTGCCAGCAGCCTGGGTGATGAAATTGCCCAAAAATCTTAGCTTACAAGAAAGCATGATTTACGGCACGGCCGGTTTTACGGCCGCGTTATCAATTTTTAAATTACAACATTCTGGCTTAAAACCCGAGCAAGGTGAAGTTTTAGTGACAGGCGCGACTGGTGGTGTCGGCAGCATCGCGGTGGCACTGTTGGCAAAATTAGGCTTTTCTGTTATCGCGGCAACGGGCAAAACACAGTCCCATGATTTTCTACGCCAATTAGGTGCCAAAGAAGTAATTGGACGCGACACATTACAAGATAAGAGCAAACGTCCGATGCTCAAGGGACGTTGGGCCGGTGTTTTGGATACCGTCGGTGGAAATATCCTAGCCACCGCCCTCAAATCGACTCAGTATGGTGGACATATTTCCTGCTGCGGCTTAGTGGCTTCGGCCGAATTTTCCACCTGCGTCTTTCCGTTTATTCTTCGCGGAATCAATCTGTTAGGCGTGGATTCCGTCGAATATCCGATGACAAGCCGTTCACGCCTCTGGCAACTCATCGCCAATGAGTGGAAAATAGAGTCCTTGCAACAATTGATGATTGAATGTGACTTAACTACGCTGAATACTACTTATATCGACAAAATTTTGCAAGGACAAATACAAGGACGTGTTGTCGTCAAGCCATACTGAAAGTACAACGGATTTGGGGAGACCATTGAGAAATCCGATTTTTCAAAAAAATAGGATTTCTTTTCATAAAGAATGTCCAACTTTGTCTAACTTTTTAGGAACAGCATAAACAGATGTCATTACCCACCTTCATGCAAAAAGGCCTCTCGGCCTTACTCAAAGTCGTCAAACTAACCGATCCATCAACTATCAGCCAAGCCGTCACCACCCTTGAACAGCATTTCACCTTAACCACCGACGAAATTGCTCAGGCCTACCAACAAAGCTACGAATCGGCCCTCAAGGCCCTCGTTGTCGGCCTGAGTCAAGCGTCTGTTTTCGACGCCAAAGTTATAAAAGAATTTGCCGAGCAAATTATCCCCAACTACCTGCAACCCTTTGCCGCCCAACAAGGACTGCAAGGCTCCGCGTTGCAACAATTCTGCACCGATACAATTGCCAACTGTCAGGCCTTAATCCCGCACAAAGCATTACTGTTTCAAGGCGACCAAACTCAACTCAGCGAAACCGAATTAGCGGCCCTCATTACTGACACCGATTCTCTGTCTATCACAGAACTCGTGTTAGAACAATTGCGTCGCCTAAAACCCACGCGCCCTTATTTATTAGATGACCAATTTGTTGCCTTTCTCCGCCATAATGATCTACTAGGCACCGCCATTCTGTTTTTCCTACATGAACAACTTCGCCAAGAACCACGAGTAGAAACCACGCTAGCGGCCCTACAAAGACAAGGCTTATGGCAAGATGTCCGTGACATCAAAGATTCCCTCAAGCAACTGATGACACGCCTTGACTTATCGGAGCAAATCAAGCCCAGTGACGAATTGACTCACCACAACCGCGACAGCCTCAAAGCGATTACGGAAACGGCCCTCAAATTAAAACAATTGCCCACCAATAATCCTCAATATAGCCAATTAGTTATCATGGGCGGCAGTGCCCTGTCTTCAACCGGCGCATTACCAGAGGCCGAAAATTTCTTTACCCAAGCGCAATACATTGCCCGAACCGACAATGACAGAGGATTAGCCGCTTTTAATCTGTTTCAACTCCGAGTACGAAGCCGAGACTTTGAACCAGCCTTAACCGCCTTGCAAGAAGCGATTAAAATCAATCCACACCGATACGCGTTACATGATATAGATAAATATCCCATTGAACGGATTTTAGGTGCAGGTGGCATGGGCTGCGTCTTTCTGTGTCAACACAAATTGCGAAAACAACGAGTCGTCGTCAAATGCTTTTGGGAACATAGCAAAGGAACGGCTGAACAAGTCTTTAAAGAAGCCTTTGCCATGAGTGACATCGCCAGTGAATATGTTCCGGCACCGTTAGATTATGGCTACGTCGATGCTGCCAAACAAGAACGCGCCTTTTTTGTCACCCAATATATTGACGGCGCAATAGACGGCGAAACTTGGTTAAAACAACATGGCAAATTGGATTTAGAAGAAGGCCTACAAGTCGGCCTACAAATCGCCAAAGGCCTACAAGCTGCTCATGCCGCTGGCATTCTACATTTAGACTTAAAACCCGCTAATATTTTGTTGAAAAAAACCTCCGAGGTTTCCAACCTCTCGGATATCTCGGTGAAAATTATCGACTTTGGCCTCTCGCAAGTCGCCTCCCCGTTGCAACAACAACTTGTTAGCCAACAGACACACAAAACTCAACTCAGCCTACTTGGACAAGCTGTATTTGGAACACTCGATTATGCCGCCCCAGAACAACAAGGCTTTAAACAATATGGTGAACCCAGTGCCAAAAGCGATGTTTTTGCATTTGGAGCCACGCTGTATCGCCTGCTCACCAATGAAAGTCCGCGCAAACTCAACCCAAAACGATTAGCGAATGCGCCAGAATTATTTGAGTTACTCTGTGACTGCGTTGAAGAAGCACCAGCGCACCGGCCCTCGATAGCAGAAATAATCAACAAACTCCAAGCCTTACAAAAACAGATTAAGCCATCTCAACGAGAGAAAGAACAACCGGATGAAGAACTAGAAAAGCTACTTGAAATAGCCCGAAAGAAATACGAACAAAACCCGTTATCCTATTTATCTTACCTTCATCACTCTGACGACGAAACCTCTAAAGACAACATTCCAGTTGCCTGTCCATACTGCGACACGGTATTCGCAGTCACACAAGATGGCGGTACCAAATGCCCAAACTGCCACTGGGACTTTGAAATTGACGATGACGGTGATGTCATTTCACTCTACGAAGACGAAAATGACG
>Ga0209834_10001124_pt1 | contig 15270 bp, 16 predicted proteins | sample Mar14236cmmetaG_FD_184134 | JGI IMG/M metagenome (GOLD analysis project Ga0209834, IMG submission 184134) | Marine hydrothermal vent microbial communities from Guaymas Basin, Gulf of California to study Microbial Dark Matter (Phase II) - Marker... ...
ACCGGTGCCACAAGCTGAGGAATTGGTGTCACCACAATATATGATCTTACCCCCCTTTGATGAACTGGCTTGCGAGGATGAAATACCCATGGAAACTGAACAACATAAACTGCAAATGGAATTACTCATTGACTCGCTCCGGCTTTGGTTAGACAACATGCCTAATGGGTATGTCGGGGGTAATATGTTTGTTCATTACTTAACCCCTAATGGACACAAAGCCTTTAAAGGGCCAGATATCTTAGTGGTGTTGGATGTTCCCAAAGGAATACGTGATAGTTGGGTCGTTTGGAAAGAGGGTAAAGGCCCGGAGGTGGTGATTGAACTACTGTCTAAAAGTACCGCAACACCAGATAAAAATGACAAGAAAACAGTCTATCAAAATCAACTGTTTGTAAAAAACTATTTTTGGTTTGATCCCAAAAAGCCGGTTGACTTTGCTGGCTTTATTCTCCAACATGGCATTTATCAACCGCTCTCCCCTGATGAACGAGGGCGTTTGATAAGCCAAACATTGGGGTTAGCACTGGCGCGATGGAATGGTATCTATAAAAATGCGAATACGACGTGGTTGCGGTGGGAAACATTGGAAGGTGTTTTATTGCCAACCCCAGAAGAAGCTGAACGGCAACGCGCCGAGCGATTAGCTAAACAGCTACGCTCGTTGGGCATTGAACCCGAAGAAATTTAATGACAATATTTATCAGGAGTCGGCCAGGTTTATCTGGGACTCTTGGACTCCTGAACTGATACCATTCTATCCGGCATTGGCTTGTTTTTGGGTTTCCACCTTATTTATCAATTGAATCTCGCCACTACCGTTAACCGCATCGTCATCGACAATACAACGTGCCACATCTTTGCGTGACGGAATATCAAACATACTGCGACGCAAGAGTTGTTCTTGGATACTTCGCAAACCGCGTGCACCAGTGCCTTGTGCTAATGCTTTAGCTGCAATCGCAGTAATGGCCGCGGGCGTAAATTCCAGTTCCACGTTTTGGTAAGCAAATAGTTTTTGGTATTGCCGAACTAAGGCATTGCGTGGTTCTGTCAGAATTTTCACCAGTGCCGTTTCATCCAATCTGTCTAAAGCGGCAATGATGGGAAAGCGTCCAATAAATTCAGGAATAAAACCAAAACTGCGCAAATCTTTGGGTTGCGTTTCTACCAACAGACGTTCCGCACTGATTTTCTCTGTTTCTCCCACTTGGGCATTAAATCCAATATCCGTCCCGTTGGACGTGACACGCTTGGCAACATGTTCTTCAAGGCCAATAAATGCACCACCGGCAATAAACAAAATATTGCTGGTGTTCATCTTGACAGGGCCACTGTCACGCATCTTATCTCCTTCTTTTGATGGTAGTTTGACGGTGGTGCCTTCTACCAGCTTGAGCAGGGCTTGCTGTACACCTTGACCAGAAACATCACGTTCCACTGTCGCACTTTCCGAAACTCGCGCCAGTTTATCGATTTCATCAATATAAATAATGCCCCACTCCGCCTGCCCAACATTGCCCTTGGCAACATCCAGCAAGCGTATCAAAATACTTTCTACGTCCTCACCAACATAGCCGGCTTGCGTTAACGTTGTGGCATCCGCAATGGCAAACGGCACTTCAACAATCTTGGCTAAAGTACTGGCAAGTAAGGTTTTTCCAGTGCCGGAGGGTCCTAGCATTAGCACATTCGATTTACTGATTTCCACGTTACTATGGTTATCGCTAATATTAAAAGTGTTGTTATCGTGGAATAGGCGTTGATAATGATTATAAACGGCGACAGCCAGGATTTCTTTAGCGAGGTTTTGCCCTATGACATAATCATCTAGCCGCGCTTTTATCGTGGCAGGGGGGGGCAAAGGGTTGTGCGAATCATCAGTCCAGGTACGTCGATGTTCCCAGTTCATAACCATTTGATTGGCCATACGCACACAGGTTTCGCAAATAAACCCATTGGGGCCTGCGATCAACGGGGTGATCTGTGAGGATTCAATACCACAAAAAGAACAACAAACCCGCGGACTGTTCATAGAAAACTCCGATGCAGAAATCATTTTTCGTTCCTACCACTTTGTGTAGATAAGTACCTTGGTGTATTTTTGGGCATCCTTCAAAAGTCGTTGACAGTGTATACTCATTTATTAATTAACTGATGTTCGACAAAGGGTTTCCAATTAGGGTAACCACAAGGGATTACCCCTACAATAACAATTTGGATATGTAGGGACAATCCTTTATGGTTGCCCCCTATTCACAATGGTTTGTAATCAGTAGATGTAGGGTGGGCAACGTCTTTTTGTTGCCCACCTACCTGGAACTTAATTCCTATCGTGCGCGCCATTAGTAGATGTAGGGGGCCGGCAACGTCTTTTGGTTGCCCACCAACTCGGCTGAGTAGTTACGACGAAACTTGGTTTCTTCCTTTATTCATGAACGTGAAAATTGCGGCTACCCTAATTTTTGGGAGCCGCTTTTTTTACTCGCCCACCGATAGAAGTTCAATCTTGAAAATCAAAGTCGCATTAGGGCCAATTTTGCCACCTTTCCCCGGTTTTCCATAAGCTAACTTGGCGGGAATAAACAATTTCCATTTAGCCCCTTCTTTCATTAACTGCAAGGCTTCCGTCCAACCGGCAATCACGCCTTGAACGGGAAAAGTGGCGGGCTCGCCCCGCTTGTAGGAACTATCAAACTCAGTCCCGTTGATTAAAGTCCCCCGATAATGAGTAGTCACTTTATCAGTGAGTTTTGGGGTTTTGCCGGTGCCGGCGGTAATCACCTTGTACTGTAAACCACTTGGCAGGGTGACAACACCGTCTGTTTTCGCCTTTTTCGCGAGAAAAGCTTTGCCTTCTTCGAGATTTTTCTTAGCAAGTCGAGCAAATCTCCGTTGCTGGAAGGCTATCATGTTGTCGCGCTTGACCTGACAGGCCATGGCCAGAGTGATAGGCGGTCGGAGGATGCCACCTACCAGATATGGGATGACCTGCCGCAAATTCTTGGCGTGCTGGATGCACTGGGTTGGGATAGCTTCAGTTTGCTCGGTCATTCCCGCGGCGCAATCATATCCAGTCTGTTTGCCAGTACCTTCCCGGAGCGTGTTGAGCGACTGGTATTGTTGGATGCGCTGGTGCCCCAGCCTGTTGCAGAAGAGCAATTCAGCATACAGTTGCGCAAGTTTGTACAAGACAAGCAACATTTGCTACAGCGGGACACTCGATTATTTGAATCAGTGGAAGCCGCAGTGGCGACTCGTGTGGAGCGTGGCCTGCCCCACTGCGCAGCTCGTTTACTGGTGGAGCGGAACCTGCGAGCCTGCCCCGGCGGATTTACCTGGACTACCGATCCGCGCCTGCGCGGCGCATCTGCCGTGAAATTGACAGCGGGGCAGAATCGGGCAGTATTGGAGGCACTGGTCATGCCCACGCTGCTACTTACAGCACAGGAGGGGTTTGATCGACAACCGGATATCGCTGCCAGTGCAAAACAGTACATAGGCGATCTCACTATCGAACAGGTAGCCGGTGGTCACCATTTTCACATGGGGCCTTGCGTTGCCATGGTTGCTCAGTGCATAGTGGATTTTTTACAGGGACGGGAGGGGCATGAATCAAGATGATATTTAATCACATGAGCTACGGGTTTTCCTACAGGATGATGCTGGTTTCGCTGCTCTTATTGGTTGCCGGCGCCGCTGTTGCAGCCGTCACCCCGGAGGCGTTGCTGCGGCAACTGAACGATTACCCTCACGCCCAGCAGGTGGCCCATTCTGAAGAGGAGGTCAGGGATCACGAAATCGGATTGGGCGCCATGCAAAAAGTGAGCGGTGCCTGGAGATTTAAAAACAGCGAGCGCCAGAGTGGGTTGCTGTCACGCCATACCTGGCAAATCGTGGATGGTTTCACCTCTATAGAGGTTATGGATGAACTGGTCGTCACACTTCAAGAACAGGCCGGTACAACATTACTGTTTGCCTGTGAGGCGCGCGCCTGTGGCCAGGGCGCACAGTGGGCTAATCGCGTATTCCACCAGCGGTTGCTCTATGGCAGGGAAGACTTACAGCGCTACCGGGTCTATGCACTGCAAGCCGATGATGCCGAGTATCGCCTGGTGCTCTACAGCTCGGCCCGTACCGCCGACCGGCAGTATCTGCATGTGGATTTGTTGCGTATTGCTGACTTATGAAATGGTTTAAGCACTAGCGCTTCATTTGTAGCAGCGAGAGAAACTCTTCACGAGTTTTTTGCTCACTGCGAAAAGTGCCCAGCATTGCCGATGTTTTCATTAGCGAGTTTTGCTTTTCCACACCGCGCATCATCATGCACATGTGCTGGGCTTCAATAATCACGCCCACACCCTGTGCATTGGTCACTTCCATAATGGTTTGCGCTATCTGTGACGTCAGTGCTTCCTGTATCTGCAGGCGGCGGGCGAATACATCGACGATCCGGGCAACCTTGGACAGTCCTAATACCTTGCCCGTTGGGATATAGGCCACGTGGCACTTGCCAATGAAGGGCAGTATATGGTGTTCACACAGAGAGTACATTTCCACATCCTGCACCAGAATCATTTCACTGGAGTCGGCGGGGAAAAGAGCCTCGTTCACTACCTCTTCCACAGACTGCTGGTAGCCTTGAGTCAGAAATTCAAAGGCTTTAGTGGCGCGTTTGGGTGTATCGACCAGACCCGGTCGCCCCAGGTCTTCACCTATAGACTCGATGATTTTTGCCCAACTCTCTTCCACAGGACTTGCTCCGTCATGGCGTTCACACAGGGGCCGCCAGTGGCCCACGGGGCAGCGATAGTAACAATCCGTCGAGAGCAAGGCAAACGGTGTCCCGGGCCTGCTGCGGCCTTATAGCCTGTGGTGACGTTATAGGATGCCGCGGCCTTGTAAAGCGCCGTGGCCTTGTAAATAGTCTTGTACGATCGGGTACACTGTGACCATGGATGATAATGATACCTTCAGTGAATACCCGACAACGGTAGGACAGGCCCTGCAATACTGCAGTGACGCACTGGATAATAGCGACGTATACTTTGGTCACGGCACGGACAACCCCTGGGATGAAGCGGTACAAATGGTCTTGTCCATAGCCGATTTGCCGTTGGATTCCGATGACGGTGTGTTGCCCCATCCACTGGACGATGAGTCCTTTGCGCGCATGCAGGCACTATTGCAGCGGCGTATCACCGAGCACCTGCCCCTGCCTTATCTGCTGGGAAGGGCCTGGTTTGCCGGGCTGGAATTCCGTTGTGATCAGCGGGCTATTATTCCACGATCTCCTATCGCTGAATTGATTCTCCACGATTTTCAGCCCTGGTACAGCGGGCCAGAGCCTCGCCGTATACTCGATTTGTGTTGCGGAGGAGGTTGTATTGGTCTTGCGGTGGCCCACTATTTTCCCAAGGTGGAAGTCGATTTGCTGGATATCGATCCTGCGGCCCTGGATCTGGCCAGGGAGAACGTGGCTCAGCTGGGTCTGGGCAGTCGCATCCGGGTTCTTCAGTCGAATCTGTTTAATGCCCTGGAAGATGTCAGCTACGATCTTATCCTCAGTAATCCCCCTTATGTCGACGCGGACGATCTGGCCTCTATGCCCGCGGAGTTTCACCACGAGCCCAAACTGGCACTGGGCTCAGGCCCCGATGGCCTGGACCTGACCCGCTCTATACTGGCAGGGGCGGCGCATTACCTGAATGATACGGGACTGCTGGTAGTCGAGGTGGGCAATAGCTGGGGGGCATTGGAAGAGGCCTATCCCAGGCTGCCCTTCACCTGGCTGGAGTTTGAGCGGGGCGGGCACGGTGTGTTCGCGCTCACTGCCCGGGAGCTGCATGATTACAGCGCCGGGGAGCGTCGTCTATAGGGCATCGGCGCGGGTGTGGACTTCTCGGAATGTCGCGTGTACTGCTCGGGATCTGTCACCTCCGCCTGGTAGATAACGTAGGCAGCCATATTGCTATCTCCTCGTTGTTGGTAGTAGTAGTACAGCAAGGATAGACTAAACGGCAGAAAGTAGGTGCGGCCGTTCTCGCTCTCCCTCCCGCACCAGAACACCTCACTTACAATGAAAAATTGGGCCAGAAAATCACCCTCCTGGCTGGTCAGATGAACGTGGGCAGCCACTTCCTGCTAACACTCATCGCCGAATTCGAACTGCGTAAAGGCTGGAATGTAATGCTCTGGATATTTTTTTACCGCTGCGCCGGGTTTAGAAATTACCGGAGTCTTCGTGATGGGTACTCCGGCAAGAGGCAATGGGTAGCCATCTTTAGTGACTCCCGGTTCTCTGGGGAAGCGGTAGTCCTCTGCCCCAGCGTTCACGAAATGGGGTAGCATCAGGAGTGCGGTAATGTACCCCAATAGTAGTTTCTTCATTTTTCAGTTCTGCCTTGAGTTTTGTGCCGTAAACGATATCACAGGGTTAATGTCTCTTAACAGGCGCGATTTCAGCCGGTCGATATAAGCTAGTGTCGATTACATCAATTTATAGAATAAAAGCTAACCAAGTGGACACCCATTGCAATACTTTGGCCAGAATATTTATGGGATTACTTTCATCCGTGAAAATGGTCACGCTGGCCCGCTTCCCGGCCTGTTTCAATTCAGACGGAGCATCTTCAGGGAAGGCAATTCTTACGGGGTAAAGGTCAGTAGATGATTGCAGCGCCGTGATGGGTGATGCTGATGATTCCATTGATACCTGACCTTGAATAGTGCCTTGCAGTGTACCGAGAACCCTAGTTTGGAATACCTCACCCGGTGCAGCTAAAAACGTAACCGTTGCTTTTTTACCAGGGGCGACGCCTGAAAGTCCGTTCTGCTTTATTGCGGCAGAGATGAATATTCTACTGGAGTCAATGAACGTTAGTGTGGCAGTTTGAGTGGTGACGCGCTGTCCCGGCTTAAGCGCATTAAGCGTGATATAACCATCGGCCGGGGCATAAACTACTGTGTTTTCAAGTTCGTAGAGCGCAGTTTCCAACTCAGCTTTGGTCTGGTCATAATTTGCCTGCTTGGTGTCCCTGGTGATCCTGGCAATAGCGCCACTAGATACAAGCTTTTGAGCATCAGATAGCTCAATTTCGGCCAGAGTCGTCGCGGCTGTCCATTTCTTCACTGCATACTCAAACGGTCTTGCATCTATGCTGAATAATTTATCACCCTGCACGACTTCCTCATCTCCGTCTGCGTAGACAGTATCGATTCTGCCACTGACCAATGGGTAGATGTTTTGTGTGTGGGCCTGAACCACCGCCATTGTGGACGTTGGAGTGTAGTACTGCAACGCACCAACAACCACAAGAGCAATGGTCAGGGCAACTGTATACACCGTAATCTTCCAACCGCGACTCCAGGGAAGCCACTGAAACTTGAAGAAGACTAGCCATACGACGCCAAAGAATATTGATAGAACAATTAGCACAATTTCTCACTCTTACGTTATTAACCGTGTCAGGCGACCTACGGAAGCTACTCGCTATTCGTGAATGTCCGCTTCACGCCCTGATGTGGTCAGTCCAAATTTAGCACAGTTCGTCCCGAGGCGGCTTAGTGCCGCCAACGGTCATTGGAATATCCGGTATATCAGGTATTACTTGAACTTGAAGTTGGTACCGTGCTCCTTGTTGAAGTCAGTATAAATCTGTTCGACAAAGGGTATCGCCTCTTCCGCCCAGCCTTCATTCACCCAGGCAGGCGGTATGTAGGGGTTGGTTTTATCAATGATTTTTTCTGCCAGTGGAGGCGTGGGGTAAGATTCACGGTTGGGGACCGCCATCCGAGTGCGCACTCCGTCTTTGGTGATATTCCACACCATAAAATCCTGTGCGTAGTCGACTGGCCCATCGTACACAGACTCTACAGCCTCCATCACACCAGGCAAGGTGTCAGAGTCATTTTGAAAGTGATAGGCGACAGCATGTTTGGGTCGAGTCAATGCCATCACCTTGCCAAATAGAGCAGCGGTGGCATGGACTCTGGTCAGTGCGTTGAGCGCTTCAGGCTCTGAGAAACTCCACTTCTCGATCGCTTGGTTAGGAGTCAGGAAACACTCATGGATAGCAAAATCTACGCCCTGGGTGTGCTCCACCCACCACCGGTTGGGCACTGTGTCACCGGAAAATGCCAGTGTCATGCCATTCCAGTCCAGCAGAAAGCTGACAGCCTGTTCCAAGTGTATGGCAGGTATGGTTCGGATTCTGACACCATTTTCTTCATAGATCACATTGTTGACCTTGGACCAGTCATATTCCGTGACTTCCATCTTGAATGAGCGAGTATCGATAGTGCCTGCCAGGGTGCCGGTCATCCAGGCCCATGTCTTCTCCACATTCTCCATGGCTGCCTTGGTACCCCATTCAGGGCGGGTGCCGCCACCCCCAGGACCCCATACCCGAAGCGGTTTGGAGCGGTTGTTCTGCGGCCCGTAGATATAGAAGGCCGGCAGATCACCCATGTGGTCCATGTGCAGGTGTGTCAGGAAGACTTTGTCGATGTAATCAAGTGGTATACCCAGCGCGTATATGCGCTCCATGGAACCGGTGCCCATATCGAAGATAAACTTGTCGCCATTACCCAGTTCAATCAGGAAGCAAGCCGCCGCCTGCTTGAGTCGTGGCATGGGCATTCCTGATCCACAGGCGATAACCCGCATTTCATCCGGGTCCAGTTCTTCAGTGCCCGGGTAGTACACACCCCGGTCCGGCGCAGTACCTGTTCGAGACCAGCCTGTGGCCACAGTGGCGCTCGCGGCGTTGGCAGACTCGACCAGGCCGAGAGACCTTCCATCACGCCCGTTTTCGACACCCCACTGGTAGAGCGCCATTGCTCCTGCGGCCAATACGGTCCCCAGTGCAATCCTTCTGTGAAGTTTCACCATGATCGTCTCTCCGAGTTACATCGATAAGATTAAGGTAGCAATTTTAGTATTTTTTGCCTGACGGGAATATCAAAAAATCCCAAATTTCCTTGAGAATCTGCGTGGCTGCACTCTTTGTTACACTTCTTGTCTCAGCGGGCCAGTCGGATTATATTGTGTGGCAGTATCCCTCGTGCTACGGAAATTCATATGCTGCGCACAATATCCCAGGAGTCCCCCGACTTCTACGCCCTGGACGCGCTCCAGGCTGGCTGGGAATTTGATGTCACTCAGATGACACCCTCTCTCGAGCCTTCCAGCGCACGATTGATACAGAGTGACCGGGTAAGCCTGGTACCCATGGCACTCAATGCCGGATTCAACCAGACAATTGTGGCAAAACCGGGCTATATAAATTTTGGCTTGCCCGCCGTGGGCTCCACGCCTATATGGGTCGGTGACCAGGCCATTACGGTAGATAAACTGGTGCTGTTCCCCACCGGAGAGCAGGGAACATCGGTTTCCAGTGCCGGGTTCAAAGCAACCGCCATTCATTTGCTGCAGTCGCAACTGGACGAGCTATTACAAGTTGTTTTTCACCGGACAATGGACGATCTGTTGGCACGTACAGGCGCAAATAAACTGCTCGCGAGTGATCAGGACGCACTGCGGCGGGAACTGAGTGGCTGGGATTACCTTGCTCACAGTCAGCGTCAGGCACCTGGCGCGCTTCTACGCCAACGGGAGGAAATGCTGGCCGAGTCAATACTGGGCCACGTGTTTCGCAGTGAAATTGGTGACTCGCCCAGGGCGTTGAAAAGCGAACGGGCGATGAACACGGCACTGGAGTTTATCCGCGACGAAGCCCAGGGTGAAATATCGGTAACCCGGCTCTGTAAAGTGGCCGGGTGCAGTATCAGCACACTGGAATACAGTTTCAGCAGGCGTTTTGGCGTGACACCAAAACGGTATATCAAAAGCCTGCAACTGTCTCGCGTACGCAGGGAGTTGTCTCGTTTCAGCGAGATGGAATATCGGTCAATTACCGATATTGCTACCAAGCATGGTATCTGGCATATGGGGCAGTTCGCAGCCGATTACCGTAAGCTATTTGGTGAGTTACCGTCGGAGACCGAGGCCAGGTGTCGCACTTGACCACGCAAATTACGTACCCACTTAGATAGTATTAATGGGGCAGGTGAGCAGCCAGAGTTTATCAGTTTTTAACCTGGAACGTAAATACAGGCCTAACGTCCCTTCATAGAACAAAGCAGCCATTTTTCGGTCTGGGGTGTCTGACATCGGACATGAATTTCAGGGCAGCAATTGTGCCAGGTAACATAAGCGATGCGATCACGTGATGTGGTTGGATAACGGTTATCGGCATAGTAATAAAACATCGTTAAAACAGGAGGTTAAACGTGCTGAAGTGAGAAGGACTGTGCTGTACTGGAATTGCCTGGCCCCCTATAATATGCGGGTTGGATCCACAGCTATTATTTGCAACGGCAACTCACAGGGTAAGAGAGCATCATGGCGGGCAATACAATCGGTAAGTTATTTACGGTGACCAGCTTTGGCGAGAGCCACGGCCCCGCGCTGGGCTGTATCGTGGACGGTTGTCCCCCCGGGCTGGAACTGGACGCCTCCGATATGCAGGGCGATCTGGACAGGCGCAAACCGGGCACCTCCCGATTCACCACCCAGCGCCGTGAGGCGGATGAGGTGCGTATTCTTTCCGGGGTGTTCGAGGGTGTGACCACCGGCACCGCCATTGGCTTGTTGATCGAAAATACCGACCAGCGCTCCAGGGACTATTCCAATATCAAGGACACCTTCCGCCCGGCTCACGCGGACTATAGCTACAACCAGAAATACGGTTTTCGCGATTATCGCGGTGGTGGGCGCTCTTCCGCCCGGGAGACAGCGATGCGAGTTGCTGCCGGCGCCATTGCCAAGAAGTACCTGGCTAAACGCTACGGTATCAAAATTCGTGGCTACCTCGCTCAGCTGGGCCCGGTGGTTGTGCAAACCGTAGATTGGAGCGTGGTGGAGACCAACCCGTTTTTTTGCCCTGATGCGGCGAAGGTGCCGGAGATGGATGTGTTTATGACGGACCTCAACAAGCGGGGAGATTCCATCGGTGCGCGGATTAATGTTGTGGCCAGCGGTGTTATGCCGGGTCTGGGCGAGCCGGTGTTTGATCGGCTCGATGCGGATATCGCCGGTGCCATGATGAGCATCAACGCGGTGAAGGGTGTGGAGATTGGGGCGGGGTTCGCCTCGGTCGAGCACCACGGCAGTGAACACCGGGACCTGCTCACGCCCGAGGGATTTGTCGGCAATAACGCCGGTGGCGTGCTGGGTGGTATTTCCAGTGGCCAGGATATTACAGTGAGTATTGCGCTCAAGCCGACGTCCAGTATCCGCATGCCTGGCGCTACCATCGACACCTCCGGCAAGGCGATGGAGGTGGTTACTCACGGTCGTCACGACCCCTGTGTAGGCATTCGCGCCACACCTATCGCCGAGGCGATGCTGGCTATCGTGCTGATGGACCACGTATTGCGTCAGCGCGCCCAGAACATGGATGTGCAGTGCGATACCCCGGTACTGCCGGCCTGTGCGCCGGATAGTGAATCGTCATAACTGCAGCTCAACAAACGTGAGCAGAGCCAGTCGGCGCTACTATCGCACTATTTTATTGGCCGTGTTGGCCATGGCCTGCCTGATCTGGGTGGTTGTTGATCAATTCGGTATTTCACAACGGGAAATGACAGGACTGTTTGTGGGCACGGTGCTGATCGTAGTGCTGGTTATAATCTGTGCCGCGGTAATAACACTGCTCTGGGTCGGGTTGCGCAAGTTGTTGTGGCGCGATGAGGACTAATATTAACACCCCTTCAGGGGGTGCTAGCAGCGCGCTTATTCCAGGTCGATTTCCAGCGTCATATGGTTGGCAATTTCGTCCAGTGTGTCAGACAAGTCGTCCATATCAGTGGCTGCAGGAATCCAGGCATCAATGCGGGCATTGAATATCATCTCGGCGCTCATGGGCGCACTGCTCACGTGACTGTCCATTTCCACCACATTGATTTGTCGCTGTGCCAGGGTGCGGGAGATTTCACGTACAATACCCAGTCGGTCGGGGCCGATCACAGTGAGGGTAATGTCGCGGCCGGCAACTGCGGTTGCCGGGCCACTGGTCGGTGTAACCCGAACGCTCAAGCCACTGGATGACAACGCTTTGAGGTCCGCTTCCAGCGCGGCGCCGCCATCATCCGGCAGTGATACCAGAATCAGGCCGGTGAACTTGCCGCCCAGCTGTGACAACCGGCTCTCATGCCAGTTACCGAGGTTGTTTTCAATGACACTGGACAGCTGTTCCACCAGTCCCGGGCGGTCGTCGCCGATAAAGGTAACGATGTAGGAAGTTTCCACCAATTTGACTCCACATTCACAGGCTCAGGCCTTATATTAACGCGCATTCACATATTTCAGAAGGTACTTCAGATGGCCGAGTTTGTTGCGGTGCCCCTGCAGCGGCTGCAGGGCGATATTTTGCTGGCTCTGCTGGAGGAGTTCGCCAGCAGGGATGGTACTGATTACGGCGAACATGAATTTACCCTTGAGAAAAAAACAACGTTACTGCGCATGCAGTTGGAAAAGGGTGAGTTGCAGATACTCTATGACGCAGGCAGCCAGCAGTGGGACCTGGTGCCGGCAGAACAGGCGGCGACACTGCTGAACAATTGATACTATCACCTTATGTTTATCAAACCCGATCATATCCTGGATGCTACCGGCCTGTTCTGTCCGGAGCCGGTGATGCTGCTACACAATAAGATTCGCGATATTGCTGTGGGAGATACCCTGCAAGTCCTGGCCACCGATCCCTCCACTGAGCGTGACATACCCAAGTTTTGCACCTTTCTCGGCCACGATCTGCTGGAGCAGGGCGAATTTGATGGCAATTACCGCTACCTGCTGCGCAAGCAGGGGGAGGAGTAATGGGTACGCCGGTCAATATGACGGAGCGATTGGATAATGGTTGGTGCAGTGCGCGTCTGGAGCGGGTATTTGCCGACTGTTTTGCCGATAAGCTGTACACCCGGCTACAGGGTGGCGCAGATGAACCCCTTTATCAGCCTGCGCGGCGACAGGGGGAGGCTCATGTGCTGTATTATCGGGCAGACTATTTCGCCAGTGCCCTGCATGAAGTGGCGCACTGGTGTATTGCCGGTGCCGCTCGCCGTCTGCAGGTGGATTTTGGCTACTGGTACGCACCGGACGGTCGCAGCACTGCCGAGCAACTGGCCTTTGAGTCTGTCGAGGGCAAGCCCCAGGCGCTGGAGTGGTACTTCGCTAAAGCCTGCGGATATCGCTTTCGGGTGAGTGCAGACAACCTGGATGGTGTGTCCGGGGAATTGCCGGACATCTCAGGCTTTCGCCGACAAGTGTATGAGCAGGCCCTGTGCTGGCAGCGAAATGGCCTGCCGGGGCGGGCAGAAGAGTTTTTTTACCGTCTGTGTCGTGAATTCGATACCCTGGCCACTCCCGATGAACTGCATTTCACTCTTGTGGACATGTAAGGTGATCACTGAGCGATTTGCTGTGCCCTGTTACGGTGGGCCGTGCTGCGAGGGTGATAATTACCTGGCGCGCCTGGCGCAAGGGTTGCCGCGCTCGTGAGTCTCGAGATACTGGCCGATGAAAATATTCCCGCTGTAGAGCATTATTTTGGTGCCGGCGCTGTTACTGGAGCAACGGTGCGGCGCGTTGCCGGTCGTCAACTGCAATGTTCACACCTGGAAGGGGTAGACGTCTTATTGGTGCGCTCGGTCACCCAGGTCAACGAAGCACTGCTGCACGACACCTCCGTAAAGTTTGTAGGCACTGCCACCAGCGGTGTGGATCATATAGATCAGGTCTACCTGCTTCAGCAGGGCATTGGTTTTGCCAATGCCCCCGGTGCCAATGCCAACTCGGTGGTGGAGTATGTGCTGGCAGCCATCGCCGCAGTGACAGATAAACTGGAGCAGCTACTTGCAGGCGGCACTGTGGGCATTGTTGGCTACGGCATGATTGGCAGTGCCATGGCCGTACGCCTGCGGGCGCTGGGTATCGATTATTGGGTTTACGACCCCTGGCTGGATAAAAAGGCGATCAGTAACCCGGCGAGCCTGATTCGGGTCCTTGGGTGTGATGTTGTTACCTTGCATTGTGAGATGACCCGCCAGCCGCCCTGGCCCAGCTTCCATCTGCTGGGGGAGGCCGAGTTGGCCTGCTTGCAGCCCGGTGGCCTGTTGATCAACGCCAGCCGGGGTCCCGTGGTCCACAACCAGGCCATGCTGGCTTTGCTGGAGACAGGGCGGGGGCCGGCCACGGTATTTGATGTGTGGGAGGGTGAGCCCCGAATACTGCATGCTCTGCTGGATCGAGTGACACTGGGCTCGGCCCATATCGCCGGTTATAGTCTGGATGGGAAGCTGCTGGCCACGCGCATGCTGTGTGATGCAATTGCATTGCAGATAGGTCTGGCGTTGCCGGGTCAGGGCAACCCCGCGGGAGAGCCAGAAGCGCTGGCAGTCCCGGATTCACTTGTAGGAGCGGCGCTCATGCGCCACCTGCTCAAGGCGCGCTATGACATAGGGCGCGATGATGCCCTGTTGCGTGGCGCCACCCTGGGTCAGGACGTCGCCCAGGCTGCCCTTGGCTTTGATTTATTGCGTAAACAACACCGGGAGCGGCGAGAATTACTTGGCAGTACTGTGCACGGGGTTTTCAAGTCACAGCGGGATATTGAGCTGGTGCAGGGGTTGGGCTGTGTGCCGGTGGCGACCGGGGCCGGATCATGAGCGCCACCCTGCATATTGGCTTGATCGTGAATCCGTTGGCGGGCCTGGGTGGCAGCCTCGCCCTGAAAGGCAGCGATGGTGAGGAACTGCGTGAATTAGCGTCGAAGCTATTACCAGAGCAGCGCACCCGGGCCATGGATAGGGTGGAGCGCGCCCTGCGCGTATTGGTCGAGGAGGGGGGTGCACTGCGCTTCACTTGCTGGTCGGGCGACATGGGCGAGCGCATGCTGCAGCACCTGGGCTTGTCCGCTGAGGTGCCAGTGAAGGCGCTTGTTAACAGGGACGCAGGGCTCACTTCAGCTGAAGACACCCGTCTGGCCGCAAAGGAGCTGCTTGCCGCCGGTGTGGATATTATTGTTTTTGCCGGGGGGGATGGTACAGCCCGCGACATTTTTGATGTGGTCGGGCAACAGTGTCCTGTATTGGGCATTCCCGCCGGGGTGAAAATGCACTCGGGGGTATTTGCTGTCTCCCCGGAAGCCGCTGGCGAGTTGCTGGTACAGCTGGCCAGAGGAGGCCTGGTCGGGCTCAAGGCCCAGG
>Ga0209834_10001125_pt1 | contig 15258 bp, 13 predicted proteins | sample Mar14236cmmetaG_FD_184134 | JGI IMG/M metagenome (GOLD analysis project Ga0209834, IMG submission 184134) | Marine hydrothermal vent microbial communities from Guaymas Basin, Gulf of California to study Microbial Dark Matter (Phase II) - Marker... ...
CTCCCAACCCACTACAAGAGGAATTTTGGAAAGGTTTAGTAGCGGAGTGGAACAACAACCATCCGGATGTCCAAATCAAATGGTCAGTAATACCAGCAGCTGGTAGTTCTGAAGAAGCTATTTTGACTGCTATAGCAGCTGGGGAAGGGCCAGATATCTGCACGAATATTTTCAGCGGATTCGCTGCTCAACTTATAGAAGCTGATCAACTGGTTCCACTTGAGACTTTACCAGGATTCTGGGATTTGATAAAGGCTAGGAAAATGGAGACGATAATCGAAGGCTGGAAACTGAGTAACCATTATTATGTATTCCCAATTTATTCCAATCCTATGATGATGTGGTGGCGAAAAGATTTGCTGAAAGAATTGGGATACGATCATCCTCCAAGAACCTACTCGGAAATATATGAACTGAGCAAGAAATACTCCATTCCAAATAAGAGATTTGGAATGCAAGCAGTGAAAGGAAGGAACTGGTGGGATAGATGGTTTGATTTCATAACCTATTATTATGCTGCGAGTGCTGGAAAACCATACTTAGATGTTGAAAAAGGTGTTGTACTTTTTAACAATGAATATGGTAAAGAAGTTGCAACATTTATAGACACTATGTTTAGAAAAGGATGGACAGCGGTGGATCTTGGAAATAATCCATTTTTCAATGGTACGATACTTGGAAGTTTGATGGGGCCATGGTCATTGAATTGGGCAAAGGAACAATTTCCTGATGTATATCCAAATATAGAGATATCTCCTCCACCAGTACCCGATGATTATCCAAAAGATGCCCCGATCTACACCTTTGCAGATACCAAAGGGCTTGTAATGTTCAAGACATGCAAGTACGAAGAAGAAGCTTGGGAATTCATAAGATGGGTGTTCTCGAATATAGAAAACGATAGAACCTGGATGGTAAAAACCAATCTTCCACCGGCGCGTGGTGATTTAACCACTAATCCTATTTTCGTAGATTACATGAATCAGAATCCATACTTTGCTAAATACGCAAAATATGTTGGATACGCAGTACCGCCAGCATTAACAACAAAAACAGTCGATATTCAAGATGTAATGACCCAGTATCTCATAGAACCTCTTATGTATGGGAAAGCCACTCCAGAGAAAGCTTTAGAAACCGTTTCTAAAAGGATAAAAGAGATACTCCATTGAAAATCTCTAATAGACCTTGGGGGGATCACTATCCCCCCATTTTATTTTAGGGGGTAGATTCTATGGCTATAAGAACTTTAAAAAGGCGCGAAATAATAAAGGGCTGGTCTATTACATCCACGTATTTGATCTATACAGCAATTTTTTGGGGTTATCCGTTCATCTGGATCGTAATACTCGCACTTTCAAAATGGAATTTTCTAACTCCGAGAAAATTCGTCGGTCTAAGAAACTTCATCAAGCTCTTCAATGATGAATTGTTTTGGCGTGTAGTATTGAATACTTTTAATTTCATGATATATTACATCCCAATGGTTTTAACTTTTGCGCTTTTATTTGCCATTGCTTTAACGAAGATCAAATATTTCAAAAGCTTTTTTGTTCTATCATTCTTGGTCGCAAATGTTTCCTCAGGTGTCGCATATTCAGTAGTTTTCCAGCGGTTGTTCGCGGTGAATGGCCCTCTCAATAGACTAACGTATGCACTCTTTGGTAAAACCATACCATGGTTCAATGAACCGCAACTTGCCTTGTTCGCGATTGCAATGATGGTCGCATGGAAATTCATAGGATACTACGGGTTGATATTCTACTCCGGCTTGGAATCAATTCCCAAGTCATTGTATGAAGCAGCGGACCTTGACGGCGCAGGAAAATTTATGAAATTCTGGAAGATAACCTTACCTCTCTTGAACCCTTCTATGATAATGGTGTTAGTGTTATCCATATCCCTGAGTTTTGGAATATTCACGGAACCTTATATGATAACTGGCGGTGGCCCAATGAAAAGGACCTATACTTTTCAAATGATGATATATGAAACATCATTCAGAAAATTGCAGCCAGGTTATGCATCGGTGGTAGCTATAATGGCTGCTTTGATAAGCTTTGGATGCATAATTTTAGTTAGAAAGTTGATGGAACGAGAGGTGAATTATGTATGAAAGGAAAAAAAATTTCGATATCGATTGTGATTCTATATATAGTATTATTTGTACTCTCCATAATTTGGATATATCCGTACTTGTGGATGACTCTCGCTTCCATAAAACCTTCAAATGAAATTTTTACCAAGCTGATCCCATCACGATTAACGCTTGAACACTATAGATATATATTTTCAACGGCTAAAAGAATGAACCGACCATTTTTGAGAGCATTGGGAAATAGCATTTTTATCTCGGTCACTGTAACATTTTCAGTTATTTTCACATCAGCCATAATTGGCTATTCATTGGCAAAGATAAAATTCAAGGGCAGTAATACGATTTTCAACTTCATTCTTTTTCAGATGTTGTTCCCCGGTTTTTTGTTCATCGTTCCACTTTATGTTTTGATAAGATTTTTAGGTCTCTTGAACACCCTAACCGCTGTTATAATCCCAAGCCTCATGTCTGCATGGGGAATTTTTATGTTCACACAATCTTACAAATCAGTTCCCAACGAATACATAGAGGCCGCTAAAATGGATGGGGCGAGTGATTTCTGGATTATTTTCAGAATCATGGTTCCACTCGTCAAATCTACAGCTTCTATAGTTGGTCTCTTCACTTTCATAGGAATATGGGATAATTTCATGTGGCCTTTGATCGTAATAAAGAAGTACGATAAGATGCCACTATCAGTTTTGCTGGCCAGTTTCAACCATGAATACGGAAGTTACGTGGGACCTTTGATGGCAGGGGCAGTGATTCAAACAATGCCAATGGTTTTGATATTTTTGATATTCAGGAAATACTTCCTGCAGGGTATCTCAATGTCATTGAAATAAAAATTTCTCGAAGGAGGCTTATGAACATGGAATTAAAAGCTAAAAGGCATCCATTGAATCCCATTTTATCTCCCAATCCGAACCATCTGTGGGAATCACGATTTGTGTTCAACTGCGCTGTTGCAAAGAAAAATGGATTGTTTCATATGTTATATCGAGCCCAAGGAGAAGACATGGTTTCAAGAATAGGATATGCAGTGAGTGTAGATGGAATAAAGTTCAACAGACTGGAAGAGCCTGTGTTCACTCCAAAAAGTCAATATGAACTCTATGGTGTAGAAGATCCACGCGTTACAGAAATAGATGGAAAATTCTACATGTTGTACACCGCTTACTCTCCATATGGTGTAAGAATCTCGATGGCATCAACCAAGGATTTTATTCAATGGGAAAGATTCGGGGTTGTAATACCGGATATAGATAATAAAGACGCCGCGCTATTTCCCGAAAAGGTCAATGGACGGTATGTTATGTTCCACAGAATAGAACCCGATATGTACTTGGCATTTTCCGATGATCTGATTCACTGGGATGATTTTGTATCGATAGCAAGCCCAAGAAAAGGATATTGGGATAATTTAAAGATAGGAGTTGGAGCACCGCCAATAAAGTTGGAAGAAGGATGGTTAGTTCTGTATCATGGTGTGGAAGATACAAAAAGACCAATCTATAGATTAGGATTTATGCTGTTGGATTTGAAGGATCCGACTAAGGTCGTAAAAAGAAGCGAGGAACCAATTTTAGAGCCAGAAGAAGATTGGGAGATATTTGGGGGAGTTCCAAATGTTGTTTTCTCCGATGCTATAGTTGAACATAACGGTGAGTATTACATCTACTATGGAGCTGCTGATAATTTTATAGCACTTGCAACTGTAAGTATCGAAGATGTTATCAAATGGATTAAAATTTAAAAAATGAAATCTTTCTAAACGCTCTACCTCCATTCTCGTGAGGTGAGCGATTTCTTTATTGACGTCCTCCCAATCCCCTGAAGGGGATAGGATTTCTTGGCTTGTCTAAACCAAGCCTTATTTTGTTTAACAATTTTGAGTTGAAAAACAACTGGTATCTGATTTTTTCTTCTAAGTTTTGTTTCTGCAATAGATTTCTTAACCTTTTCAATAGTTTCAGGAGACTTAGTGCTTTGCGTAACCATCCCGCCTAACAAGAAAATAAGGTTAAACTTTCATTTAGATTATACAATGAACGTGTGGTTATAGTATGTTGAAAAACGATTCATCCCAATCCTATAAATGGGATAAGTTTTCTTGTTTACTATCTGTAATTTAAATCTTTTTTCTCGTAAGCTTCATCTTAGCTATTGTACTGCGTACTATATCGGAATAGAATTTAAAGTTTTATTTCTTTAAATCTTTCACTCAATTTCTCTATATTCTTGCTTATATCGTCTATTGAATCCATCAATTGTTCAACACCCGATAATACTTCCTCCATAGAGTATTTAAGGTTATAAGATAACTTTGTTAATTTATCCACATTACCAACGAAGCTGTTCAACACATCTTTGATTGATTCCAAGGATTCCTCAGTAGTTTTGGTATCTTTGCTTATTCTTTCCGAAGCCAGCACAGACTCGGATATTGAATTTTTTATCTCATTCAACAGTTTTCGGGACTCCTTTGCCATTTTTCTTGAATTTGCGGCAATGTCTGTTATAAGCTCGGATATTCTGTTCAATCCTTCTCTATCTATTTTTTCCCTACTCGTTTCAACGGTAGCATTTATAGCAAGTACAGCGATCGTATCTGAGAGCTCAGTTATTCTTTCATTCAATTCGTTCAAAGAATCAGTGAACTTCGCTATTTGCATACTCTTTTCCGTCATCGTTGAAATGTTGCTCATAAAACTTCTCAGGTTTTCGAACATACTTTTCGTTTCAGCTTGTGCTTCTTCAATGGATGCCGCAAAATCTTGTATCAATGAATCTAAGTTATCATAAGATCCTTTCGTGTTCTCAGTTATGTTTTTCACCTCAACAGCTGCGGAGCTATTTTCCATTACAGAAGTGGAAACATTTGCAACAAATTCCCTTATGTTACTCGTTTGTTTGATGAGTGGACTCAAGATATAACCCACGAAAAGATATATGAGCAAGGATAAAACGCCAGAGATTGATACTAATATCATCAAAAGCAAGATTTTACTCTTGGTGTCGATATGAATGATTTTTGATTCCTTTATAGCATGAATTAAGTAAAGATTTTTGTTCTGTAATTTTGAAAAAGTGGAAAAGATCTTATTGGAGTCGTATGAATATTCATAAGTACCGAATTTCTTATCGATGATTTCTTTGAGTAGATTTCCGAGCCCCATGTCTTTCAGATTGGTATTTTCTTTCGTCTTGTCGCTATGGAACAAGACTTTACCGGATGAATCTATAACATAATAATAACCATATCCACTACTCGAGGTGAGCTCTGTTATGATTTCGAATGAATTTACCCCTATCTGACTGTCCAGCATCTTACTATAAACAAGTGCCAAAACCTCTGTCTCTTGAAGTAACGCATCCTCAATATTTCTTTTTAATAGATTCTTATAAACACCATTGATCATTAACCACGTAAGTACAATCGCGAGAACCATGATTGCCGTCGCCAAAAGCCAATATTTGAGTTTCAAACTCATTGTTTATCACCCTTTTTCACATATTTATTTTTTCCAGAATTTTTCGCCTTATACAACAATTCATCTGCTTTTTCAATTAACTCTGTTGGTGTCATACCATACTCATATATTGTTAATCCAGCACTCAATGTTACCCTGATTTCCAATCCAATTGTTTCCTTCCAATTTATATTTCTTATGTTTTCAAATAATCTCTTGATTACGATTTCTGCTCCACTCAAATCAGTAGCTGGGAAGATAATTATGAACTCCTCACCACCATATCTTCCAACGATGTCAGTGGATCTTACGGATTGTTTCATGACTTCTGCAATTTTTTTCAGCACTTTGTCACCAACGACATGTCCAAATTTATCATTCACGACTTTAAAGTCATCAATATCCAATACGGCCAGCGATAGAGCCAATCCTTTTCTCTTACTAAGATTTATATATTCTTCGAGCTTCGACAGTATAAATTTCTTATTGTACAAACCTGCGAGAAAATCCATTTCGGCTTGCGTTTTATAGTTATTGAATTCGTTTAAGGAATCTATAATTATACTGATGGAATCAAGCATCAGATTCAATAAGTAACTTATGGATTCTCTATTGGCTGGATTATCAAATAGGAATATACCTTCTTCCTCATCATCCCACAAAATTGGGAAAACCATGTAATTCTTAGTGAATCGTTCGTTAGAGTCGTTACTGAAAACATTGCCTTTGAAAACCCACTCTGAGGGAGTAATGGGTCTTTTCAAAAAGGAGTTCAAAAACGATTTAAGATAATCGGCAGAGAATTTTTTTCCATTCCTATTGAATCCAAAAACCCTTCCAGAGGAAGCGGAAAGTAACAAAGTATACATCCCATCAAAATTTTCGATTTGACCTAAGAAATTGTAAAGTTTATAGATCAGATACTCTTCATCAGATAAATACTTCACAAGTTGTAAAACTTCTTTTTCTAAAGCTTCTTTTTTCAGATTTTCTTCAAGTATATCAACTAATTCACCAAATGGTTCCTTAATGATTTTGAAGAAATCTTTACTCCAACTTATGGTGTAATTTTTGTTGTTGACAAAGTCTTCAAGTTGTTTCAAAACTTCTTCAATTCCTATATTTTTTCGTATGAAAATATTAGCACCACTTTTTTTAGCCCAAAAATCATTTATGGTTTCATCAACACCCGTTAAAATAGCTATCCCAACATTTTTAAAAGCTGGATAACCTCTTATGAATCTACATAAATGAATTCCATTCATTTTTGGCATCACATAATCTGTTACAACTATGTCTGGAAGAAACTCGAAAAATTTATTCAAGCCTTCGAGACCGTTCGAAGCTTCTTCAACAATGAATCTTTTGTTCGTGAAAAACTTCTTCAAATATTCCCGCCATATTTTACTATCATCAATGACTAAAATCTTCTTCATGTTTTTTTCCTCCGATTGAATTCAAATAATTCAAAATTCTAATTATCTCGAAGAGGGATAATTTACGATATCTTTTCAAATTTCTCATGGCATTCATCGGTATATATAGGAATTTGGCATCGTCTTGTATATAAATGTGTACATTCTCTTGATCCTCTAATTCCATAAGTCCTTTAACTCCATCACTGCCCAGACCACCAAGCAAAAATATATAAAAATCCAAATCTTCCATATTTTTCACGCTCAGGAACAATCTATCTATCGATGGAACAACGTATGACTCAGGATCCACAGCAGATATAACTTCTTTTGAAATAAAGACAACATCTTTCCCGCCCTTTGCCAAAAAAACAGCATTCTTTATTATCTCTCTTCCGTTGATTATTATAATTTCATGAGTTGAAGATCTTTTTAAAAGTTTTACAAAATTTTCAACTTGTGATGCCATATTATGTAACGCTATCACAATTGGAAAGTTAAGGGGACTTCTTATGGACATTAATATTTTAACTATAGTGTCTGGTCCACCGGCAGACGCTCCAATCAGTACCACTGGTTTCAACATTTTTCATCCTTTCAAAAACCTTTCAATAAGTGTGAGCAACCTCTCTAAATTTTCGCCTTTTATCATGTATGCATTTGCCCCGGATTCTAACCCTTTTCTTACATCTTCGGTAGATGATCTGGTGGTTAGTATTATTACAGGGATTTCTGGAAATTTCTTTTTGAGACGTTTAGTCGTTTCGTAGCCATCGATCCCTGGCATTTCAATATCAACAATAGCCAAATCAAACCCAGATTTCTCAAGCGCCTCTATACCATTTTTCGCTTGCATAACCTTGTATCCACGAGATTCCAGAAAACTTTGTACAACGAGCCTGGTAATGTTTGAGTCATCTACAATCAATACAGTGGCTTTTCTCTCAGATGTTTTTTGCTTCTCAAAGGAGGATGTTGTATTTTTGATGAGTTCAAAATCTATCACTGGCACTGGGAATGGAAATATGTTTTTCACAAAGTATTTTGATATGTTACTACGTTGTTGAACAAACTGACCATCGAATATTCCCAAAATTTCATCTACTAATATTGCTCTCTTGTTTTTTAAAAACACTCCAAAGGTTCGAGACTTAAATTCACCAAGTGTTAATAATTCATACAGTTCGTCATTATATCTCAATGATTTCGATGTATTAAACTCAAACACATTGGGGTTATTTTGGACGAATAAGACTTCGGATAAATCAATCGCGAAGATATTTGTATCACTTCTCACAACTATCACTTTCTTAACTATGAACATGATTGGAAGCCGTATAATGAACTTCGTACCTTTTCCTCTTTCGGTTCGAATATTGATACTTCCTCCTCTGCTTTCGATAAAAGTTTTAGCTGCATAGAGTCCCATCCCTCTACCGGAAGAAAGATCCGAAGAATCCCTCGTAGAGAAGCCAGGTTGAAAAATCACTTCAAGTGGATCTATGGTATCGTATCCGGAAAACCTCATCTTTTCTTTTACCCTCTCCAAGTCTATTCCTGAACCATCATCTTCAACAATTATGGAGATATTCTCAGAATCAAGGTGAGTTGAGATTTTGATAATCCCTTCCTCAGATTTTCCAAGTTTTTTTCTCTCATTAGGTGGCTCTATACCATGTGCTATCGAATTTCTCACAATGTGGACCAGCGAATCTCTCAGAGCTTGAACATCTTTGATCGGTATCTTCAAATCCTGGCATTCAAGCACCAATCTCACTTTTTTGCCATTTAGTGTGGATTCCTGAAAAACGAGATTATCAAAACCATCGAACAGCCTATCGACCTGCACAAATTCCTTGGTTTGGATCAGTTCATTCAAGTATTTCTTTAAGTTTCTAAGCTCAATGGTGGCAAGGTTCACGTTACCAAGAATTATGTTATTCTCTACCTTTATCACACTCTCCAAGATTTCATGATATCCAAGTGATTCGAACTCAGAATTTGTCGATGAATCACTTTCATCATCTAAATTGCTGATTTCTCCCTCCAAAAACTTCAAAATCTTCTCTATCTCCGATTCTGTGAGATCATCTTTTTTATCCTTGAAAACGGAGATGATCTTCATTATACGGGCCGTATCCTGCTGGGATATCTCTCGTTTGTTTTCATAAATATCTTTGAATATTTCCTCGATTTTATGAGCAACTCTTTGAAAACCACTGAAGCCCACTAAGCTTGCAGAACCCTTTATGGTATGAAAAACCCTGTAGAGCTCTTTCAAATAGGATACATCTTTACTCTCGAAGTAATTTTTTAAGGAGTTTTCAGCTTCTTCTAATTTTTCTCTCAGTTCATCGAAGAAGACGGAACTGAAATCCATATCTTCCATGATTTTCACCTTAAAACTCTGTAGTTTTTCCCCTCAAAGCTTAAATACTCGAAACCATCTTCGGAATTTTTTATTCCTTGTCCCTTTACAACAATTGTGTTTGAGATTCGGAACGCTTCCCCTTTTTTCGTTATTAGAATCCATTTGCCATTTTCAACCAAGGTTTTTACATTGATGATACCTTTGTCTTTGCTACTTACAAAGCCGGAATACTCCTCGAAGTTTATCGGACACATTTTCTCCACTTCAATTATATCTTCCACATCCTCCAGCTTGACAGCGAGGTTTGTATTATCTAAGATGATGTATGTATCTCTAGTCTTTTGTTCTTTTTCAGGAGTTCTCTTTTGGGTGTGTAACAGTTTTAAAGGTGAAAGTTTGTATACATCTGACCTTTTCACAAGATTCCCAAGATCAACCACTAAAACCCTTTCTCCTTCAAAATAAAAGATACCCTTTAGTTTTCCTTCGTCGGATTTTATCAATTCATCAACGGTCATTTTAGTTATCAAACGTGTTACACCAATTGCAAATTTTTCATAAATTAGAAACACCTTCAATACAGGTATCTTGATATCTTTAAAAAAATTGAATACAGGATATAGCTTGTGATTGTAGATAGCACCACCCATAGAGTTTTTAACAAACTCAGGGATATCCTTTTCAAACTCATTGGATACACCTAAGAATCCACTCAAAGGGAATCCATAAAGAGTTGCTTTCATGGTTTCAGAATCTTCTACTTCACAAATCAAGAATTCCCCATGTTTTCACCTCATCAATAATTGTTCTAAATACCACAACTCATAGTCATCTGGATTCAAGAAAATAGCTTTTTTCAATGATTCTTTTGCCTTTTCGAAATTATTCAGTTTTAACTCAGCTATTGTCTTATACTTCCATACCAAGTACGATGTTCGATCTATTTCAAGTAATTCATCTATCATTTGCAAAGCTTCACAATACTTTTCACTCTCTATCAATTTCCTTATGATCTTCATGGAGAGCGGTTCTTTTTCTTTATCGTTTCCTATGTTTGAAGGCTTTATTGACACCTTTGAGAAGATAGATATCTTCTCCTTTTGATCATTAACATCAGGAATTTCGTTTAGTAAATACCTACTTCTCATCCAAAAAATGCTCTTGTTGAAAGTCATCGGTTCGAAGAATTTTTCCATCTGCGGATAATATTCACCTCTTCCAAGTATCAGTATCCCATTCTCACTTAGAGTAAATCTCAATTTTTTGAATACAGTTTCCAAAGCATCGAAACTAAAGTATATCAGGACTCTTCTCAACATTATTAAATCGAATTTCATGTTTTCATTAAATTCAAGTATATTTTCAACCTTGAAATTTACATTCTTCTTGTAAATATCTTTAACCTTCCACTTCTCATTGAAGCTTACAAAATATCTATTAAGTTCATATGTATTCAGCATACGAATGCTCCAATAATCGTAGATTCCTTGTTTGGCTTGTTCGATCCTTTTAGCAGATACGTCTATTCCCGTTGCACTATACCTTAGACCCAGTTCATTAGCCAAAAAACAAAAATTGTATACCTCCTCACCTCTTGAACAACCCAAACTCAAGAAATTCACTTTTTTATCTGTATATTTCAACAAATATTCCTTGAGATCGGCCCAAACTTGGCGATCCCTAAAAAAGTATGATTCACCTACCAAAAGACGCTTTAATATATCCTTTGGTGAATCATTCGTTATATTGTTTCGTACTTTTTCTATATCTAAACCATACCTCTTCAAAAAATCAATAACATCTTTTTGCATTACTTTTCGGCCCCATCCATGAACGCTCAGATATTCAAAAAATCTTTTGCACTCTCAAAACGTTTTTTAACCTCTTGAACAGTCTTGATGACCATACTTGGTTTAAGTTTCAACGAATTCCACGCATCTTCATTTATCAATTTTGAAGGATACCAATTCAAATCATTGAAAACTGCATTTGAAAACAGATCAGCTACATGCACTATATCAACCACATCGGAATAAACATCTTCCACACTCGATGGTGTATGATGATTGCCAACACTCAAAGTTATTATTTCAGGAAAATTCCACTTTCTACATATTATTTCCCCAGTTGTTTGATGAGATGGAATATCGAGATGTATCTCAACTTCATAAAAAGACAAACCGGTTTTCTCACAAACTTTTAAAACATACTTCAATATGTTTGGATTTATCAAAGCCCAGATGGCTTTACCTATATCATGAAGTAATCCACATATGAATAACTCTTCCTTATTTGGATAATTCAGCTCTTCCCCGATAACCTCTGAAAAAATGGCGACATTGATAGAATGTTCCCAAAGTTTTTTCATATCTATATCAATATCCCTGTTTTTGAACAGATTATCATAAACCATAATCCCTATTGCAAGATTTTTAACAGTTTTGAACCCAAGAATAGTAACTGCCTGGGATATTGAGGTCACTTTCCTGGGAAAACCGTAGTAAGCCGAATTGGAAAGTTTTAAAACTCTTGAGCTCAAAGATGGATCCAAGGAGATTACTTTTGCCAAATCAGCAGCGGATGATGCAGGATTGTTTGCTACATTTATTACCTTCTGATGTATAAAATTTAAAGTTGGGAGATCATCCAAACTCTCTATTCTTCTGGTGAGTTCCTCTCTATCTATTATGAATCACCTCTAACTGGAATAGTGAAAAAGAATTTTGAACCTTTTTGTGGTTCACTTTCTACCCATATCTTACCTCCATGTTTTTCTACTATGGTTTTACATATCGCCAATCCGAGCCCTGTGCCACTAACTTCGCTCGTTAAATAACTTTCCACTCTAAAGAAACGCTCAAATATCTTTTCTTTCAAGTCTTTTGGGATTCCTATACCATTATCCTCTACGATGACAAGGATCTCATTTTCACCTTTTTCTATCTTTAATTTCACAAATCTTTCGTTTTTAGTTTTATCGCTGTATTTTATCCCATTCTCTATGAGATTTATCAACACCTGTCTTATTCTGCGTTTATCGGCTTCAACGATCAATTTTTCATCAATTTCATCGAACAAAAGTTCCACATTTTTAGATGTTGCGAGTTCTTGAAGAGATTCGATCACATTATGGCACAATTCTAAAAGATCGAATTTTTCTTTGTTCAACTCAAACATTTTACTTTCCATCTTCGAAAAATCAGTAAGCTCGCTTACAAGATTATCAAGATGCTCAGTCTGATCCAATATAGTCTTCAGAAAATCTTTGAGAGTCTCCTTATCGATATCTTCCAATGAATCAATTATGGTCTCCGAATAGGCCTTTATGGCAGTCACTGGTGTCTTCAACTCATGTGAAATCGTGGCAACGAACTGATTCTTCATTTCATCTATCTTTCTCAATCTCTCTAATTCATGAGTACTCGTTATATCCCTCAGAATAACCATAACCTGATCTTGAAAATTGAAATATACTGGAAAAGTAGTTATAGAGTAAAACACTGATTCTCCGTCAACCAAATTCTCAAATTCCAAAATCTGCGATTCGGCAGTCTCCAAAGTTTTTCGTGCCAAATTTTTTACCGCATCGAGAACTTCTTGGGTTAATTTTTCAGAAGCTTTGAATCTTTTGTTCTCAAAAGTCGTTTTCAATTCCTTATCGTAAACGGCTATTTCGTAATCCATGGAATCGAGGATGGTTTGCATATATCTGTAAAGGTTTTCGAGGATTTCATTTTTCTCCTGAAGTTGTTCGTATAGCGAAACATTTTCCAACACTAAGGAAGTTTGAAATGTTAGAAAATTCAATATATCCATATCTTCCTGTTTGATAACATCCAAGGAAGATTCCAATTCGGCAACAAAAAGTCCAAGAATCTTTGGATTTTTGTTCAGTGGTATAAACAAGAAATCTCTTTCATCTATAGGTTGGATACTGGGAAGGCCTCTTTTAGCTATCCACAAAGCAAGATTGTTGAACTCCTTATCCTTGAAGAATTCAGCAGATGCGTTGATGGACTCAAATCTTCCGATTCCCTCATTGTATTTGAAAAAGACGGAATCCTTTATCTTTATAAAACTTCTTAGAGTTTTCAGTAAGGCATCATAAACGTCCAAAGATGCCTTCACGCTCATCATATTCTTAGTGAATGAAGATATAACAACAAGTAGTTTCTCAGAGTAACTTACTATCCTATCATTCATGAATAATAGCCTCTTATCCTCCTAAAAAGATCAGAATTTTGAAGATCAGCATACTCAAAACTGCTGCCGTTGGAACAGTTAAAAACCATGAAATGAGTATATTTTTCAAGATCTTCAAGTTCACCGCTTCGACACCACGTGCAAGCCCAACTCCTACAACAGCCCCCACAACGGTGTGAGTGGTTGAAACGGGTAATCCAAGAATGGACGCAGTTAAAACAATGGTCGCTGTGGAAAAATCTATTGAGAATCCTCGAGTATTGGTTAAAGCTGTTATTCCTTCACCAACTGTTTTCATAACCTTGCTTCCCCAAAGAGCAACTCCGACCGCTATCCCTAATCCTCCAATCATTAAAATACTTCTTGGAACCGTCACCTTGCCACCAAGTTCTAATCCCTTGTAAACAGCATATATAGCTGCAACAGGACCTATCGCATTTGCAACATCGTTGGCTCCATGTGCGAGCGCAACATAACAAGAAGTTATCACTTGCATTTTTTTGAAAATTTTTTCCACTTCATCATATTCATTACTCAAGACTCTTCTTCTCTTAAGTTTTATGTAAATAAAGAAACCTGAAACTACAAAAACCACTGTTGCAACTATGAGTCCAACAGTGGCAGAGCTTTTCAAAACTTTAATCACAAACGAAAAGGCGATTATCATGAAAGCTCCTCCTATGAACCACGGACCATATCTCTTTGCACTTTTAAAAGGTCTATCCGAATGCAATATAAATGCAGATATCGACTTGAACATCAAAAACGAAACGAATAATCCTGCTATAGGGGACAATATCCAGCTTAAGGTTATTATCACTATTTTAATCCAGTTTACAACACTCCAACCGGCTGCTGCTATTCCAAAACCAGCCATAGCACCTACTATTGAGTGGGTTGTGGAAACAGGCAATCCGAAGTAAGTGGCAATGAGTATCCATGTGGCAGTTGCAATTAGAGCACTGAAAGCTCCCAACATGAAAGCGTTTGGATCGTTTATTTTGGCAGGATCAACTATACCTTTTCTGATCGTTTCTGTGACTTGGGAACCGAATATAGCAGCACCCGTGAACTCAAGTATCGCAGCGATTACAACAGCTTGTCTTATGTTTATTGCACGTGCACCTACTGCTGTTGCCATCGAATTAGCAACATCATTGGCTCCAATGGATACCGCAACGATGAAACCCACGATTCCTCCCATCAATAGTATAGACATCTATTTCAACACCTACCTATTTCATTTTTTCAGTATGGACGGAATCATATCAACAACATTCTGAGAAACATCAGCTATCTCCGAAACCGTTAAAGCAAGATTTCTTAAAAACATTAAATCTATCGGATTGTAGTTCTCTTTATTGGAGTATATCCATCTTCCTATCTTCAGCGTTATTTCATCTACTTTATCTTCCAATCCCTCAACTTTTTCCATCTCAAACTTCTCTGCCTCTATCTCTCTTGTGGAAAAATCCGAGATGAATATCCTTTCCAACCGCCTCACACCATCTTCAAAAACATCAACAGCATTTTTCACCTCTTCCACCAGCTCCATGAGCATATTTTTCAACTCTTCTGGCATCTCAAAATTATTCAAATAAAGCAATTTTGAGGTATCTTCTATGAGATCTATTATTTTGTCCTGATTGTGGATGTATAAAACGATCGTTGACCTTTCAAATGGGGTTAAATGATAGT
>Ga0209834_10001127_pt1 | contig 15245 bp, 10 predicted proteins | sample Mar14236cmmetaG_FD_184134 | JGI IMG/M metagenome (GOLD analysis project Ga0209834, IMG submission 184134) | Marine hydrothermal vent microbial communities from Guaymas Basin, Gulf of California to study Microbial Dark Matter (Phase II) - Marker... ...
AAGAAATATGAGGAACTTAAAAAAGAACTCCAGGAATATGTGAACGCACGGGTGAGCAAGTTCTCAAAAATACAGGAAGTGATCCTCCAAAAAGAAGAATTTGTAAAAACAGCAACGAAAAAAATCAAGAGGTTTTTATACACCAAAAAACATCCCCAGCAGGAAACCTGAGACAACAGGAAGTGTTAAAACGCTTCGGAGAACGTAAAGAAAAACAACGGTTTAACCTTGTAAAACCCGATATCGAAACGGATATTGGTACGTGTAGCCTCGTTAACACTCAAACGCAATCCGGCTCCGTACGTCCATTTGATACCATCCCATGTGTACGATTTGAGGGTAGGGCCCACCTCGCCAAGCCCGGTAAAAAACACCCCGCTGAATATCCAGTAAATAGGAAATCTGAGTTCCACCTGGCTTTCGATCATTGTGTGGTCGCGAAACATACCGATATAAATTCCCCGCATACGGTTGTCGCCACCCATCAAAGCCAGCGATTGAACAGGCACATCACCCAGTTTGAACTCGGAATATACTTGCCCTGCAATGGTAAGCCATTTCAAAGGAGTTACATATTTACGGTATTCAATAATGATCGAGTTATAATTAAACTTGCTGCCTATCCATTTTCCGAAATTCTGGTATTCGAAAAACAGGAATGATCCCCTTTTGGCATTAAAACGGTTATCCCGTGTTTCGCGGTCGATACGGAATCCAATACCTGATTGCGTGCCTTCATTTACAGTCAGGTCCGGAACCTCTTCATTACAGGGAACTTCCTCAAATTGAATAGTATCCACTTTGAAATAATTATTATAATCATATTTAATGCCCACATACCAGTTTTTCGCAAATTTGTATCCCATCATTTGTTCGATGGATAAATTCCTGGTCAGCACCACACACCTCTTGTTGATGTCATTATCGTTGCCTACACCAAAATACAAATCAGGAAAATTGATATACAGGATCTGAGTGAAACTCTCATACTTATTATTACCAAACATCAGGTTGACTGTAACAGCAAACTTATATTGTTTATTCAGTGTATAATAACCCAGTGCCGTAATATGCGATGGCTGAATAGTGGTATCGTTCTGATTTTTTGTTCCCATACGGAATGCGTTGATCTTTGTCAGACCGAACAACCAATTGGTTTCGGTAGAATAGGAGATCACCGGTAACGGTGAATAGATAATAAACTTCTCCATAAAGTCGTTGAACCGGTCCAGTTTATCTCTGAAAGTAATTGTGTCTTCGCCAGCACTTTTCAGTGTGTCTTCTTCAATTAATTCAGTTGAAAAGTTAAAGCGCATAGATTCCGGCTCTGTGTAAACTGCTGCTCTCAATGCTAAGGAAGAGAAAAATAAGATTAAATAAAAGGAGAACTTCACAGATAATGGTTTAAGGTTAATAACCGGATAAAAATACGTAAATATTAAAAACCATTTTTAGCACCTGTATTCTGATAATGAAATACGAAAAACCACGTTATTAAATAAACTTTTTATGAACCGAACTTTTTTCTTCCTGGTATTTATTGCTTTCCTTTCCTGTAACAAGACCAACAACCCGGAAATACCACCTGGAATGGATTTCCGACAGGAGATGCGCGATTTTGTTATCAACATCAGTACTTACGCCCGGGTGTTTGACAGCGATTTCATTGTTATTCCGCAAAATGGTATTGAGCTGATATCAGCCAATGGTGAAGCCGACGGACCGCTGAGCGCATCGTATGTAAATTCCATTAATGGTCATGGCCAGGAAGATTTGTTTTATGGATACAAGCATGACGACCAGCAAACGCCACAACAAGACAATCAATACCTTAGGTCGTTTCTGGATAAGTCAGGAGCCACCGGTAATGTGATCCTTGTAACTGATTACTGTTCGACACATACCAAAATGGATGATTCGTACACACAAAATCACAGTGCCGGCTATAAGTCGTTTGCAGCTGACCACCGGGAGTTGGATAATATACCCGATCATCCAAATCCGATTGCCGGAGAAAATGACCGCTCCATAAACTCCCTGGCAGACATCTCTAATTTTCTCTACCTGATCAACCCTGAAAATTTCAATTCAAAACAAGCCTTCATTGAAGCCGTAACAGCCACCAACTATGACCTGTTGATCATGGACCTGTTCTTTCACGACAATACGGTTTTTACAGCTGACGAAATAGAACAACTTCGCAACAAAGCCAATGGAGGAAAGCGGCTGGTAGTGTCCTACATGTCGATTGGTGAAGCAGAAGATTACCGTTATTACTGGCAGACCGACTGGAACTCAAATAAACCATCGTGGCTTGGCGCCGAAAACCCTGACTGGGAAGGGAACTATAAAGTAAAATACTGGGAACAGGATTGGCAAAATATCATTTTTGGAAACGATGACTCATATCTAAAAAAAATTGTCAATTCAGGTTTTGACGGTGTTTATCTTGATATTATCGATGCTTTTGAATATTACGAATAAGCTTCAGGAAGCCTAAAAAACATTAAGGTTCAGCACACTCCTCATCTTTTTACGATTATCGCTATATTTACCCAAACTATTTCCGATGAACAAGACAGGCAAAACAGCCCTTCTCATTCTGTGCGTTTTTATCATCTTTGCTGTCCTGCTGAGCATTTTCCGTGGTTCCGTCATAAGTTATATTCTGAAAAAAACAGTAGCGGAAAAATCAGACGGAAGAGTGGAACTGGTACTTGAATCGTTTCATATCAACATAATGAATGGTTATATGTCTGTTGGCAAGCCTGCCCTGCTGTTTTCCGGTTTTTACATGAACGAGCAAAAAAGTATCAGAATCGATAAGATTGTTTTTGAGGAAATTGAGATTGACAAATTAAATGTTTGGTCGCTCCTATTCAAAAGAGATCTCATCGCCAGCCGTTTTTTGATAGAGAAACCTGAGTTTTGGACGACAGAGGCCGGAGTTAAAAACAAGTCGAGTTTTCATCCCGAAAAACTTATCAAAGCACTCAACCAGAGTATTGGTTTTTTTTCAAACATCAACATACGGATTGCAGATATAGAAATCCAATCTGGTTCTGTTATGCTATCAGAATATGCTACGCCGGATGCCGACCCGGGCCTGGTGGATTTTACTATTATACTGGAAAATTTCAATACACATCCCGACTCTGCTATTAATCCAAATCGTATATTGTATTCTGATGAATTCAGGCTCAAACTACGAAACCTGAACAAAGAGCTGCAATCAGGATATATACTCAATATTGATTCTGCCCTTTTCAGTTCCAGGCACCGCGACCTGATCATTAACGGGGTCTCATTGCAACCCGGAGAAAAAATTGCTGAGCAAAGCAACATTGGCATTACAGCCAAAAAACTTGCTTTTAATGATATCGGGCTAAATGAGATAAGAGGTCTTGAGGATCTGGGGTTACAATCAGTTGTACTTTCCAATGGAACTTTAATCAATTACGTAAATGAAAAGGACGCGACAATCCATAAAGACACTACTGATGAAGTAAAAGGGATTGACCAGCTTATGAAAGTATTATATGATTTCAGGCTTGATTCTATTTCCATCAATAATTTTGATTACTACCAGGTTCATAATAGTAACGACACCTTGATCTCTGTGAATGAGATCGACTTTCTGATGACCAACATCCTGATCGACTCTGCCATGTTTCAGAATCTTTTCTGGAATCTGCATTTTGATGACATTTTGTTACGTACAGGCTCTTTTACCACGAACGGGCTTATTTCCGGTTATAATTTGGATTACAACCGTCTTTTTTATTCCAACGATGAACGTAGTCTTCGCATGGATGGCATCCACATGACAAACGATACGACAGGGATGGATCAGGCAAAAACAAACCTGAGTATTCCGGAATTCAGTATTGACGGTTTTTCTATACAGGATCTGCAGAAACGGGTAAAACAACACCTGTCCATTTCATTCATCAACCCGGAAGGGAATCTGGATATTTCTTCTCTATCCGGGAATAAGAATACCGGCACACACAAATTCCTCTTTCCCGGATATCTTTATCTGGACAGAATTGAACTCTCCAATGGTAATTTTCATGTGACTAAAGACAGCACCCTCCAAGCCGGTTTTGACGGGCTGAACCTGATACTTAACAACCTTCACCTGCCTGAAACAAAGAACGATCCCGTGCGGCTGAAGCATATAAATATGCAGCTCGACCATATGGATGCATATCTGAAAAACAGCTCGTTGAACGTGTCGACCGGAAACATAAGTTACAAACCAGGGCAATTCTCTTTCCATCAGGTCCATATGGTGCAAAACACTCCTGAAGGAAACAACCGTTTGCGCATAAAAGCCATTAACATTAAAGGCCTTGACAGAGAGCGGCTGATGAATGACCACGAATTATATTTTAATAACCTGGCTATTATTGAACCCGACCTGAGTGGCCACTTCAATCTGGCCGGTAATGATAAAAACCCGCAAAACGACACGACACACGTATTGACAGCGCCAATTTCTTTCCACATTGACGATGTAGCTGTAAAAAACGGAAAACTAAATACTACCCTGATATATAAAAACGAACCTGTACATATCAAAGCCGGTTACAACCTGATCTCAGGTCCGTTTTATGCCAGCAAAAATGATTCGTTGCTTACCTTACTGGATAACCTTGACTGGCTATTTGAACTGAACAGTCTGGAAGCAGATGTGAAAGGACACCACATACAAGTAAAAAAAGTGTTAACCGATTCGTATAACTCGGAATTTCGTTTGTCGCAACTTGACATTTCCCCATCGTCCGGTACAAAACCCGATTCAGGAAAAATAAGCATCCGGATGTTATCTCTCCCCTCGGTAGACGTTAAAGGTCTGGATTACGATTTGTTACTTCATAACGACAGTCTGGCATTCCGTTCAATTCAGATCGATCAGCCATCCATTGATGTCCTGCTGCCAATAAAAAAGGATAGTTCAACAAAGCAAAAAAACGGAAAGTTATTCTATCCGAAAGAATATCTTGTTTTCGGTTATGATTCGATTATACTGAAGCAGCTACACGTAAAAATAGAAACACAGAGCGAAATCAATAATGAGTTTTTCTATCTTAAAGAATTTGACTTCAGTCACCTGAAATCTGCTGACAGCAACAATAACCTGATAGATGATCTTGTGATAAACTTCAATGAGTTCAGTTTTTACGATAGTATTACTCATCATTTTTTAACTATCAGACAAGGCTTTCTAGATAACAAAGAGGGCACACTGTATATTCAAGGCATCGAGGGCAGTAAAATGGCGCGCACAAAGGATGGCAGCATCGATCAAAAGAAACCCGGGATAAATTTCAACTCGAAAGGAATTAAACTGGATGGCATTGTGATTAAGAACAGCCTTCCCTCAAGCATCAGTGCCCATAAGCTGGAAATCGAGGATTTGGATATGAATATCCTTTATATGTCTTCAAAAAACCGGCAAGATGGAGAGTTCAGAGTTAAGCTTGAACTTTTGAATAATTTTGACAATGTGCTGACCCATTTGCAGGTGGACACAGCCATGCTGAGCGATATCAGCTTAAATATCCGCAATATAAGTGATTCAGCGGCTAATGCCGTCAAAGTGGACAGTATAGGTATTATCATACATAAAATACATGTGGACACTTCAATGGTTGATGATGCCAAACCAGCTATTATTAACGGAGTCGTTATCGATTTAAAAGGGAAAACAGAAATATCGAAAGACAGCCTTTACGAATTTCAAACCGGAAAAATACACTACAATTTCCCCGATCAAAGGATCACCGTTGATTCGTTTTATCTGACGCCTTTGTTTGAATCTGAAGAGTTTTTTAAAAGAGCCAGATACCAAACCGACCGTGTTAAATTATTTGGCCAGAAACTTGAATTTGACGGTATTAATCTGAAGGAGCTTCTTTCAAATGGCCATGTGCATATCAGTGATATCAGCATCGACCAACTGAACGCTGACATATACCGCGACAAACATTACCCTATTAAACCCGGCACATACAAACCGCTGCCAAGGGAACAACTTATGAGCATCAAACGGGCATTTACCATTGACTCAGTGCATGTAACGAATGCTTACCTGAAGTACCGTGAGATGGATGCCAAATCTGACGAGCCGGGAGAAGTATTTCTCGACCAGGGCAATGTTACCGTTTACAACATTACCAACCAACTTATGGAAGGTGAAAAGAAAGACCTGATACTGGACCTCCATGCACGGATCATGGGCCAAACGCTGATGAGCCTGAAGGTGCATTTTCCACTCAATCCCGATACTTTGTCGTTTTGGCTAACAGGAAAAACGGAAAAACTGGATCTCACTTCACTCAACCCACTCACGACTAATTTACTGGGTATTGGCATTATTAAGGGAAAAGGCAGTACCGATATTCAATACATTGCCGGCACTGATAGCACCGCTAAAGGTTCTCTTGTTTTTAGATATAAAAAACTTCGGGTCATGCCTTACAGCCGGAAAAAAGAAAAACTGAAAAAAGGCGTATTGTCGCCACTGATCAGTTTTATGATCAACGACCTGGTGGTTAAATCCAATAATCCAAAATTTGCCCGCAAGCCCCGGGTTGGCCAGGTATATTTTGAGCGGGACACGCAAAAATCGGTAGTGAATTATGTCTGGAAAAGTGTGTTGTCAGGACTGATGTCAACAATGGGATTTAATACAAAAGCACAAAAACAGGAGCGAAAAGAGGTGAAAAAAATTGATAAAAAGAACTAATTCTAATTTAACCTCCCTAATTTAAACAACAATCTATATTATTCTGGTTTCAGTATAGCTGTCCAGCGCATAATGCGGAAAAACAGCCTTCATACTATTGTTCCCGGTCGTTTCGACCCACATACCGGATAATCCTTCAAGTCACTTTCGGCGATTAGTATTTTAGGCCCGCTGGTTTCTACAAGTAATGGTAAACTGGCTAAACGGCCAGAGGTCATCGTGTCGAGTTGTTCACATAAATAGGAACGCTCGTTATCTGTGAGAGAACTTTTCTATTCAGGAAAATAAACACGAGTAGTTTCGGGAAAACTAAAAACAAAACGTTATGGGAATGATTAAAGAATTTAAAGATTTTATCAACTTAGCCAGCTGAAATACGTGATGAATGTAGGAAGTGCTGCTGTTATGGATGGGGACGCAGTAAGTACGACTGCAGTAAGTGAAGTTGCTATCAGCTATGGTGTTTTTATCAATACGATCATTACGTTCATCATCGTGGCATTTGCTATTTTTATGGTAGTAAAAGCTTACAACAATATGAAGAAGAAAGAAGAAGAGAAACCTGCTCCTCCTCCGGCTCCTTCAAACGAGGTTGAACTGCTGACGGAGATTCGTGATCAGCTGATCACACCTCTTTTTTTTAATTGAATAAAAAAGATATTTAAAAAAGTAGGGTAAAAACAGTTTCATGCGGTGTATAAGTGTTAAACATTTAAAAATTGAACATCATGAAAAAAGTAAATTTAATTTTAGCAGCAATCACACTCATCAGTTTTACCCTTATGATGAGCTCGTGTAAAAAAGAAGAAGCACCCACAACACAAACTGCCGACACCAAGGCAGCGGAAGACAACTCACTTGCCGAAGGCATTTTCGATAATGTATCGGTTATGGCCGATGAAGCGTACAACTTAAAAACTGGAGGTTCAAGAGATGACGGCATCGTTTTCGGTGGATGCGTAACTGTAACTCTTGACACTACGGTGATGCCCCGTGAACTCATCATCGATTTTGGCGAAGAAAACTGCCTGTGTCTTGATGGTAAATACCGCCGCGGACAAATCATTGTTACATTCAACGGCAGATATAAGCATCCGGGAACCGTAATTACCCACAGTTTTGAAAATTACTATGTAAATGACAACAAAGTTGACGGAACAAAAGTTGTTACCAACATGGGCCCCAACGATGAAGGACATGTATATTTTACCATTGAAGTCGTAGGTGTTATCCACCTGGCCAACAATGCCGGAACCATCAGCTGGAACTCATCCAGGCAAAGAGAATGGATACAGGGATATGATACACCCAACCGCTGGGACGACATCTACCACATCACGGGTACCGCTGACGGCATCAGACCTAACGGTATGACGTGGGAAGCAGAAATCTTCGAACCTCTGCGCAACGAACTGGCCTGCCGTTTCCTTGTATCAGGCACAGTAGAAATCAGACCCGAAAACCGCCCTGTAGCGTTACTCGATTACGGCGATGGATCATGTGACAACATTGCCACAGTAACAGTTAACGGAGAGGTTTACACTATATACTTACGATAAAGCACTCTGCTATGCGTAACCACTCAAATCAAATTGGATTTTCCAGCCAAATGGCTGGAAAATCCGGATTTGAAACTTCATCTTTTAATTATCGTTCTTATATTTACTGCCTAAAAACAAGATAAGATTTGACACGCGAAGAGTTTAAACATCTGTTTGAGATTCATTTCGATGTCGTCCGGAATTATATCTATTACCGTTCGGGTGACAGTGAACTGGCTACGGATATTGCCCAGGAAACTTTTATGCGCGTGTGGGAAAAACAATTGAATTTTAAAGAAAATAAAACAAAAGGACTGCTCTTCAAAATTGCCGGCGATCTGTTTATTTCAAGTTATCGAAAACAAAAAGTTATGTTGCAATTTAAATTACAGGCGAAACCCGGCAGAACAGATCACTCGCCCGAAGATATAATGCAATTTGAAGAACTAAAAGAAAAATATGAAACAGCCCTGGCACAGATGCCCGAGAAACAACGCATCGTTTTTCTGATGAGCAGAATGGACCAGCAAAAAAACCGCGAAATTGCCGAAGCACTTAACCTGAGCATAAAAGCGGTGGAAAAAAGAATGAAACAGGCACTTGACTATGTGAAAAAAGCGATCAGCGAATCATGAGCGAAAAAAAGAAACATACGGAACAGGATTTCACTAAGGAAATCTCTAACTTTTTCGACAAGGTAGACGCACCTTACGAAAAGTCGAAAGAAGAGGTATGGGAGCTAATGGCTGAACAATTGGAAAAACAGCCTGCCCCGCCAAAAACAGTTTGGCTGAACACCCGGGCAATAGCAGCAATAGCTGCTACGCTGCTGGTTTTACTTGGCCTCTTTTCAGTTATGCGTTTTTACACCCAAACCATTACAGTTCCCAAAGGCCATCATCTCGTGGCTCAGCTTCCTGACGGCTCAACCGTTGATTTAAATGCCGACACAAAACTATCGTATCATCCATACTGGTGGCGGTTTGCCCGGACAGTTAATTTTGAAGGCGAAGGTTTCTTTAAAGTAAAAAAAGGTAAAAAATTCCAGGTCATTTCCAATGCAGGAAAAACCATTGTACTGGGCACAAGCTTTAATATTTACAACCGGGGGAAAACCTATAAGGTAACATGTATTACCGGAAAGGTAAAAGTGGTCTCAAATACCCGCGAAGAGGTGATCTTAAGCCCCGATTATCATGCCGAGGTAAATGAAAAAGGCAACATCAGGGTATACAGACAATACGCTTCCCAACAGATAACCTCATGGATAAACAATATGTTTACTTTTACTTCTGCGCCATTAACTGATGTACTCAGCGAAATAGAACGACAATACAATGTACGTATCCTGTTTCAGGCAAAAGAGGATTATTTCTACACCGGATTCTTTTCACGCGACAAACAAGTAGAAGAAGTACTTGATTTGCTGGCTAAAACATTTGGCTTTACTTTTGTGAAAAGGTCAGACAACGAATACGAAATAATTCAAACGACACAGGAGTGATTTTATCAAGGAAATTTATTCTTTTTCTATTATTTATCTCATCCGCTATACTGCAGGCACAAGAAATACATCTGAATTATTCCAATACATCCCTGAATAAAATCCTTATTGACATCAGGGACAGTAATGACCTCCACCTTTCGTTCGACGACAAACTGCTGTCTAAATATAAAGTAACAGTGGACAAAACATTTCCTTCGCCCGAAACAGCCATCCTTCAACTGATCCGACCCCATGGCCTGACAGTGGAAAAAGACAAGGACGTTTTTGTGATCTATAAAAACCGAAAACAAAAACGGAAAAAACAATTCCTGCTTGCCGGACAAATAAAAGACGCCACCAACGGCGAACCTCTGCCCTATTCGTATATTATCATTAATGACAAAACAATCCCAACGGATGTAAAAGGAAGTTTTTCATATCTATCGGAAACCGACAGTATATTTACGGTAAAAGCGTCTCACCTGGGTTATTATATTCTGGACACCACGATGAATGCAGTTTCAGGCCTGGACGTTTTATTATACCCGTCAAGCATTGGCTTATCGGAAGTTGTAATCAAAAACAAAAAAATAGAACGTTCTACACAGATTGGCGATAAACCCGGTTTAATGAAGCTCAATCATAAAGTGGCTCATTTTCTGCCGGGTTATGGCGACAACTCAGTATTTAACCTGCTGCGACTGATGCCGGGCATTGTGGCTTCGGGTGAACAGACAAACGATCTGTTGATATGGGGTAGCTATGCGGGTCAAAGTCAGGTGTTGTTTGACGGGTTTACTATTTACGGACTGAAAAATTTCAACGACAACATCAGTGCCTTCAATCCGCTGCTGGCCAAAGACATTGAAATTCTGAAAGGAGGCTACGATGCACGATTTGGTGAAAAAGTGGGCGGTATCGTCAACATAACCGGAAAAACCGGAAACCCGGAAAAATTCGGTTTTACCATCAACGTCAATAATATGACGCTGAATACGCTGTTTGAAATACCCCTTTTTAAGAAAGCTTCGCTGCAAATTGCCTTCCGGCATACATACTACAACCTATACAATCCGGATGACATGAACTTTCTTATCAGGCAGAATAATGATGCAGATACAACCAACGATATTGATGTGAATATCGTACCTGATTATGTATTCAGAGACCTGAACATCAAATACTCACAACAGTTTGGCGAAAACGACCTTTTCTATATCATCCTGTACGGTGCCAACGACAAATTCCAATACACAATTGATGACAGCCTGGGGCCTTACCGCAGGTTATATAAATCGGCAACAGAACTCAATACACAATCAGGTGGTACGGCTTTTTACGGGAAGACGTGGCGCAATGGGAATACCTCAAATTTTGACATAAGCTATTCGAAGCTCGATGCGCAATATACAGATGACTTACAGATACGCTTTCCGGTCATCGACAGTGTTGACCGCAGGGTTGACAAACGATCGCAAAATGTGCTGACTGAATTTAAAATAAAAGCCGATAACAGGTTTTCTCTTTCACGCAGCCATACCCTCGAATGGGGTGCCGGAATTATCAGCAACACAGTGACATTGGTTGAAGATACGTTTGCTGTCAGTCTCGTCAACATTAGTGAAAACGCATCCCGTTATTTTATATATGCACAGGATTATATGGCTCTCGGAAATAAAACTGTATTGAAAGCCGGTTTGCGCTACACCCATGCCTTCAATCTGCAGAAAGTGTACTTCGAGCCACGTATATCCCTATCTGTTCAGGCAACCCAAGCGATTAAAATCAATGCCGCATGGGGCATCTATAACCAATACTTCACGCAAAGTTCTGTGGTGGATGAATTGGGTAATTACCGGTATATCTGGACTATTTGCAACAATGAAGACATCCCTGTTTTGCAGGCACAGCATTATGTGCTTTCCGGATCGTTTCAAAAAGAGCATTTTGTATTCAGTCTTGAAGGGTATTATAAATTTACTGAAGGTATCACGCGCTATATCAATTTCCCAAAATACCATATTGAAGCCATCGCTACAGGCAAGTCGCGCAGTTACGGAATGGACGTGTTTTTGCAGGGGAATTTCAAAAATCATTCTGCCTGGATTTCCTATTCATTAAGCAAAACTGAAGAGTTTTTCAATTATTTTATTGAGCGTGATTACAGAAGGTCGCCATACGACCAGCGACACGAGGTGAAAGTTGCCCTGCTGCTGAATTTTGACCCTTTTTATTTTTCAACAAATTATGTATTTGGGTCGGGCTTCCCCTTCAAACCGGGTGTTGTGCAGTCTGATCCATCGGAAGACTTTACATACAGCCGCCTGGATGCTTCTTTTATCTACAAATTTCTTGATCGTAAACTTAAAGGAGAAGCAGGCATTTCGGTCCTTAATGTGCTCAACAGACAAAATATTAAATACACCAATTTTGAACGTATCCCTACAAGCAATAACTCAATCAGCATTTATGCCGAAGCCATTCCGTTCACACCCACACTCTACCTGAAATTTGCGCTGTAAATTACTTAAATCTTTTACCCAATTCAACCATTACGGCAAGCACGGGTATAAGTGCAAGCAACAATAATTCAATCCGGATAAACAGTAAAGTCTTTCTCATCTCTTTTGAGCTGAGTCCGTTGAGTTCTCCACGCATTACCTGTTTCAGCCATTTATGGAATTTCATCGTTGGAAACAGAGAAAGTATTACTATAACTACAAACAAGCTTAGTTTGATATGAAATAAAGGATTTGCGTTGAAATAAGCCGCTCCCTTGCTGTCGAAAACAAACCAGCGCAACAGCCCTGATACTATTACCAGTACGGCGGCTGTTCCATAAACAAGATCAATATTTGCCAATGATTTAATTTGTGCAGCTGAAACATCCTGCTTCACGATAAAATACTCTGCCAGTAAGGCACCCATTAATATCATTATACCGATATAATGGAGATAAGGAATTAATATATCCATGTTACTGTTTTTAAGTTGAAGAAATGTACAGCAGGTAAACTACATTTCGGCTATCAACTCATCCGTGATTTCCAGGTTATGAAATACGCGTTGTACGTCATCGTCGTCTTCAAACAGTTCAATGACTTTCAAAATTTTCCCGGCAGATTCTTTATCCAGGGTCTTGGTTTCATGAGGTATTCGCTGCAATTCAGCCGATTCGGGTTCAACACCCAGCTCCTCCAGTTTTTTCATCATAGAGCCAAAATCCTCCATAGATGTAGTAATGTGGAAGAAACCTTCGTCGTCTAACTCAATATCTTCAGCGCCGGCATCAATGACTTCCAATTCAAATTCATCCTGATCGATATCCCCTTTGGGAACCATGAACACCCCTTTGCGGTCGAACAAAAAACTCAGCGAGCCGTTTGTGCCAAGGCTACCACCATATTTATTAAAAATGGCCCGTACATTAGAAACTGTACGCTGCGAATTATCGGTTTGCGTTTCGATATACACGGCAATGCCGTTGGGAAGATACCCTTCAAAAGTTGCTTCGGTAAAATTAGCCGTGTCTTTGTCTTTTCCTTTCGAAATAGCCCGTTCGATATTGTCCTTGGGCATACTTTGTCCTTTAGCATTGGCAATGGCCAGTCGTAACCTCGGGTTTCCTTCCGGATCAGGCCCGCCTTCTTTTACGGCTACAGTGATCTCTTTGATCAGTTTTGAGAATATTTTAGAGCGCTTCGCATCGGCAGCTCCCTTTTTTCTTTTTATCGTTGACCATTTACTGTGTCCTGACATAATTCAAAAAAGATTAGATGGTAATTTTAGATGGCTAAAATATAAAAAAAGCCCCATCCGTACAGACAGGGCATAACAAATTATATAAAGCAGAACTTACCAGCCCACAAGGGTAATACCGGCAGTCCAGGTATAAAGTTCCGGACCTCTGTCTTTCATAAAGAACTGATTCAGACCTACATGAGCCCATAAATTAACAAAACTAAAACCGACACGGATCATCCCTTCAAATTTGAAGGGCTGCAGATGGAAGCTATTGTAATTTTTAACAATATTTCTGTCGCTGGCATTGGGTGTAATGTAGCGACCAAATTCTGTATCAAATGAACCATCGGGATTTTGTAAATAATAAACCTCGTTGGCGTTGTTGAAGTAAATTTTCGTATGTGTCCTTACCCGGGCACTACCCAGCACACCGATTCCAAAATGAAAGCTTTTAAATCCTGTTTTCTTTGTCTGTATCTCGTACATGAACGGAACAGTAATATACATCACCGTCAGTTTTGATTTTCTGACAGACAGCCCATTACCCTGTTCGTTTATCATGTAATATCCCTTGATCTCAGAACTGTCAGGCGTCAGATAGGTAGGCGGACTGAACCGATAGTTGGCCCACGACATACCTATACCCGTAACGAAACCCATATTTTTGTCTTTGTTTAAGGCAATGTTTTGCTCGTACAGGTTCAGGTTAACCGTCCACGACTTTTCATACCGAAGGTTCAGATAATCGTATTCTTTTCCCCAGTTGGTGTTAAATTGTGGCGTAACGTATCCGTTGATGCCCATTTCCACACCTCCCCAGTGGCCGTTAAACCGTTTCTTTTTATCATGTACATACCGGACATTCCCGTCATCGGTGATGACAATGGCATGCCGTCCCACACTAACTTTGGTGGTATCATAACCTTCTATAACTTCTACATCCAGGCTTCCCACCTTAACTGTTGTCGTATCACTATATGTATATATTTCCGCTTTGTAAAGCGAATCGCTCAGAATAACGGTACTCTTATTCGGCTGAGATGATTCTATTACGATTGTTTGCGGTGCTTTAACATAGCTTACTTCTGATGCACCACTTAATTGATATGTTAATTTAGTGTCGGCATTCACAAAACACTCGCTTGCCCCGCTGGCATTTACAACAGCCGTATCCGCTTTTAGTGCTTTTGCCACAACCTCGGAGGCGCCGCTTGTTTCGACAACAAATTTTTGCGCCGAACCCTGCAATCTGACTTCGGAAGCACCGGATGCTTTCAGTGTGATCGTCTTATAATTTAACTTCAAATCTACTTCGGAAGCACCACTTGCTACTATGCCCAGATCATTTCCACCAAGCACTTCCGGCGAACTGACTTCCGTTGCTCCTGAAGCAAAGATGCTTGTGATATCAGGTGCCGTGATATAAAACTTCATCACATCGTAACGCTTGATTTTTTTTGTCCGGAACGCCAAGACACCGTTCTCTATCACCACATCAATATGATCCAGAAGATTAGCCTGCGTTTCTATGGTTACACTGTATTCTTCATCGTTCATCAGCACAGCTTCCTGAGCCCCGCTAACACTGATCTTGCTAAACGTACCCGGCTGTATTCTTTGTTTCACAATCTCACCGCTTCCAACAACCTGACCTGATAAAGGTGACAGGTAAAAACAAAAGATTGACCTTAACACACAACCTTCACAAAGGAGTCTGACA